>OHNO01001130.1_pt1 | contig 11954 bp, 16 predicted proteins | sample 1569521 | NCBI WGS metagenome assembly OHNO01 (sample SAMEA3879604, study PRJEB24766) | human gut metagenome | biome: human-associated habitat; feature: feces | place: USA | collected 1985/1987
ATGTAGTCGGTCAGGTTGCGGCGTTCGCTGTCGTCCAGAGGGATGATCCGGCCCTCTCCGTCGGTTTTGGCCACGCGGATCGAAATCATCTTGTAGGCCTCGTTCACAGCCACGACTTTCACGATCCGGCTGTCGGGATCGTCCTGTTCGTAGTAGAACTGCGCCGTGTTCTTGTCGAATACCAGCGTGTGCCCGTTCTGAAAGCGATAGCACATTTCCGCATACCACAATTTAGTGCCCGGGGTGATCTTGGTCGTCAGCTCGTCGACCTCCTGGCGGAACAGATCGAGAATTATTTCAAAGGCGTGGATCGCCGCTGCGACCACATAGGTCCACAGCCGCCACTCGGCGACCTTCGAGGTCGAGAGCTTCGGGAAATAGGTCTGCAGGTCGGTGATGATCGACTGCTGTATGTCGTTAATCGTTCTGGCCATATCGGTAGGTTGTTATGTCGTTTCCCAACTCTTTGAGCGTGTTCTTGCGCATCAGGCCGCTTTCGTCGTCGATGCGCAGCTGCGTCCCCGGTGCAACGGCCACATCCAGGTAAAACCCCGTTTCGCCGATGCTGTCGATCCCCAGCTGCACGAGGGCTTCCGGATCGTTGGCGATCTGCGGATTCAGGGCAAGGATTTCGCCCACGGCCTCGCAGGTTCCATACTGCTCGAGGGCGATGTCGTAGACCGTCTGCCGGGCCTTAACTGTTGCTGTCGTCATATTCTGCGCTTATCGTCAATGTTCCGTCCGTATCGTAGTCTATGGCATCGACCCGCATTCCGTCGCGCTCGCACTGCTTGCGCACGGTTCGGAGGAAGTCCGCCGGATCGGTGTCATGCAGGAACGATACACAGTCGACGCCGACGGTGGGCGCCTCCTTGAAATCGCCCTGGCTTGCCAGCAGCAGGTCCCGCTTGTGCTGCTCCGTCGCCTCGGTCCGGATCAGATCGTCGGACAGCTCCACGTCCCCCGTCGATGTCTGTAAAATGTCGATCATCGTATCAATGCGTTACGTTGGTGTCCTCATAATCCCCGCGCCGGACCTTGTCGTGCTTCGATGCCGGGGCGGGAACCTCTACGGGCTTGGGATTGTTCTGCGCCGATGCGCTTCCGGTCACGGCCACCGCTCCCGAGGGAATGGTGTGCGTATGCGTGTTGAAGGCCTCGATCAGGTCGTTGATCTTGCGGGTGAGCGGCTCGATATTGATCAGTCCGCCCAGCTCGCCGCCGTTCAGGACGATCTTCGGGGCCGAGGCCTCGATCCGTTCCCCATCGCAGGTCATGGTCACCTGATCCCCGAGGGTGAAGACCACCTTGTCGATCTCGGAGAACAACGCCACATACAAGCGGTCGCTCGCGTCGATCCGGGCGACGATCACCGCGCTCTCCCTCTTGGGGATCAGCACCCTCCCGCGCAGGTTCTCCTTCTCGACGGAGTACAGCAGCACCCCTTCGTAAACAATGCCGCCGATCTGCACGTCGCACGTCCTGGCGTTCTCGTCGACACTTTTGACCGTGCCGTACATGGCCGCCTTTGCCGCATTGCGCAACCGCTCTGATAACATCATGCGGACCTCGCGTATCTCTTTCTCACTGCTCATATTTTTATCCCTATTTCCACGGTCCGGCGTGCTCCGCCCGTCCCGTAGGTTGTTTCTACTCCTTCGATGTAATACCGTCCGTCCCGCTCGTGGTAGACCTCGTCCTCGATCTCGGCCACCATGCACGGGGCGGCATAGGGCTGCAGGAAGGCGGTGATCCTGCCTGCATAACCGTCGTAGCTGTATCGCTTCAATTCTGCCGCCGCCAGGGCTGCCAGTTCCTGCTGATCCTTCACGTCATAGAAGTACAGCTTCTTCTCCGTCCCGTCCTTCGGACCGATCTCGGCCTCGACCTTCGTCCCGTCCTTGTAGATGCACACGGCCTTGATCTTCAGCTTCACGTCTTCGGCCCGCTGATATTTCAGATCGTCGTCCTTCACCACGTTGTAGCGCAGGCGGTATTTCACGGCATCGCCGACGACCTTGTAAGGCTCGCAGGCGTAGACACGCCCCTCGAGGTCGAACCATACCGCCAGGCCGTACTTGGTCTGCAACTGTCCCAGGACCCACGCCACGGGCTTATTGTCCGCAGGGAATGCCTCGAGGGTCAGCGTCGCGGCATATCCCACCTGCAGGCCGCAGGCTTTCAGGACCGCCGCGAGCGTGGTCTTTCCCTGAATCGTGACATTCCGGCGGCGGGTAGTGTAGAACTCGTCCTCGCAAACGATCTCGAGGGGCGTCTGCAAGTTCAGCTGCTTCACATAACCCCGAAATTCGGTGTACAGGCGTCCGTCATACCCGAGTTGGATTTCTACCGGATCGCCCGCCTTGATCACCTGTGCAGTCTCGACGTAGGCCGGAGGGGTCCCAGTCTGCCGGAGCACCGCCGTCACCGGAACCTTCACCGAAGCCGTGGCCCCGATCGTATGAATCGAGCGCTTGATCTTGATGTCATGCACTCCGCCGAAATACTTGCTTCCGATGGTTATTTTACTGCACGGTAGATACATGGCTATTGCACTATCAGTTCAAAAGGTGAATCCGTTTCGCATTCGATCGTCACCGCCTGGCCATCCTCCACACCGGGCGTCGGCGGGTACTGGATGTCCGTGATCACGACCCGGTCGCCCTCGTCGAGCAGCAGGTCCGTCAACACGCAGATCAGTTCGACCGATTCGTTGATGTTGTAAAGTTCCTTCATGCGCGCAATCTGCGCCTCGGGATAACTGCCGTCTGCGGACCTGATGAAGGCCGCGACGGAGATTTTGTAGTCTCCGATGCTGATCAGCTCCTTGACCGACCCGCGGCGGCCCACCAGGGGCGTGCGCACGATGTTCTTGGTTCCAGTAATGCTGATCACGGCGTTCTCCAGCTCGAGGGTGTGATCCTCGCCCCGTATGTCCTGATGCCTGATGAATACGGGCATGAAGTACCACCTGCCCAGGGCATCCTTCTTGTACAGGCGCGTACCTTTCACGAGCTCTTGCTGCGGAGCTGGAGAGGTCGGGATGTCGAAGTTGTCCCCGGTGTAGCTGCCGGCCGGACGATTCGGGGAAAAGGCTCCCGGATAAGGCAGGCCCTTATAGCCGATGATCGACTGCAGCAGGTGCTCGATGTTATACTTATGCTTCATATTCGTCCAAGACTTTTTTCAGTACGGCAGTGACTTCCTCCTCGATCTGATTGTAGCCCTTCCCGTCGGCGTTGGCGATGTGTATCTCGATCGTGTCGCAGAATTTGCTCATCGTGACACCTCCGCGGCGCTGACTGTCGTATGCCAGTTCCGTCGGTGTCGGCCGGGCCGTTCCCCCGGACTGCGGGAGCGTAGTCGCCGCCACCGTGAGCGGCATGGCCAACGATGCCGCCGCGGTCGCCAGGGACGGAACCCGCACCGCCGAAAGCCGCGAGGCGATGGCCGTGTAGGCCGCCGATCCTTTCATGTCGGGGATGATCTTGTTCAGATCGAGCACCGTCTTGCTCCCGGACCCGGTCCCGGTCCCCGTCTTGGAGAAGTCGATGTTTACCTTTTGTTTCGTGCGGGGCGTCTTCGTGCCGTCCGGGGTTTCAGAAGCCGCAATCAACGGACTGACGGCATTGGCTGCGCCATTCTTGCCGTTTTTCCAGGAGAGCTCCCAGGAGAGGGAACTCCCGGCATCCTGGGCGAGGTTCTTCAGGTTCTTGGCCCCGTCGACGATGGCCTTCTTGCGGCTGTCGATGTCGCCCGAAATCTGCGAGATCATCGCCTCGTTCTCGGCCTTGTCGCCCAGGCCTACGGCCTTCTTGAACTTGTACCACCCGAGTTTTATGTAATCCAGGCCGATCATAATGCCGTTGACCATCGTGCTGAACTCGTACTTGATCGTTTCGACGAACAACTTGCCCGTCAGCTTCATAAACTTGACGACGCTGTCCCACTGCTTGCCCCAGCCCTCGACCTTCGTAACGCAAACGGTGATGACGGCGATCAGGGCCGTGATCCCTGCCACGATCCAGGTGACCGGACAGCCCCACAGAGAAGCGTTCAAAAGCCACTGTACGCCTGTCCATGCCACCGTTGCCGCCTTTACGGCTCCGGCCCACACGGTGTGTAGTTTTTCCGCGCTGGTGACAAAACCGATCGCCTTGCCGAACAGCCCGAACAGGGGTAAGAGTTGCGAAACAGTTACAGCCTGCTGCGCGATGATCGTGGCGTAACCGCCAGTTGATCCCGTAAGTTCGAAAAACCCGATCTTCAGGTCGTCGATCCGGGCCTGGCAGCGTGCCATCATCTGCTGCACGGTGTCGGTGCGGATCGCGGCCTGCTCCTGGGCGACATTGGTGGCCGTGACTTGGGCGGTCATTTCGGCCACGGCATCCGAGTTCTTGATCAGAAACTGCGCTGCGGCGATGTTCTCCATGCCGAACACTTTCGACAGATAGGCGGCATCCGTCAGGCGGGGCTTCAGGGCATCGAGGGCATCCGAGAAGCTGTTTTTGCGGAAGTCCACGCCGAGGACGGTCTGCATCTTCAGCATGATGTTGCGCAGGGCCGTACCCGCTTCGGCTCCCTTCAGGTTATTTTTCGATAGAACCTCGATCGCACCTGCCGTGTCCTCGACCGTGAGGCCTGCGGCATTGGCCGCCGCACCGACGACCTTGAACGACTGCGAAAGGTCGACGATCTCCGCGGCTCCGTACTTCGAACCTGCCGCCAGAATGTTGATCACCCGGTTGGCCTCCGTAGCCTGAAGACCGAACTGGTTGATCGTTCCGGCCAGGGCCGTGGCGGCATCGTTCATCGACATCCCTGCAGCATGGGACAGCGTGATGGTGTTCTGCTGCAGGGCCTTCAGCCCCTCCATGCCGATCTTGTCCACCTGAATCTGCGAGGCCAGCAGGGCAAAGGCATTCGCCGCCTGCTGCGCACCCAGCCCGCTCTCCTTACCCGTCTGCCGGGCGACTTTCCCCAGGTCGCGCAGCTCGTCGCCCACGATACCCGTGATCGACGACACCTTCGGCTAATTGTTTGACCTGCTCGATAATGGAGGTCAGACTGATTCGCTCGATCTGTTTTTGCAGACCGCCGAATGCATTGGCCGACTTGTCAACGTGTTCCGTAATCTGCCGGGTCGAGTTCTGCACGGATTCGTCGACTTTCTCGACGACCTGCACGATCTTTGTGAACTCCGCAAACATATTCTGTATCGCGATGAAGACATTCCCGCCGATATCTACTTGGTAATTTGCGCGATTATCCATATATTTGCAGAAACTGTATTGCTATGACTGTTGCAGGTTGGATATTCTTGATCTTTGTGGCTGCCGCTTTGCTTAACCTTTTGGGTGAGGGCTTCAAATGTGCCATGCACATCGACAAGTGGCGCGACCTGTGGCAAATCAGGCGGTAGGCGTATATCTGCGTACCCGCTCATTCTCCACCCATTCGGCCATTCTCACCTGAAAGCCCCACGCCTCGTCCGACAGCGTGTCGGGGTCCATGTGCAGCACCGAGCGGATCAGGGCGTTGCCCGCATGCAGCCACCCGTCACCCTTGACGACCTCGGTGCCGCTCAAAGTTTTTTTATTTCCCCGACCCTGATCTCTACGATTTCCGAAATCAGCTGCGACAGCCCCATGAAATAGCGGTCGTCGTCACGCAGTTCCTCGTCGCCTCCGAGCCAGCAGTTCGACAGGATGACTTCGGCGAACTTGAACGGGTCCTCTTTGCCGACCACCGATGCAGCAGCGATCACGTCACGTCCCGGACGATGCAGGTAGCAGGTTTTGCCGTCAACCTCGTAGGCGAATACATCGCCGTGCTTCTTCTTCCATGCCGCGATCTTTGCGGCCATATCCTTCTTTTCCATAATGATTTTATGCGGGTTTAAAGGGTGTTTAAACAGCCCACGGTTCGATGCCGTGGGCTTGTTTTATTTCGACGCGATGTCGTAGTCGATGTCGAGAGCGACGAACGGCATGGCATGCTCGCTTTTCATGTCGCCCGCCTTCATGCCCGAGGGGAGTTCCGAAAACGAGGCGCAGATGATCTGGTCGACCGTGATGGCCGTGCTGTCCTCGGGGATGTAGGAGATCAGAATATCCACATCCACGTCGAGGATGTCCTTGTAGCCTTTTTCACGGGCGGCGCGGTTCATGGCGATGATCTCGCTCTGCAGCAGCGTCAGAGTTCCCGACGCGGCCCGCTGACCGTGCTGGATGCCTTTGGCGTAACGCCCTGCAGCATACAGAGCCTCCTTTGCCTTGGTGAGCTTGTAGTCGACACTGGTCGCTCCGACCACCGGGCGGCCCCACATGATGATCTTGATGGTGCCCCAGTCGTACTCTTTTCCGTTGATTCGTATTTTCATGCTGCTACTGCTTGATTGCCGGATTCTCAAATCCGAGGTTTACGATGATGTACCGCAGCGTGCCCCGCGGTCTGATCCTGCACGAAACCGCCATGCGCCGGGTCGAGAGGACATTCTGCGCCGGATCGACATACGATTTGAAGTCGCTGATCTCGCCCTGCATCGCCACTGCGACGGCGTTGTCGATCAGGCGTTCGTAGTACGAGCACATCTCCTGCGGGATGTTGCCCTCGTCGTCGGTCTCGATGTCGTCCTGAATCTCCTCGATGTAGGCAGTATAGGCGTAGATCGTGGCCTTGTCCGCCACACGTCCGTAGTTCAGGTTGCTGTAATCGTCCGACAGCGGGGCCCCCATGTGGTCGTCGTTCGGGTAGTAGCCGTTCTTCTTCGAGAAGGAGCGGTAGATGATGTAACCCGCCTCGTCCAGCAGGTCGAGCATCGCGTCGCACTCCTCGGGGGTTCTGCCGTTGGTCAGCCATCCCTCGGCGGTGATCGCTCCCGACTTCACGCGGGCCAAAGACTGGTTTACGGAAATCCGTGCGGCGCGTCCGAGCATCTGCCCGATTGCAGCGGTCTTGTTCGCCTGGTCGTCGCAGGCCATGACGAAGCCTACACGGTTGGTGCTGCCCTCGCGGGGCTTGTAGAGCTTGTCGGTCTTGCCGTCCCAGCCAGCGGCGGGAATCAGGCACCGGAAGGGCATCACCTTCCGGGCGAAGCTCTCGCCGACGGACTGCGCCGCGGTGGCCGCCGTCACGGCATCCTTGTCGATGCCCGTATCGGTGGTGTCGGCGCTGTACTCGTCGGGCGGCAGACGGTTGATGCCGACCAGGCGGATGCGGCCTTTGGCGTAGGTGATCAGTTTCTTCAGCGGCGAGCCCTCCTCGATGCTGCACATCTGCGAGAGCAGCGTGGCCTCGGAAACGACGAGCAGGTACAGCTCGGCGCCGTCGCCCGTCTCCGTATAGAAGGCCGTCAGCTCCTTGTGTGCAAGGGGGTTGTTTTCAGCCGTGATGCCCAGCCGGGCGATGTCCCGCGAGGAGTTGATCAGGTAGACCTCGTTCAGCGCGAGCTTGTCGGAGACGGCGGCGCCCGTCAGGATCAGCCCGGCGACACCGTCGTCGCTCTGTGCGATACGGCCCAGGTTCCCGTTCTCGAGGTTGATGGTTACGTTAGGTAATGCCATGGTTATCGCACGTTAATGGTTCGTACTTCGCCTTCGCCGAGGCCCTTCTGATGGTACTGCGCGAGGTTCTTGTCTTTGTCGAGGAACACCTGTCTGTCGCTGGTGATGTGGAAGGCCTTGCAGTCGGGATAGGCTTTCGCATACTTCTCGGCCAGGGCCTGGAACGGGTCGGCCTTACGGGCCTGCTCGGCGGCAGCCTCCTCGGCTTCCCTGCGGGCCTGATCCGCTTCGGCCTTCTCGGCATCCTCGATGGCTTTGGCCTCGGCGCGGAAATCAGCCTCCCGGGCTACGGCCTCGGCGACCTTCGCCGTGGCGGCCTGACAAGCCGCTTCCAGGGCCGCCAGGCTCTCCTTGAGGGCAGCTTTCTCCTCGGCGGTTTTAGCGCCTTTCACGGCGTCCTTACCCTCGGCGACCCGTGTCTTTGCGGTTTTGGTCTCGGCTTTTGCGGCTTTCACGGCATCAGCCAGGCGGGCCAGCTCCTCCTTGCGCTGCTCGGCGCTCATGTCTTTAATATCCATGTTTTCAGTTTTTTAACAGTTTGCGGGTTTTATAGACCCCGAACAGGATCAGCGACACGGCTGAAACCTGTCCGATACGCATCCAGGTCCGCTGCCAGGTATTCAGGCGATTGACCTCGACGACTTGAAACTCTTTGCGGGTGGACGTATGGCGTTCGATGCGGTCTTTCAAAGTCAGGTAAATAGCCATACTGTCGGCCTGGGCCGTAGCCGTCAGGACATTATCGCGGACCTCGATGTCGGGAGGCTTCAAGCGGTTCCCCGCCTGGTACTCCATCAGTCGGCGCATCTGCACCTGACCCACGCTGTCGCATTCGAGAAGCGCCCGGAGCATCGACTGGTCGCGTTCGAGGACCACCACCGTATCCCGGACCTGTTCGGTCACGGTCACCGTATCGGTCGCCTCCGTCTGCGAAGATTGCAGTTTGAGGCTTGGACTGCACGCGGCCAAAAGGGCTGCGAGCAGAATAATCAGCATTTTTCTCATTGATCAAATCGTAAATTACGTTTTCGTCGTTCTTGCCACGGATCAGCTTGATCAGCGACACGAAGGCTTTGGCCTGCGTGATGATCGCCAGGTTCTCGAGGATCGAGATAAGCTCGCAGACGCACAGGTAGGCCGCCATCAGTCGGTGCGGAATGATCCACAGATTCGGGACGAGCTTGTCGATCAGAAAGGCCAGCAGTATCGCGGCCATGTAGCCGATCAGTTTGCCTACGCTCTTGCGCATTCGGCGCGACGATCGAGGTGCGTGGCGGTTCTTGCTGGCGAGAACACCGAAGACGAGATCGGCGAGCCAGAACAGGAACACAATGCCGATTACCTCCTGGCATGGTGCGAAATAGGCTGCGGCCACCAGGGACGCCTTGATCGCATACTGACCGAGATACTGCACAGCTCCTTCCATGACTACTTACCCGAATAGATGGCTCCGATGTACTTGTTGCGCAGAGGCAGGGCCGAGAAACGCTGCTGGTAGCCCAGGATGTCGCCACGGGCTTCGGGGTCCTTCTCGCGGTGGAAAACATCGACCGTACCCGTCGCACGCATCACCTCGGTACGAATCCAGGCGATCGACGCCATCGCGCTGTTCTCGCCTTTGGCCGAGCCGAAAGCCTGCTTCTTGCCCGTCGTGGTGTCGAACAGGGGCAGATGCGGGTAGCTGAAGACCTTGAAATTGCCGATCTTCCCGTCACGCATGTACTCCTTGTACAACTTGCGGTTCTCGGACTTCAGGTCGGCTTCGTGCTCCGTAGTGAGGACCAGGCACAGCTGCGTCATGTCGACCTCCATTGCCTTGAACTTCGCTTCGAGCAGGTCGAGGTCGTCGAAGGTCAGGCGACGGCGACCGTTGACGGCTTCGCCGGTCGTCACCAGGACGGGCGTGAACTCACCGTTCTGCAGCGGACACCAGTTGTAGGCGGCCATTGCCCGGCGCTTGCGCGTGAGGGCGTTCACATGACCGCGCGTCACACTCTGCATCTTGTCGTAGGCGGCCTGCATCTGCTCGATGTTGCGCACGACGGTGTTCTTCGTGTCGAGGGTATGCAGCAGGATGTCCTTCGGCACATCCTCGCGCTGCACGATACCGACCGGATAAGTGTCGTTGTCGATGAATACCTCCGGCTCGACACCTGCCTCGGCCAGGTGCAGCGTGTTGTTGTCGACCAGGGCACTGAGGTCTTCGGATTCGTTCAGGAAGTCACCCTCCTGAATGGGCTGCTCTTTGATGATGTCAACCCACAGTTCTTTTTCAATAGGCATATCTGTCTGATTTTGATTAGTTGTGCTTTTTCCGGATGGTCTCGAAAACCTCGGGATTCTCGGCTTTGATCTTCGCAAGGCCCTCGGGGTCCTCCTTCAGCCAGCGCAGGTGCGTCCAGTTCTGGCGATCGGCCGGAATCACGTTCCCGGCGATCTTGGTGACGGAAGCCGCCAGCGAAGCCTTCGCGGGGATGGCCTTCAGGGTTTCCGACACCAGGTCGTAATCCTTCATGGCGAGCTCGACGTACTTCTCACGGGCGGGAGCTCCGATCCTGCCCTGTTCAACGGCCAGATTGACCATGTCCTCGGCGCGTTTCTTACGAGCTGCGTCGATCTCCTTCTGCAGGGCATCGGCAGTCTCCTTGTGTTTGTTGCGGTCGGCAGCCAGCTGCACGATAGCCTTGCTCATCGCCGTAGCGTCCGCGTCCTGATTGATGCCGAGCGCGACGTATGCCTCGGCGGAAAGGGTGATTTTTTCCATTGGTTTGATATTGGGTTTTCGACCCTGCGGCGAACTCTCCGCGCAGAGTTTCACGATGTTGTCGACATGAAGACGCACGTCGCCATCTTCGACCAGATGGCCGTCGCCCGTGTAGATTTTGAGCGTCACGGCCCCGGCATTCGACGGCACGGAGGTTACGGAACCCTCGAACAGCTCCCACTCGGTGACATAGAGGTCCTCACCGCCTGCCGGATTCGTGCGGTACTCGGCCCGCAGGATGACGATGCCGGGCGATGCCCCGCGCAGGAACCCGCGCTCGACCTGGCCCTTGCGTTCCGCACCCAGGGTGATCCCGTCGTCGAAGACAGGATCGGCAACAAGCAGCGCCCCCTCGACATGCAGGTTGTCCCAGCGCCCTATCAGACGGTTGAGATCGTGGTTGTCGAGCATCGGGGAATACTCCTGGAAGCGTTCGAACTTGCCGCCGCCGTTAAGCAGGAAAAAACCGTGCGAGTTCTTTTTCGTTTCGTCGTTAAAAATGAATTTCGGTAAAGCCATGCGCCTCATTTTTGATGCAAACATAGGCTTCAAAATCCGACGCAACAAAAAGACTGTCAAGGTATTGAACTATTTTTCGCATTCGCGTTTCGGCATGCCATCTTTGCACAAAAAAGAGCATATGACAACCCCGAAACACAAATTATATACGGCGGCCTACAACTGTTTTGTAGAACAGGGAATGACCTGTGCAGGCATTGCCGAGTTGCTCGGCATTCGTGAGGCCACGCTGTCCGAATGGCGACGCGGTATGAAGTGGGACGAAAAACGCAAGGCCAGCCTGGCGGCCCCCGGAAAAATCCGCGAACTGTTGCTGGACGAGATGCAATGGATCGCCGAGAGAAACAAGGCCCGGCTCGATACTGACGGACTTTCGAAAGTAGCCAAAAGCCTGCAATACTTCGATGGCAAGGTCCCGCTGTCGGTGGTGATCTCCGTGTTGAAGGAGGTCGACAACTTCGTTGCCGAGATCAACCCCCAGGAGGTCGTGAAGATCACAGAATACCACCGCATGTTCATTCAGCACCGGGCGCAGGTCGATTCCTTAAAGTAACGGCACATGGCAGACATCGACAAGAAATTTCAAAAGCTCATCGACAACTACGAGGAGCATTGCCGACGCATCGCGAAAGCTTCGGTCGTAGACATCCACGAACGCCCCGCGGACAAGATCGCCCGCGTGAAACGTATCGAGAAGGATTACGTCACCTGGTTCGAGTACTATTTTCCGAACTATGCCAAGGTGCCCTGTGCGTGGTTCCACCGTCAGGGTGCGCAGGAGATCATCGACAACGAGCCCTTGATCGGCCAGATTACTTTTGATGAGCTTATTGCAGAGCTGCGCCTGTGAACCGAGGCAGGCCAGGCCGCGCTCCCTACAATATGGATAAGCGAAAAAGCACCTCACTGCGCAAACATGGCGAAGTGAGGTGCTTGCTTTATTGGGTTACAGATAGGGTGCCGCAAGAATACTTCACCGCTTCTTTCAATGTCTGGCAATTCCATCGCCTGTTGAAGTATGGGCCGCTTTTTGTTAAAATACTGTTGTCCGATAAAATCACGATGTATTTGGCGTGACACTTAGTATGAGCGTTTGCTAAAGTTGG
>OHNO01001134.1_pt1 | contig 11930 bp, 8 predicted proteins | sample 1569521 | NCBI WGS metagenome assembly OHNO01 (sample SAMEA3879604, study PRJEB24766) | human gut metagenome | biome: human-associated habitat; feature: feces | place: USA | collected 1985/1987
GAATTCACCGGCGGATTATCTCTTACTGTAAAAACACTGACGGGTAAAGAACCGGATGCTTATATGGCCGATTATCGTAACCGTACCAACCGCCGTATGCAGGAAACAAAAGAGGCGATTGCTGTGGAGACACGGGCTACGATACTGAATCCGACATTCATACAGGAACGGATGAAAGGCGGTGCAGGTTCGGCACAAATGTTCGGAGAGATTTTCCGCAATATCTTTGGCTGGCATGTAATGCGTCCGTCGGCAATGGATAAGGAGATTTTTAATGACCTGTACCGGATGTACATTCAGGATGAAAATAAACTCGGAATACAAGATTATTTTCTCCGGGTGAATCCGGCATCCTATCAAGCTATGACTGCGGTGATGCTGGAAAGTGCACGGAAAGGCTATTGGAAAGCAAGCCCTGAACAGTTGAAAGAAACAGCTGCACTGCATGCACAGATAACCCGTGAGAAGGGTGCCGCCTGCACGGAGTTTGTATGTGACAATGCCAAACTACAGTCGTTCGTTGCGGATAATCTGGATGCGAAAGAGAAACAGGAATTCAATCAGGATATGAAAGCAATATATGAAGCCGCTTCGGCCAATGGAAAAGATGTAGTATTGAAAGAAAAGAAACTGACGCCGAAACAGGTAGCGCAGAAACGTACTACAAACGGATTAGTGATTGGAGGCGTGATACTGGTGGTGTTCATTGGACTGGTTGAATTAAAAGAAGAAAAAGATAATCTAGAAAGATGGGTACGCGGACAAAAATATAACTATGGATTACGTCATCCCTATATTAGCAATCTTCATCACCCTCAGCTTCCTGCTGAAGGTCGGCTTCTATCCCCGTTGGGGAACGTGGCTGACAGCACTATGTTACGCCCTATTTGTTTTACTCATTACCCCTTGGGTAACCGAGCAATCTAAGACAGCAATAGCAGCCTTTTTTGCTTCCCGGGAGAAAATGCTGGATGTATCTGTTTGCATCACACTGGAAGCCGCCATCCTGATAACCTTTTGCTTCGACTGCTTCTCCGGAATGCGTACAAGAGACACTGCATTCAAACGAAGCGTCACCTTCCTGCTCCACCTTTACCCCGGTTTATTGATAGGTGGCGTACTATGCTATATACTGGCTGAATTATTATTCTCTTTTCCGGGCATTGATTTCAATATGCTCTCGTGGATAGTAGCCACCACCACATTCTTACTTATCGGTGTCGGTGCCCGATTGCTACAAATCCTATTGGGAGACAAAGCCCTGCGCCTCGAAATCCTTTTTATTGTAAACTTATTCATAGTCGTACTGAGCATCATAGCTACCGGCTACTAAATAAACAGTAACTACTAAAATTATAAATATCATTATGGAAACCATTTCAAACTCACTCTTCTGGATATCCAACGGACTACTTGTTCCGGTCATCGTATTATTACTCCTGTTCTTCCTCCGCGCCATTATCCTTGCCGGAGGTTTCTTCGGAGAATTCTACCAACGGATGAAACTACAAAAGCAACTCTCCGAGATGTTGGAAACCATCACTCCTGAAAACATTAACGAACGGTTGCAGAGCTTGCCCCAAGCCGGGAAACAACCTTTGCTCCGTTGTCTGAAAAAGCTTGCCGAGCACCGCGATAACGCCGCCTACTGCGAACGCCTGCTCGCCAACTTCGAAGTAGACGCCGAAAAAGAGCTGGGACGCTCGCGCACTTTCATCAAACTCGGCCCGATGCTGGGACTGATGGGAACACTGATCCCGATGGGTCCCGCCCTTGTCGGACTGGCTACAGGAGATATTTCCTCAATGGCTTACAATATGCAGGTAGCCTTTGCCACCACCGTGGTCGGTATGGTGATTGCCGCAGTCGGCGTCATCACTCTGCAAGTGAAACAACGCTGGTATGCCCGTGAAATAAATGATCTGGAATATCTGGACAAGACTCTGCGAAACAAAACCAATGAATAACCCTCAGCCTCATAAAAGAATATGAAACGAAACAGACTGCTCCACAACCAAACGGACTCCGACCCAATGGGTACGGTAGCGAACCTTTTTGATGTAGCCATGGTCTTTGCCGTCGCACTGATGGTTGCCCTCGTCACCCGCTTCAACATGACGGAAATGTTTTCCAAAGAAGACTTCACTATGGTGAAGAATCCCGGAAAAGAGAATATGGAAATCATTACGAAAGAAGGACAGGAAATCAAGCGATACACTCCCAGCGAGGAACAGGAAACTTCCGGTAAGCGAGGGAAAAAAGTCGGTGTAGCCTACCAACTGGAAAGTGGAGAAATTATTTATGTTCCAGAATAATGATAGACATCCGTCACCCTTTGAATAAAAGTTAAAGAGTCCATACCTATAAACAAGGATTTTTAACAATAGAAATACCCATCAGTGGGTATTTTCTTGCCCTCATCTTCCCCATATCTTTGCATTTCCAAACAAACGATAATTTTATGATAAAGCAAAGATTCTTAACGACTCTCTTAATGGGAAGTATCGCTGCCGGTGCGTGGGCACAGGCTGATAAAGGTGAAACTTCCGTAGATAAAACTGTGGATTTGAATCCTGTAGTAGTAACCGGTACGGGTACGCACCAGCGACTGAAAAATACTCCGGCGCCGGTATCCGTCATCACCGCTAACGAAATAAAACGTGCCGGAATCACGGATTTCCAACAGGCCATGACCATGATGGTTCCCTCTCTCTCCTTCTCCCCGAATGCCATGGGTTCGTATCTGATGATGAACGGACTTTCCAATAAATACGTACTGATACTGATTAACGGACGTAAAGTGACGGGGGATATCAGCGGTAATATTGACATCAGCCAGATAGACATGAGCCGTGTGAAGCGTATCGAAGTTTTAAACGGCGCAGCTTCTTCGCTCTATGGCTCGGATGCGATTGCCGGTGTTATCAACATCATCACCAACCAGCCGAAAGATGAAATCTCCTTCACCACCAACAGCCGTTATACAAGAAAGAATCAGTTTTCACAAGGCCTCAACCTGGACATTGCCAAAGGAAAGCTCGCCTCTTACACTGCTTATAAATACGATCACTCGGATGGCTGGCAGAACAGTGGCCTGACCGTAGACAAGAATGACGACCTGGTTGAAACCCTTGATCAGCTTTCCATCGGCTACAGCATGAATAACTTTTCTCAGCAATTCACCTACGATGCTACGGAAAAACTCTCGTTCTATGCCAACGGCGGATATTACTGGCGCATGACCGACCGCCCCATAAAACGTGAGGGCATGACGGGCGGAAATGATTATAATACGCATTACGAAGGCTACAACTGGGGTACAGGAGCCAAGTACAGACTGAACAAACGTTCCTCCATCCAGTTGGATTATGTAGGCAACAATTATACTTCGCGCTACAAATACATGCTGGCAGCCGGTGATTACCAACCGGGTGACTACGCATTCACCAAAAGACAGAAGTTTCATGATGCCGAACTAAAAGGTATCTTCGGTTTCACCACCAACAGTACCACTGTCTTCGGAGTGGACTACCGCAAGGACATTCTTGTTCGTCCCGATGCCGATGTAGACAAGGGAGTATATACTTTGTCGGGCTACGGACAGCATGAAGTAAAACTATGGGATCATTTCACGGGCATCGTCGGTGCACGCTATGACTATCATGAACAGGCAGGTGGACGTTTCACCCCGAAAGTGGCAGCCATGTACAATATTGGAAACTTCAACGTGCGTGCCACGTATGCAGCTGGTTTCCGTGCTCCCGGCGTAGACGAATTGTATTACAGCATGTTCAAGAAAATGGGTAGCAAATACACCATCTCCATCGGTGACGCTGACCTGAAGCCTGAACACAGCAACTACTACTCCATCAATATGGAATACCGCACCAACCGTTTCAGTGCCTCCGTTACGGGATATCTGAATTATCTGACAGATATGGTGTCTTCCAAAGTAACCGCATTCAATGATTTGTCCGCTGAGGCCCAGCAGCAACTGAAAGAAGAATTCCCCGAACTGGCAGACTTATCATCTACCAAGAATGTGAACCTGAAAGAATACATCAACTTTGAAAAGGCTACCGTCCGTGGTTTTGAGGTAAGTTTGTCAGGCAATCCGTTCGCCGGATTTACACTGAACGGTAACTATACCTACGCTTATGCCCGTGGTAAAGGTGAAGAAGGCTGGCAAAACATTCAACGCAGCATCCGCCACACGGCAACCATCAGCGGAAACTATACACATTCATGGGGTGACTACACCATGAACCTCAACCTGAACGGCCGTCTGCAAAGCAAATGCTACTATCCGGGAGATGCCGACGGAGATGCTCCGGGTTACGGTATCTGGAACCTGAACACCCGCCACTCCTTCGACTGTTTCAGCAGTTTCTTCCTAGAACCCGGTATCGGTATCGACAATATCTTCAACAAGAGGGATATGAGACCTCTGACGAAGAACTTCACCCTGTACTCGCCGGGACGTATGTTGGTGGTGAGTCTGACTTTAAAACTAAAGAATTAACGCATAACAACTTATTATTGATATGAAGCATCTTTTCATCACTCTTTGTTTACTGAGTGTGGCTCTCTTCTCCTCTGCACAGGGGGAGAAGACCGCCCTTCTCATTACCCATTACGGAAGTTCGGACCCTGATACACGTGCACTGACGCTCGACGTAATCACCCGTGAGGCAAAAGAAACTTTCCCGCAGTTTGAAGTGCGCGAAGCGTATATCTCTCCCATTGTTCGGCGCAGGCTGGAGAAGCAGGGCGTTCATAAAGACAGTCCGGTAGACGCACTGCTGAAGCTCAGAAGCGAAGGATATTCGCGTGTACTGATACAGAGTACAACACTGATTGAAGGAAGTGAAATGACTTCCGTCCGCCGCGATGCGGAGAGCGTGAAACCCTTCTTTAAAGAAATAAAGGTAGGTAATCCATTGCTTTATACAGTGGAAGATTGCGAAAAGGTTATCGAAATTCTGGCACAGGAACAGCTTGGAAAGAAAGAAGACGTCATCTATGTGGGACACGGCAATCAATTGCCAAGTACCGCCACTTACGCCATGCTGGACTATATGATGAAAGCCCACGGACTGAAAAACTTCCACGTCAGCACCATCGAGGGTTATCCTACACTGGACGCTACACTGGCACAGTTGAAGGAGACACGCCCGAAACAAGTAACACTGATACCGTTGTTGCTGGTATGCGGTAATCATACGAAAGAAGACATCGTCGGAGTATGGAAACCGGAAATGGAAAAGGCAAGCTACCAGGTGAATGTGCGTATGCAAGGACTGGGCGAGCTGCCCGCTATCCGAAAGCTCTATATGGAGCACGTAGAAGCGTTGTTGAAATAGCTACACCCTTTCCCCCTTAAGGCTACACCCTTTGCCTCGGATGGCTACACCATCCCGGGTAAAGGGTGTAGCCCTTTTTTGTCCCCCTTTTTAGCCCCTTTTATGCCCGAAGTTTAAAGAATAGAGCGTATCTTTGCACGATAGAAATAAAAGCGATATGAAACAGCCTAAGATAATAGTTGCCGGCATCGGTCCGGGCAGCGAACAAGACATCACGCCCGCAGTTCTCAATGCGGTTCAAGAAGCGGATGTAGTAGTGGGATATAAATATTATTTCCAGTTTATCCAGCCTTATCTCCACCCTGAAACAGAATGTATAGATACGGGTATGAAGCGGGAACGCACTCGTGCGGAACAGGCATTTGAATTGGCGGAACAGGGAAAAACGGTTTGCGTCATCAGTTCCGGCGATGCGGGGATTTATGGAATGACTCCGCTGATTTACGAGATGAAGCGGGAACGGAACAGCAACGTCGAAGTAATTGCCTTGCCGGGCATCAGTGCTTTTCAGAAAGCGGCTTCACTGCTGGGTGCTCCTGTGGGACATGATTTCTGTGTGATTTCTCTTTCCGATCTGATGACACCGTGGGAACGGATTGAGCGTCGCATCCGTGCGGCAGCCATGGCTGATTTCGTAACGGTTGTATACAATCCGAAAAGCGAAGGGCGGTATTGGCAACTCTATCGACTGAAAGAGCTGTTTCTCGCAGAAGGACGCGCTCTGGAAACTCCGGTAGGTTATGTGCGCCAGGCCGGACGGGAAGAACAGGAAGTGCATCTGACGACACTCGCTGATTTCAATCCCGAAGAAGTGGATATGTTTACGGTCATCCTGATCGGTAACTCGCAGTCTTATGCGTGGAACGGCAAGTTCATTACTCCCCGGGGATATTATAACCGTCCGGATAAAGATGAACAACCGACTAAGGGGATAGGTCAGGACATTATGATACAAAGTTTCCGGACCATTGAGTCGGAACTAAAGAATAAGAATATTCCTCTGGATCATAAATGGGCTTTGCTGCATGCCATCCATACCACGGCTGATTTTGAAATGGAAAAGCTGCTGTATACGGATAAAGGTGCTGTGGAAAAACTTTATCAGAAAATAGCGGACGGTCGGTTGAAAACGATTGTTACGGATGTGACGATGGCTGCCAGTGGTATCCGCAAAGGAGCTTTACAACGGCTGGGGGTAGAAGTGAAATGTTATCTTTCCGATGAACGGGTAGCGACAATGGCAGCGGAAAAAGGGATCACCCGTACACAAGCCGGTATACGTCTGGCGGTGGAGGAACATCCGGATGCCTTGTTCGTATTCGGTAATGCGCCGACGGCTTTGATGGAACTTTGTGATCTGGTACGTAAAGGAAAGGCTGCACCAAGCGGTATTATTGCCGCGCCTGTGGGTTTTGTACATGTACAGGAATCCAAGCACATGGTGAAGCCGTTCATGGAAATACCCAAACTGATAGTGGAGGGACGAAAAGGAGGAAGTAATTTGGCTGCAACGCTGGTGAATGCAATCTTGTGCTACAATGATGCGGAACAGTTAAGGCCGGGACGGGATGTATAAATTCAACACTATGAAACGAAACTTTATCATCATAGGCATGGACGACAACCGAGAACTTTTCTTCCCGCCCGAAGTGCTGCGGCACATCCGGGAAGGAAAAGTTTTCTCCGGCGGCTTGCGGCATCGGGAGATTGTAGAGAAGTTACTTCCGGAAGGTGCGGAATGGATTTCTATAACAGTTCCACTGGATAACGTCTTTGCCCAATACGAAAATATTTTTGCAGACTTTGAGCAGAAGGCTTCCGATGCATCTATTGTCGTATTTGCATCCGGAGATCCCCTGTTTTTCGGCTTCGCCAATACGGTAAAACGAAAACTGCCCGATGCAAAGATACGCCTCTACCCAGCTTTCAATTCCCTGCAAACATTAGCGCACAGACTGGTGATGCCTTACGATGATATGCGTACCGTCTCTCTGACAGGACGCCCGTGGCAGGAACTGGACAAAGCACTCATAGAACATGCCCACAAAATAGGTGTACTGACAGATCGGGAGCATACCCCTGCCACTATCGCCGCGCGGATGTTGGAATATGGATATACCGATTACACGATGTACATCGGTGAGCACCTCGGCAATCCCGAACGCGAGCGCATTCGTCGGATGAGTCTTGAAGAAGCTGAAAAAGAGACATTTGAGCATCCAAATAACTTGCTGCTCTGCTACGATACCCGTAGACGGCCACATACGACACCCGTAGACGGTCATATACGGCACCCGTATACGGTAAGCTACGACACCCATAGCAAGGAAGCCCTCCTCCCTATAACTGAACAGCCCCGTTCCTTCGGTCTTCCTGACGAACAATTTGCTCATCTGGACGGACGTGCCCGCATGATTACCAAAGCTCCGATCCGCCTCCTTACCTTGCAGGCATTAGAACTGAATCGCCGCCGTGTCTTTTGGGACATAGGTTTCTGCACAGGCTCTGTCTCCATCGAAGCCCGCCTGCAATTCCCGCATCTTACGGTCGTTTCGTTCGAGATACGTCCCGAAGGAGAAGAACTGATGCGCATCAACTCCCGACGTTTCGGTGCGCCGGGAATCACAGCCTTAATCGGAGATTTCCTGCAAACCGATCTGGAACCTCTCTCCCGCCCCGACGCCGTCTTTATCGGCGGGCACGGCGGAAAATTAAAAGATATACTGGTACGCCTGAAAGAAGTATTGCAGCCCGGCGGTTGTATCGTCTTCAACTCCGTATCCCCCAATAGCGGGGAATTGTTCCGCAAAGGGGCAGAAAACGCAGGAATGTCCCTGCAACCCTCCCTGCATATCACACTCAATGATTATAACCCGATAGAAATAATGAAAGTAACCTTATGAATAAAAATAACGAGAACCATCCTATGAAGGTAGCCATTATACTGATTTCCGAAAGCAGTCTGCCCATTGCGCGAACGCTGAGTAACGAATTTCCCGATTCCGAAATAATCACCACGACTCCTGCACCCGACTGCACATACGTTTCTTTTTACGAAGAATTTATGGCTCTGTCTTTCCATCGCTACGATGCCTTTATTTTCATAGGTGCCATGGGCATCTGCGTCCGCACCATCGCCCCGCATGTGAAAGATAAACATACAGATCCCGCCGTGATCTGTGTAGACAGCACCGGCCGCTATGCCGTTTCCGTCCTCTCGGGACACATCGGAAAGGCCAACGAAATGACGGAAAACATCGCCCACATTCTCGGCGCCGAACCTGTCATCACCACACAAAGCGACCGCACCGGACTCTGGGCACTGGACACCCTGGGTGATAAATTTGACTGGGCCGCCATTCCCGGTGAGACGGAATACGGCATGATGAATAACATCATCAGCCTTTTCGTGAAGAAAGTTCCCACCGCCCTCTTCCTCGAAGTGCGCGATCAGGGAACGGAATATCTGGAAAAAATAACAAGTCCGGAATCTCGTATTACATATATTGACGAAGACGGAACCGTTCTTTATACTCGTCACTCCTTTCCTGCACAATACGCATGACACCCCTGCGCTCTTTTATGTGCCCAAGGTATTGCATGTCGGCGTAGGTCTGGCACATCAGGCAGGTCCCGTGCATGACATCGTTGAAAACATCCTTGGTACGATGATTAACAGTACCTTCATGCCCCGTGCCGTAAAGTACATCGCTACCATTAACGAGAAATGCGACGAACCGGTCATTAAAGAACTGGAACGTGCCTATCAGATACGCTATTACAGTGCGGAAGAACTGAAAGAAATCTCCGTCCCCAACCCCAGTCCGGTAGTAGAGAAACACATGGGTACACCCAGCGTTTCCGAAGCCGCCGCTTTTCTTTCCGCCAACGGTGGTGAGCTGCTGCTGGACAAACAAAAAGGCGGAAACTACACCATGGCCATAGCCATCGAAAAGGGAGTACTCCGCTACCACGGACATATCGAAATCGTCGGCGCAGGTCCGGGTGATCCTGACCTTATCTCCGTGCGTGGAAGGCAAATGCTGGAGAAGGCAGATCTTATCCTCTACGCCGGCAGTCTCGTCCCCCGCGAACTGACATTCTGTGCCAAACCGGGTGCTACGATACGTAGTTCGGCTTCTATGGACTTGGAAGAACAGTTTGCACTGATGAAGAAATTCTATGATGCAGGCAAATTCATAGTTCGCCTGCATACGGGCGATCCCTGCATCTACGGTGCCATTCAGGAACAGATGAACTATTTCGACCAGCATCACATGAGTTATCACATCACACCGGGCATTTCTTCCTTCCAGGCTGCTGCCGCTGCGCTGAAGTCTCAATTTACCATTCCTGAGAAAGTGCAGAGCATCATCCTTACCCGCGGCGAAGGACGCACCCCCATGCCGGAACGCGAACAACTCCACCTGCTGGCACGCTCGCAAAGCACCATGTGTATCTTCCTCAGTGCCGGCATTGCCGAACAGGTGCAGGAAGAACTCTTACAGGAATATCCCAAAACCACTCCCGTTGCCGTTTGCTACCACCTCACTTGGAAGGACGAACGCATCTATCGCGGAGAGTTGAAGGACCTTGCAAAGATTGTGAAAGAGAACAACCTGACGCTCACCACCATGATTGTCGTAGGTGAAGCCATCGACAACCGCGAAGGCCTTTCCCGCCTCTACGCCCATGAGTTCAAACATCTCTTCCGCAGATAACTGATAATCGACAAACAACTAAAGACAATGATATTAATATTAGGTGGAACCACCGAAGGACGCATCGCCGCCCGTACCCTTGAAGAAGCCGGAAAACCATTCTACTACTCTACCAAAGGAGACGAGCAGGAAGTAACTATGCACCACGGTATCCGCCTGCAAGGTGCCATGGACGAACTGGACTTGGAGCGCTGTTGCCGGGAACATAACATTCAATTACTGGTAGATGCCGCCCACCCCTTTGCCATACAACTGCACCAGACCGTAGAGAAAGTAGCCCATACCCTGAATCTGCTTGTCATCCGATTCGAACGTATTTATCCGCCACGTGACGAAGAACACATCATCTGGTGCGAAGATTTTGAAGATGCCATCCGGCAAATCAGGAAAGAAGATATCTTCACCCTCCTAGCACTGACAGGGGTACAAAGCATTGCCAAGCTAAAGCCTCTCTGGCAGGAAAGTGCCTGCTGCTACTTCCGTATCCTTAACCGTGAGAGCTCCCGCCGCCTGGCCGAACTCGAAGGCTTTCCCGAGAAATATCTGCATTACCACCATGCAGGCGAAGACGAACGCATCCTGTTACAGCGACTTCACCCCGAAGCCATATTGATAAAGGAAAGCGGACTTTCCGGAGGATTCAATGAAAAAGTGGAAGCTGCCCTTCAGGAAGGTATCCGCATTTTTGCAATCCGTCGTCCGCCAATGCCCGGAAGTTTTATGATAGTGAACGGTGAGCATGGCCTACGCCGGATGATTGAAAAGCATCTGCCTGATTTTTATCCTTTGCGTAGTGGTCTGACTACGGGTACTTGTGCAGCCGCGGCCGCTGTAGCTGCAACCTGGGATATTTTCAACATTCAACGCCAGCCCCGACCCGAAGAATTTCCTGTTATTCTCCCTAACGGAGAAACCATTTATGTTCCCGTCGAAGAGCAAGAACTCTACCCGCATACCAGCTGTGTGAACGATGACTGGATGCTGGAAGCAGATGCCACTGTCATCAAAGATGCAGGTGATGACCCCGATGTAACCAATGGCATGCAAATCAAGGCCAATGTTGCCGTACCTTTCCGCTTTGACGATCCAACACCCGCAGAACTTAGAGCTGATGATTATACCGTTATTGTCTGTGGAGGCGAAGGCGTAGGCATTGTCACCCTATCGGGTTTAGGGCTGGAAGTGGGAGGACCTGCCATCAACGTTACTCCCCGCAAAATGATTGAAAACAATGTAAAGGCATGCCTTCAACGACTTGGCATTTCCAAACAACCCAATCCTTTTGCCGTCACTATTTCCGTACCGGGTGGCGAAGAGATAGCCCGGCGGACTTTTAATCCCCGTTTGGGTATAGAGGGCGGTATTTCTATCATCGGAACTTCGGGCATTGTGAAGCCTTTCTCTTCCGAAGCATTTGTAGATTCCATCCGCAAATCCATGGAAGTAGGTCGGGCAACAGGAAGTCCGCGCATCGTCCTTAATTCGGGTGCAAAGAGTGAAAAGTATGTCCGGGGATACTATCCCGAACTGCCTGCACAGGCATTTATTCATTACGGAAACTTCATTGGAGATACGATAAAGATTGCCGCAGATTTGGAAATCAAAGCGGTGACTTTGGGTATCATGATAGGAAAAGCCGTGAAGTTGGCAGAAGGCAATCTGGATACGCACAGCAAACAGGTGACGATGAATAAGGATTTCCTACGTGAAGTAGCACTTTCTACCGGATGCGGCGGGGAAACACTTGCTGTTATCGAAAAGATAACATTAGCCCGTGAGTTATGGACATTGCTCTCTGCTGAAGATTTGCAAGCTTTTTGCTCCCGTTTACTCGAACTGTGTCATC
>OHNO01001135.1_pt1 | contig 11925 bp, 9 predicted proteins | sample 1569521 | NCBI WGS metagenome assembly OHNO01 (sample SAMEA3879604, study PRJEB24766) | human gut metagenome | biome: human-associated habitat; feature: feces | place: USA | collected 1985/1987
CCGCTTCCGCGAAAAGCTGGAAGGAGGTTGCCAGCGAGTCGTTCATCAGGTGCATGCCATAGAGGTCGAAGTTTTCGACATCGGCTATCAGCATGGCTTTGATCTCTTTCTTTTGCAAGGTCGCATTCAGCGTCATATCCATCTTTGCCAGCGGATATTTGCTCAGCAGGTCGAACTTTACGAAGTTCTTTTCCAGCGAACCGGCCAGGGTGACGTCCGATACGTTGTAATTGCCGTATCGTATATCCGTCAGTTTTCCGTCCAGCTTTGCCCGGGAAGAGGTTTTGAAGGGATCGAACCCTTGGCCTTCCGCCTGTATGGATGCGCTCATATAATAGAGCGAGTCGAGCGGCATAAAATGCACAGGTTCCAGGCTATCCACTTTCAGGTCGGCTTTATAAGCCTCTTTGGCCGGGTTGAAACGGCCTGTCAGCAGGACTTTTCCTTTGTCTTCTTTCAACAGGAGATCGGCTTGATACTCATTGTTTTTCAGAGCCGCCTCACCGGTCAAGGTGATGCCTGCCGGGATATTATACCGGTGCCGTTCGGCGGGGGGAAGCATTGTCAGCAGGAAATCGAGGTTGCCGGTTTTTGCTTTCAGGTCCAGTTTTCCAGAACGGCGCACACTGTCGGTCAGTGCTTTCATCGTTCCGGAAACGTCCATACGGAAAGTCCCCGGCAACTCCGCTTTCAACTGGCGGAGCAGCATGGATGACAAGTTCCCTTCCACTCCGGCAGTCAGTGAAACCGGTTTCTGCGGATAGGCTTTCTGAAAATCTTCGGGCAGTGCACCGGCGAATGTCATCACATCTTCTTTTCCCAAAGAGGCGGTTAATAACACCCGCATATCACCTTCGGGGTTTTCGTCGAACGAACTCCAGGGAACCATCGCCAGCAGGCGCGCTTCCGAAGCAGCTGTTTTCAGCAATAATTGCGGTACACTAATAGTCGTGCTGTCACTGTGAAGGCTTCCGGTCAGCGAAGTGATCGCCAGTCCGGAACGGTCGTCGGCAGAGAGTTCGCGTATCCGTGCCTTTATGTCCCTCCCTCCGTAGAACAGCGAATCCAGGGTGATATTGACATTACTCAGGGCGATATGCGATGGGTCGAAACCTTTCACCGGCTCCTGGTCGTTGCCGTCGTATCCCAGTGTCGAACCGGTCAGTGTGAACAGGTCCGCCCCATATTGTGAAGTGCCCAGGTCTACGACGCCGTCTTTCAGGTTCGCCTTATCTATATAGGTAGTCAGGCGCAACGAGTCGGCAGGCATCTGCATGGCAAACGCCACCCGGTCGAAATTGATTTTTTCCAGTTTCAATATCCAGTTGACTGGGGTGGAGGTGGTGTCGGCTTTCGTTGTCGTATCGTTCAGTAGCAGGGTGATAGCGGTATCGGACAGGTCGATTGTATTGAGCGTCACCTGTTCTTTCGAGAGATTGATGCGGTCGGCCTTGGCATATAAGCGTCCCAGCACGCCTTTTATCTCCATGCCTTCGATAAAAGTCCCGGTATTCACTTTCACCCCTTCCAGGTTGATAGCGTCTACCAGCACTTCTTTTTTCAGCAGAGGCAAGGCTTGCACATTGACGGAAAGGCTTTTCAACGTCAGAAGCGTATCGGTGGGAGCCGTCAGGACCTCCACACCCCGCACAGTCAGGTTCAGCGGGAAGGAGAGGCGTATCCGCTCGATCCCGATCTGCATCCCGGTAGCTTTTCCGGCATAGTAGGCGGCCTGTTTCACTGCAAAATTCTGTACAGGCGGTATATATAAAAGCACAGAGACAAGTAGTATCAATACCACCGGTATCAACAACACAATCCCTATCCGTTTTATCCAAATCCTCATCTTTTTATCAGCGTTTTCTTTTTTATTATCATAACGGCTAAATACCCTGTTTTGTTTGAAAATTCTTTAACAAATATAGAAATAAAATTTCGTAATAAAAACGGGGTAATGTGATAATATGCCAATTTCGAAATGGCTGATACGGATAGAGACGGGATCGAAACGGGAGGTTTCAGTCTGTCGCTCCCTTCGTCTTCCTTCTTTTGCAGTACGTTCTGCACGTTGCGTTAAATGATCTTTTGTATAATATCCTTTATATCCAGATTCAATTTAGAGAAGGCAAACCATTTTTTGCCAAGGTCTTTCAGTGAGGCTCCTATATGGTAAATGTCTTTATCGTCGATTAAAAGGAAACGATCGTGCGATTGTTTGAATTGCTTGATGATAACAGGCGCATATTGGGCGTTGTGACGCTGTAAGTCCAAAGTCAACTGTTTTGATATTTGCGCAGTATAAATAATATCCTTTGAGCAAATAATCTTTCAGAACCTTATTGGCCCAAATGCGGAATTGGGTTGCATTCTTGGAATTAACACGGTAACCGACAGATAATATAACATCCAAGTTATAAAATTTGGTTTGGTATCTTTGTTTGCCATCGTTACCCATGTATTCCAAAATGGAATAAGTGCTATCTTCATTCAGTTCTCCTGAATCATAAATATTTTTTAAATGCTTGGATATAGCAGGTTGCTTCACACCAAATAGTTCGGCAATTTGCGCTTGGGTTAACCAAACGGTTTCGTTTTCTATTCTGACTTCCATCTTTACTCCATTATTTTTCATAGCGATACGATTTTGTTTGCGGCAAAGTTAAGATTATTATTTGTCCCGTATCTGTTTTTCTGTGGAAAATATTCAGAAACCAAACAGGACACGGTTGTTAAAATGAACTGCCTATCCTCACGGACGGGCAGTTCTTACTTAACCGAAATTAAATTAATCAGGCTATCACCTGAAATTTATACCCCTCTTTTAAGTATAGTGAGTTCGATAAAGTCAAAAACAATGATCTTTTGTGTAAGATTATAAGATTGAAAGACGGCAGTTTAGGGCATAAAAAAAGCGTGTGACTGCCGCTATTACCTATCAACGAGGCATCCCCATGCCCACAAATCAGATAATAGACAACAGCCCACGCTATATTTATACACATAAGTATATACAACTAGCATGGGCATTTTGTTGCTATTATTCCTGATTTGTAACTAAATGGGGATTTTCGTTGATCGGAATAATACCTTATAAAATGCTTAACTTATAATTTATATCATCGTAAATCCGCCACCGCTGTAACAGACCTTCATACGACATTGCAAATATAACCTTTATTTATAAACAAACCTTGTTTATCTAAACTTTTTTCAATCTGACACCTTATTTCTGAAAGCCAGTCTCGAATTTTACATTATCTTCCCTTCCCTGTTTCACCCCATCCGGGTCCGTTTTCAATTTCTCCCGGATGAAATTTGATTTTCTTCCGAAAGAAATTATTTTTTCTCCCGGAAGGGCGTTTTCCTATAAAAAAAACAACAGCTTTCGCCGGAATGGGGAAATTTACAATAAGTATTTTGGCGATGGCCTATTTTTCGCCGTTGGAATTTAGTAAAAATCTATGTATTTAGCACGGATGCAATAGTTAATATTAATAAATATTCAACGAATAAAAATATTTTCATAAAATCGCATACAAATATTGATTATTACTTGCTCATGTAAATTTAAACCCTTACTTTTGCATCGGTTTAATCAATCAACACCTGGTTAAATCTTAACTATTGTAATTTAATTATTTTAATTTTAAAGTAAACAATGACTAAAAGTGAAAAAGGCGTTTTAAAAGCCGGCCTACCTATGGAAAATTGCGTATCGACTCTCCAAATGAATGCGGAAAGCAGTGTCTTGTATGCCGGAAAAGGGCGCGGGCTGTTGGAACAGATCGGACGCGAAGGAATGAACGAATTCTTTGCGGGCGAAATCAGAGCCTACATTGCCGAATGTACATGCGAAGTCGGGCGAATGAACTGTATCCGTAAACCTTTCACGACCGAGCTGGTCAAGTGGCAGAAGCAATTTGTCGCTTTTGAAAAAAGTATCGATCCGGCAGAAAAAGGCAGTCCTGCCTACGAAGCCTCCTGTATCCTGTTTGCTTATATGAAGAAGCAGATGAACGAAGCAGAAAACCGTGCCCTGCAATTGCAAAAGAACCGCAACCGCACCGAAAAGCGTATTGCCGGGCGTGATGACCTCTCCGATGAACAAAAGTCGCAAGCCTTGCAGAAGGCCGATTCGCGACTGCTGGCTGGGCAGGCTGCCCTTCAATTGACTGCGGTGGCTACCGATCTTATCCCTGTCGTGACCGACCCCGAAGGTTATATCGACCTGTTGCGTTTCTGGTGGCAGGAATTTGGTCGCAACCTCTCGGATGATGATCTGGAACGTATCTTCCGCCCGATGCTGTCGTATGCCAAAAAGCAGGCGCGCAAAGGGGTGAGAGTGAAAAGCGTTTACGTAGAATACCGCGAGGAACCGAAAGGGGTGCGGGCAGCGTAAATATAGAAATGAATCTAAACGATACCATTTTAATAAAGTAATGAATAAAACAGAAAAGACTTTTTCCTTCATCTCTGTCAAAGACAGTTTTTTCAAAGCCCGCTATGAAGTTTTAGACGAAAGTACAGGCGATAACCATGTGATTACGTATGAAAACAAGGCTCCGGTGCATCCCAGTCTCTCTGAAGCGTTGCAGCGCATGGCGTATCATGTAGTCAATTTTACCGGATTGGTGGCGGTGGATGACAATTTCCAGATCACCGGTTATCAACGTCAGAACTGCGGCGATGCGCAATTGCTGACCATCTATGCCCGTGTGGGAACCTCCGAAGAGTTTTGCGGAAATGTGGTGTCGCGCTTTCATATCGGCCGCGACGAATATGCTTCCATCGACCTGCTGCTCGAAGACCTGTCAAGCTGCGAACGTGAAGCGCTGGCTTATATCGAAACCGGCAAGCGCCTGGAGCATGATGTCTTCATCCGTCTTGACAACGATGATTTGCAAACCCTTCAAACTGCCGCCTGATGAAAAAGCATACCCTTACCATCGGTTGCCTCCTGGGAGACCAGGCGGCAGCCTGCCTGATGCGCCTGATTACGGGCGAAAAAGGTTCGCGTGGTTACACCTATTCGTGTGGCGAGGAATACGGGTATTTTTACGACCCGTTTCTGAAAAAATGGATGGCGTTCGACAACCGGCACAACACCTGCCTGGTCGAACAATGCAACACCTCGAAAGAGGCCGAAAACTTTCTCTATGACGACACCGGGTTATTCGCCGCTTAGCGCGTTGATCCTAAAGCATACGGGCGAGAAGGTGGTGGCGGAATACCGTTTCCATCCCGGGCGGGACTGGCGGTTCGACTTCGCCATCCCTTCCCGCCGTGTGGCTGTCGAGGTGGAGGGCGGCGCCTTCAACGGTGGCCGCCATATCCGCCCCGAAGGCTATCTGCGTGATATGGAGAAATATAATGAGGCGGCAGTCTCAGGCTGGTGCGTGATACGCGTGCTGCCGGGAGAACTGCTGATGCTGAAAACGTTACGGCTGGTTATCCGTGCGATACAAAATCATAATTGAAAAAGTTTATAACAATCATGGCTAGACCTATCAAAAAAGGACTGGATTATTTTCCGGTCGATACCGATATTTTTGAAAATATACAAGTACGTAAACTGAAAAGCCGCTACAAGTCGCTCGGTTTTCTGGCTTATTTCACCATCCTGTGCGACGTATATAGGAAAGAAGGGTATTTTCTTCATATATCAGACGATTATGTGTACGATTTTTCCGACCGTTTAGGTGAAACAGAGGAAGTTGTGCGGGACATAATCGACTTTAGTTTGAAAATAAATCTGTTTAACAGGGATATATACAATGTTTATTGCGTATTAACATCCAAAAGTATTCAAGAACGGTATATTCAAGCACAAAAGCGATGCAAAAATCCCGTTCGCGAAGAGTTCGATTGCATTAATGTTGCAGAAACCCCGGTTATTGTTACAGAAACTACCGAAAATATGACAAAAAGTGCACATATTATATTAGATAATATTATAGTAAATGAAAGTAAAGTAAACTTACAACAACAGCAACAACACGCGTGCGAGGAGCCGAAAGAAGAACCGCGGAATTTGGATGAAGAGCGTGAGCAATGGAAAGATGCTTTGCTGGCAGACGAAGACTGGCAGGCCACCATCGTGCGTTATTCCGGAAAAGGCATAGCCGTCCTGCAATATGCGCGGGAAGCCATGACCGTATTCGATGATTTCCTGCGCCTGAAATTCAGCCTGGATACGATCCGGACGAAAAAAGATTACAGCCAGAGTTTCATCGGCTGGTGGCGATACCATAATTTCAATTTGAAAACGGAAGAACTTTCCGGCGGCGTGCAGCAGCATATTCCTAAAGTGGTCTATTCATCCGGTCGGCTGGAACGCTCTTCGAAAGTAGAGGAATTGATGGAAACAGGGAAACGTGCGACGGAAATAGCCATGAAAATCTATAATTCGCAAGCTGTATGAGTTTGGAAATCAGACTGCAACATGCCATTGCCGACCGCCGCCTGATGACGTACCGGCCGGAGGAAATTCTTCCGGCGGTAAATCAAATATTATTCCAGACCTATGTCTTGCTGGGTTTTTCGCCTCCTAACGACCGTGATCTGGGTATTTTGATCGCTAAACTGGCAGCCGACCTTCAGGAGTCATATCCGAGCCTGACCTTGCAGGAGGTCGCCCTCTGTTTTGAATTGGGGGCCAAAGGTGAATACGGGGATTTCATGGGATTGAACCTGCGCACGATTACCCGCTGGCTGAAATGTTATCAAACCAGCGATTTGCGATACCGGGCTGTTGTGGAGCGCGAGCAAGCGAAATCGCTGTCCGCCCTTCCGCCCGTCTCCGAGGCTTACAAGGAGGAACGCGAACGGGTATTTCTGCGCCGGGTGTTTGAGCAATACCGGGCAGGCTGTCCGATCGAGCGGCTTTATCCGGCACGGGTGTATCTCTCCCTGCAAGCGCGGGGAATTATCCGCGACAGTCCGGAGGCGAAACGGACTGCCATGCGGCAAGCGGCCGGTTACCGGCCTGCCGGGAATATGGTCATAGACGAGGATATGCGGCTGGCGATGGTTAAGCAGCAGGCGATGGGGATTTTGTTGAAAAGATTTTTTGATAAAGCGATAGAGGCGGGTCGGGAGGTGTTGAAAGCGGGGTGATTTTGGTTATCCAATGTGGCCAAATTGGGTAGTGTAAAACCGCCAAATTGGGTAGTTGAAATGCGCCGATTTGAGCAATTTCAGATCGCCATATTTGGTAATCCTGGCAAATTGAGTTATCTTTGCATCATAAATTCAACTATTTATGGCTAATAAATATCGTCCACGTATTATAGATATAGAACTCTCCACACGATTAAAAAGTATAGGTGCAATTGTTTTGGAGGGCGCAAAATGGTGTGGTAAGTCCACAACTGCGGAGCACCATAGCAATAGTGCTGTTTTTATGGATGACCCTCGCAGGCGTTCACAATACATGATATTTGCAGAGGATAATCCTGATATAATACTTAATGGAGAAACACCTCGTTTGATTGATGAATGGCAACTTGCACCTATAATATGGGATGCTATACGTTATACAGTGGATCATAGAAATGGAATGGGTCAGTTTATATTGACAGGTTCAGCCAAACCTGCAAATAGAGAAAAAATAAGTCATTCAGGAACCGGGCGTTTTGCTTGGTTACGGATGCGTCCGATGGCATTATTTGAATCTGGAGATTCTACTGGGGATATTAGTTTGTCAAAATTATTCAGTAATCCCAGAATGTCTATTGGATGTGAGGCAAAATCTGATTTACGAAGAATCGCGTTTTTAATTTGCCGTGGTGGTTGGCCGGTAGTTTCAGAATTACCTGAAGATGTCGCATTGAACCCTGCTAAAGATTATTATGATGCCGTAGTGAATGTGGACATTCGTCAAGTGGATGGGGTGGATCGAAGTGTTGAAAGAGCAAAACGACTTATGCGTTCATATGCAAGATTTCAAGGTACACAAACATCCATCAGGCAAATTGTTGAAGACATGAACGGTGGCGATCCCAATGTTGTGGAAGATAAAACGGTTAGGAACTATCTTGATGCATTACGTTCAATGTTTGTAGTAGAGGATATGCCTGCATGGAATCCAAATTTGAAATCTAAAACAGCTATACGTACTGCGGATACCAGATATTTTGTTGATCCATCAATAGCAACAGCCGCAATGGGAATAGGTCCTGGAGATTTAATGAACGATCTCAAAGCATTCGGTTTATTATTTGAAACATTATGTGTTCGTGATTTAAGGGTTTATGCCCAATCATTGGCGGGTGATGTATATCATTACCGGGACAAGAATGGACTGGAATGTGATGCTGTTGTTCATTTACCAAATGGAGATTATGCATTGATTGAAATAAAATTAGGAGGAGAGAAACTCATAGAAGATGGCGCAAATAGTTTGTTGCGACTAGCGTCTAAAATAGATGTTAATCGTATGAAGCATCCTTCTTTTCTCATGGTACTTACGGCCACTGGAACATTCGCATATAGAAGAAAAGATAACGTGTTGGTTGTACCTATTTCTACTCTTGGAGCATGAAGCATTTGCATTAGATGAATTATATCGTCACCATAAGGATGTGGCTTATGAAATAGTTTGCAGGGCAAGAGCAAATGAAGCTGGATATTTAAAAGAAATAATTCAAGTATATAGTGAAATGGGGCTTGATGCTGATACTATCCATAGGTTTGATTTTAGTCCCACGATTTATCCACCGAGAATATGCTTTAAAGTACCCCTTTTACTATTTGGGAGAAAAAAAGAAATCCCTGATAATTAGATATTATCAGGGATTTGCTTGATTTTCTTTTGTTTCTTGGTGATCCGCCTGGGGTTCGAACCCAGGACCCCATCCTTAAAAGGGATGTGCTCTACCTGCTGAGCTAGCGAATCATCCTGTGCATACTCTGTATTGCGGTGTGCTTTACTTCTGTATTGCGGGTGCAAAGGTAGGGTTTATTTTTGAATTTGCAATAGCTGGAGGAATTTTTTTGAAAAAACAATCCAATTTATCACGCCTGCTGGAAATTGCAGGCAGCCATAAGTACCTGACCTATGCTTCTTGGGTGCTTTCTGCAATCAGTGCCCTGATTGCTCTGGTACCCTTCTATTACATCTGGAAAATGATCAAGGAAGTACTGGAGGTGGCGCCGAATTTTGGCCAGGCACAGAACCTGACCGGTAATGGCTGGATGGCAGTATTGTTTGCGGTTATAGCGGTGCTTGTCTACATAGCAGGGCTGATGTGTTCCCATTTGGGAGCATTTCGTATTGCCACAAACCTGCGTATCCAGACCATGGAACATATTGTCAGACTTCCCTTAGGTTTTGCCGAAAGTTTTGGCAGCGGAAAACTGCGCAAGATCGTCAACGAATCCAGCGCAGCCACCGAAACCTATCTCGCCCATCAGCTTCCCGACAGAGCCAATGCCATTGCAACCCCCTGTGGTCTTTTGGTGCTGTTGTTTGCATTTGACTGGAGACTGGGACTGTTGAGCCTTGTTCCGGTTGTGCTGGGATTTCTGATCATGATGACAATGACCGGAAAGCAGATGCAGGAAAAGATGAAAGAATACCAGAATGCGCTGGATGATATGTCCAATGAAGCGGTAGAGTATGTCCGTGGGATTCCGGTGGTAAAAACCTTTGGCCAGACGATCTTTTCCTTTAAGAAGTTTAAAGACTCCATTGACCGGTATAAAGTATGGGTGATTGCTTATACCAAGCAGCTTCGGACACCGATGATGTTCTATACAGCTGCGATCAACGGAGTTTTTGCCACACTGATCGCCGGAGGACTGTTGCTTACACAAGACGGTGTGACTTCCGGTTTCTTACTGGATCTCATTTTCTATATCATTATTACGCCGGTTATTTCTGTCACACTGACACGCATTATGTTCCAAAGTGAAAACGCCATGATCGTAGACGACGCTTTACAGAGAATTGACAGCGTTTTGAATTTGAAGCCTCTGGAGGAAACGAAACATCCAAAGCATCCTCAAAACGCTTCCGTGGAACTGAAATCGGTTCATTTCAGCTATGATGGAGAAAAAGAAGTATTAAAAGATATTTCACTGACCATTCCTGCAGGGCAGACGGTAGCTTTTGTAGGCCCGTCCGGCGGTGGTAAGACAACCCTTGCCAACCTAATTTCCCGATTCTTTGATCCCCAGAGCGGAATGGTAAAAATCGGTGGTGTTAATGTGAAAGACATCCCGAAAGAGGAACTCATGAACACGGTGTCTTTCGTATTTCAGAACAGCCGTCTCATCAAGGCGTCCATTCTGGAAAATGTGCGTATGGGAAAACCGGAAGCTACCCGTGAGGAAGTTCTGACTGCCCTTCATCACGCGCAATGCGATGATATTCTGGAAAAACTCCCACAGGGTGTGGATACGGTCATCGGTACAAAGGGTGTCTATCTTTCCGGCGGCGAGCAGCAACGAATTGCCATTGCCCGTGTGATGCTGAAAAATGCTCCGATTATCATTCTGGATGAAGCCACTGCCTTTGCTGACCCGGATAACGAAAGCCGTGTACAGGCTGCTTTCTCAAAACTTTCCGAGGGAAAGACAGTGATTATGATTGCCCACAGGCTTTCTACCGTAACAAATGTGGATCAGATTTTTGTCATTTGCGACGGACGGGTTGCCGAGTGCGGAAACAGTCGCGAATTGCTTGCAAAAGACGGTATATTCAGCCGTATGTGGAAAAATTACCAGACTTCCGTGCAATGGAAGGTAACAAAGGAGGTGCAGTGATATGATCAAAAAACTGCAGAAAAAATATGCCCTGTCTGAACAGGGAGCAAAAGACCTGATCAAAGGCTGCCTGGCCTGTGTCCTTCAGAATCTGTCTTTTATGTTTCCGGTGGGACTTTTATATTACCTGGTCAGCGATCTGATGAACGGGGGTGTTCCCGGTGGGAAAATTCCATTTTATGTGGCAGGCTGCGTGGTGTGTATCGGCTTGATTCTGCTGACCACTTTCTTTCAATACAATGCGACCTATTTTGCCACTTACAAAGAAAGCGGTATCCGCCGCATTACCCTTGCAGAGCATCTGCGCAAAATCCCCCTTTCCTTTTTCGGGAAAAAGGATTTAGCCGATCTTACCAGTACCATTATGGCGGATTGCACCTTCCTGGAGCAGAGTTTTTCGCATTTTATCCCTGAGCTTGCGGGTTCGATCATTTCTACAGTTCTGATTTCCATTGGTCTGCTCTTTACGGACTGGAGAATGGCACTGGCTGCCTTATGGGTTCTGCCGGTTGCCTTTGCGATTGTGGGATTTTCCGCAAAGATTCAGGAAAATCTGAATCAGAAAGCGATGGATGTGAAGATGGCCTGCGCAGACGGGATACAGGAGTGCATTGAAACGGTTCGTGACCTGAAAGCGAACAACGCGGAGCAGGCATATTTAAAAGGTCTGGAAAAGAAGATCCGTGCCGTGGAGCATCGTTCCATCCTCAATGAATTCGGCCTTGCTGTTTTTGTGGTTTCCGCATCGCTGGTGCTGAAGCTTGGTATTGCAACGGTTGCGCTGGCAGGAGCTGTTCTGCTCATGCAAGGAAGCCTCTCCGTGCTTACATTCTTTATGTTCCTTCTGGTAGTATCCCGTTTATATGACCCTCTGCAGGGCGCACTCCAGAATCTTGCGGCAGTCATCAGTACACGAACCAACATTGCCCGTATGAATGAAATTCTCGATCATCCGATCCAGCAGGGCAGCGACAGGCTTTCCAATCAGGGGTATGATATTGTCTTTGACCATGTTGGGTTTGCCTACAATACCGGAGAAACCGTATTGAAAGATGTTTCCTTTACTTATGAGAGCGGAGAAACCCAAAATAACCTGAACCATATCAATCTGACAATCCAGGATGGCGAAACCATCCTGCTCTGCGGAGAGTCCGGCTG
>OHNO01001142.1_pt1 | contig 11839 bp, 14 predicted proteins | sample 1569521 | NCBI WGS metagenome assembly OHNO01 (sample SAMEA3879604, study PRJEB24766) | human gut metagenome | biome: human-associated habitat; feature: feces | place: USA | collected 1985/1987
GAGGGCGTGAACGACTATATCACCGCCCCGGTCAATATCCCGGAGCTGATCCGGCAGGTTCTGTTCTTTGTGGAATGAAACGAGCCTACATATTCAAACATCTGCCTCCACAGCGGGGAAAAGAAAAAAACCGCTGACGGGCAGAGGATTTCGTGCGCTTTCCTGTATCACTGACGGATACGGCGGTTTTGAGTAGATCAAGGCCGCCGTTTTTTTGCTTCGACGACCCCTGCACCGTGTTCTGGCATGGCGGCTTTAGGAGGGAGCCGCTATGCAACGAAAACTACTTCGACAAAATCCGACAGGGATTAGCCTGTCAAAAAAAGCCGTCCCCCGGCAGCGGGGACAAGCGGCTGTGCGTATGTACTATACCATGTAGGGAAAGAACATATTGCTTTTTGTTTCGCCCTGTGGGTCTTTGACCTGCCGGGCGAATTTTGTTGTTTCCTGCGGCCTGCTATCCGGCGCAAAAAGAAATTTCAAAAAAGTGAAAAAAGGAGGCGTTTAGCGGGCAGCCAGAGAGATTCCATTCGCTCTATTGGCGGAAAGGGAGAGAACCACCACATCCCCCATAGAAAGGGGGTGAGAAGATGGAAGCGATCCCCCGCAAATACGGTGAATGGAGCCAGTTTGACCGCTACTGCAAGCTGGTTCTGTACCATGAGGCGATAGATTATCTGCGGGAAATGAAGTGCCGCCGCGACCGTGAAGTGTCGCTGGACGCTGTTTCCCCGGCTGATTGGGACAAGCTCTCGACCGTAGATCGGTATTCCTGCGACAGCTTTACATTCAGTTCGCATGGCTATGACCTACATATCGACAACGAGCTTGTGGCCGAAGCGTTTGCCAGCCTGCCAAAAGACGAGCAGAGTATTTTGATTCTCCGCTTTGTTCTGGATTTGACTGACGAAGAAATCGGCCGCCTGATGGGAATGTCCCGCAGCGCAGTACAGCGCCACAGGACAAGCACCCTGAAAGACTTGCGTATAAAATTGATGGCGTTCATGCCGGAGGGAGGTTAAACGCGGATGAAGCAATCCAGTTACAAGGGCAAAAGCCCTCTGCCGGATTTTGTGATCGACGCGGCCTGCGCCGGTAACGCCGAAGCCGTGGAGCGTGTCTTGCAGCATTACGACGGCTATATCAATAAGCTGTGTACCCGGACGCTCTATGACGGCAGCGGCCAGCCTCATATCTGCATTGACGAGTATATGAAGCGCCGATTGCAAATCAAGCTGATCCATTCCATCGTTAGTCCCATTGGCGACTGACGGTTAAGGCCCCGGCCATAGACAGGCGGCTTTCCCTTTCCCCGCCTGCCTGTTTTCCTGGCGGCCCCTTTGCTCCTTGACAAATACGCCCGCAGGACAATGGCGGCGCGTCATAGGGCAGACGGATACATTCTGTCTGCGCCGAGCCGGGCGGCAGGTGCGCCAAGAGGCTTTCCCTCATTGGGATAACCAGTCGTATAGGACGATGTTCTCCACTCCACTGCTACTCACGCTAAAGGGCCCCCTTTGTCCTTTATTGTAGGTAGTGCCCCCCTGTTAGCGGGGGGGGGCACCCCGGAGGGAGCTACCCTCCGGGGCGATTTATGGGAAAAAAGGCGCTTATGCCTTATCTACGGGAACCATGTACGAGATCCGGTTTCGGCTGTCAAAGAAGCATCTTACCCGGGTACCCACCTTAATATCTTTCCAGACATCAAGGGAAACACACTTGTACTTAGCAGCTTTCTGGCCGCTGAAATGGTAATCTGCATTTTCGGTACCGTTGAAGTTCTCCAGCACAAACACATTGCAATAGGGCTGCATCTCACCACGATCATTCTGGAATTTCCCGTACCCATAACCTACAAAAGTTTTCTCTTCCATGGACTTGTCCGTCCTTTCTCCGGTTTGCCCGGTTATAAAATGAGACAGGCGGACACTTTCCGCCTGTCCATTTTTATTCTAAAACCTGCCGGGGAGATTCCGGGGCAAAATTGCGGTTGTATTTTTCCAGATATAGTGATACAATAGATAAGCTAATTCGATTTGCTTACCACGTATTGTGCAAGGAGTGTCAATAATGGGCGAGAACAAAGACTATATGACCCACCCCGAGGAGTTGGGCTGTATCCATATCTCTGAGGACGTGCTGGCCTCGATTGCCAGCGGCGCTGCCGCTGAGGTGGAGGGGATCAGCGGGCTGATGACCCTGGCTACCAAGAAGAGCGGCTCCAGGGGTGTGCGTATCAGCATCGACGGTGAGAGCGCCACCATCGACCTCTATGTGATGGTCCGTTACGGCTACGCCATTCCCGAGGTGGCGGAGAAGCTGCAAAACGGGGTGGCCACCGCCATTGAGGCCATGACCGGCTTCCCGGTAAAAGCAGTCAACGTCCACGTGGGTGGGGTCAGCTTCCAGTAAGGCCGGCGGCTTTCGCTGCGCTGAAAGAGAGAGAAAAGGACAAACGCCAATGATTGGAACGAGAAATATTGCCCGTGAGATCGCCATGCACCTGTCCTATGAACTGAGTTTTACAGACCTGTCCGCCGGCGAACTGCTGGACCAGCGCCTCAGCGACCAGCATTTTCAGGCGTTGGCCCCGGAGTATGAGGTCTACGGCAAACTCCCAGGTTCCGGCCAGAGGGCGTATATCCGTAAGCTGGTGCAGGGTGTGGCCGACCATGGCTATGAGTTGGACCGGTATATTGAGAAGTACGCCGTGGGCTGGAAGTTTGAGCGGATTCCCCTGGTGGCTGCCGCCATCATGCGGGTGGCCATGTATGAGATTCTTTACATGCCGGATATCCCCACCGCTGCCGCTATCAATGAGGCCGTGGAGATCACCAAGAAGTATGAAAGCCCGGATGTGGTTCGCTTTGTCAATGGGATTCTGGGCACCTTTGTGCGTCAGGAGGCCCCTGAAGCCGCCACCCCCGCTAGGACGGAGGCTGTTCCGCCGGAGACGGCGGAACAGCCCCGGCAGAAGACAGAGGAGGCCTCTCAGCCGGAGGCGGAGGATTGATCGGGCGTTGAAAAGAGCGCACTTGCCGGTGCGCTCTTTTTCCGTATACGCTGTGGGTGAAGAGGGAGGCGAGGCCGTGGAGCCCCATGTGTTCACTGTTGTTGAGGTCAATCAACTTATTAAGTCCGTTTTGGACGGTATCCCTGAACTGGGCAGCATCTATGTCCGGGGCGAGGTGTCCAACTATAAAATGTATCCCTCCGGCCACCACTACTTCACCCTGAAGGATGCGGAGGGTGCCATTCGCTGTGTGATGTTCAAGGGACAGGCATCCCGTCTCCGGTTTCGACCGGAAAACGGGATGAAGGTGGTGGCTCTGGGCCGCGTCACCGTGTTTCCGCGGGACGGGGCCTATCAGCTTTACTGCAATGAACTTAGCCCCGATGGGGTGGGGGATCTGCATGTGGCCTTTGAGCAATTAAAGGACAAGCTGTTCCGGGAGGGGCTTTTTGACCAGGGCCATAAAAAGCCGCTGCCCCGCTATCCTGGCACCATAGCCATCATCACCAGTTCCGCCGGGGCCGCGGTCCACGATATGATCCGAATTCTCCGCCGGCGTTATCCGCTGGCGGAGGTGAAGCTGCTGCCGGTGCGTGTTCAGGGGGCTGAGGCGCCGGCGGAGATTGTGGGCGCCCTGCGCTATGCCAACCGCTATCGGGTGGCGGATCTCATTATCACCGGCCGGGGCGGCGGCTCTATTGAGGATCTGTGGGCCTTTAACGATGAGCGGGTGGCCAGGGCTATCTACGAATCGGATATTCCCGTAATTTCCGCTGTGGGCCATGAGCCGGATGTGACCATTGCCGACTTTGTGGCGGATGTGCGGGCGGCGACTCCCTCCCATGCGGCGGAACTGGCGGTGCCGGACCGGCAGGAGCTTATGGACCGGCTCCAGAGCCAGCGGCTGCAAATGGCCAGATCCGAAGGGAAACGGCTGGACCTGCTGCGCCAGCGGCTGGTGGCCCTGTCCGCCAAGCGGGTGCTGACGGACCCCATGGCGGTGGTGCAGGATAAGCGGATGCTGCTGGGCTATATGCAGAAGAATCTGGGTGCGGCTGCCGGGGGCCAGCTGGCCCGGCCCCGGGAGCGGCTGGCAGCCCTGGCCGCGGCCCTGGACGCTATGAGCCCGCTGAAGGTGCTTGGCCGGGGCTTCGCCATGGTGACGGACGGCACGGGACATATTGTTAAAAGAGTATCTGACGCGCCCGTGGGCAGCCGCGTGGCGGTGGCGCTGGCCCAGGGGCGGCTGGAGTGTTTGGTAGAGCGCACACAGGAGGACGTACATGAGTAAAAAGGAAAAAACCTTTGAGGAGAGCATTGCCCGGCTGGAGGAGATTGTGTCCCTCCTGGAGCGGGGCGATGCTCAGCTGGCGGATTCCCTGGCTCTCTTTGAGGAGGGGACGAAGCTGGTAAACGCCTGCTCCGCTATGCTGGACAGTGCGGAGCAGAAGGTGGTCAAGCTGCAGAAGGGCCCCGACGGGGCCCCGGTGGAACTGCCCTTTGAGACGGAGGAGTAGCCATGGGGGACTATGAGAGCCGCTACGATGCCTACTGTCAGGCGGTGCAGACGTATCTGGAGGGCCTCTTTTTGGAGGAACGTCCCTACGGCCGGCTCCAGGAGGCCATGCGCTACAGCCTGCTCTCCGGCGGTAAGCGGGTGCGCCCGGTGCTGACGCTGGCCTTCTGCGATGCCCTGGGAGGGGAGTGGAGGGGGGCCCTGCCCTTTGCCTGCGCCCTGGAACTGGTGCACACCTATTCCCTCATCCATGATGACCTTCCCTGCATGGATGATGACGATCTGCGCCGCGGCCGACCCACCTGCCACCGGGTCTATGGGGAGACAATGGCTGTGCTGGCGGGGGACGCGCTGCAGGCGGAGGCCTTTCGCCTCATTGCCGCCGCCGGGGATATGTCGGATCGCCAGCGGGCCGACGCCGCGCTGGTTTTGGCTACCGCCTGCGGGGCCAACGGCATGGTGGCGGGACAGGCTTTGGATGTACAGGGCTTGTGCCGCAATAAGAGTGAAGTGGAACTCCTTCACAGCCTAAAGACCGGTGCGATGATCCGTGCCGGGGCGGAGTTGGGCTGTGTGGCTGCCGGGGCCGCCCCGGTGGAGCGGGAGATGGCCCGGCGCTATGCCGCCCATCTGGGCCTGGCCTTTCAGATCCGGGACGACATGCTGGATGTGGTGGCAGATCAGGAGGAATTTGGAAAGCCGGTGGGGTCGGACTGGGAGGAGGGAAAGACCACCTTCGTGGATCTGCTGGGGCTGGCGGGCTGCGAGGCCCGGGTAGCCCGGGAGACGGAGCAGGCGGCAGCCTGCCTCAGGGACTTCCCGGATGGCGGTTTTTTGACCCAGCTGGCCCAGCGCCTGGCCCAGCGGAGAAAGTAGAAGGAGGACGGACTGGATGTACATGGGGATGCTGACCACCAATCCCATCATTGACTGCGCGCTGCTGGCCTGGTTTTTGGCCCAGCTGATCAAAGTGTTGCTGGATCTGGTGGTGCTGCGGCGGTTTGACGCCCGCCGGTTTGTCTCCAGCGGGGGAATGCCCAGCAGCCACTCCGCCCTGGTGGTGGCCTGTACCACCGGCATTGGAAAGCTGTATGGGGTAAGCGGTCCCCACTTTGCCCTGGCGGTGATTTTTTCCGCAGTGGTGATGTATGACGCCTGCAATGTGCGCCGCAGTGCCGGGGACACCGCCCGGCTTGTCAACCAGATGCTGGAGCATATGGAGCGGATCACCTCCGAGGACTTTGCCGACAGTGTGCGGGAGATTATGGGCCATACGCCGCTGCAGGTTTTGCTGGGGGCCCTCCTTGGTCTGGGTGTGGGGCTGTTGGTCTGAGGACAGGGGGATTTTGCCGATGAATTTGCTCTTTACGGTGGATCGCAACTATCTGCCGATTCTGTGTACCTGCCTGCGCTCTGTTTTTCGTTTTCCCTGCCCGGAGGGGTATCATATCTATCTGATGCACTCCGATCTGACGGAGGAGGATGGCCAGGCGCTGCGCCGCCTCTGCCCCGGCGGGGCGGAGGTGACACTGGTGGCCATGGACAGCGCACTGGTGGAGGATTTTCCCGTCACCAGCCGCTATCCAAGGCAGATGTACTATCGCATTTTAGCCGCCCGGTTTTTGCCGGAGGGGCTGGATCGGGTGCTGTATTTGGACCCGGACATTGTGGTCATCAACCCTCTGGAGGAGCTTTATCACATGGATTTCCAGGGGAATCTCCTGGCGGCCTGCACCCATGTGAAGGAATTTCTCAGCCGCCTCAACCAGCTGCGCCTGGGGGTGGAGGAGCCGTGCCCCTATCTCAACAGCGGGGTGCTGCTGATGAATCTGCCCGCTCTGCGTCGGGAGCAGTCCATAGAGGAGATTCGGCAGTATGTGGAGCGCTATGGCAGCCGCCTTACACTGCCGGATCAGGATATCCTCACGGCGCTCTATGGCCGGCGCACCCTTCTGCTGGACACCATGCGGTTTAACCTAAGCGACCGGATACTGGCCCTCTACAATATGAGTCCGCGGAATGACGAGCCCAGGAGTCTGGACTGGGTGCGGCAGAACGGAGTGATTATCCACTACTGCGGCCGCAACAAGCCCTGGAAGGACACCTATTTGGGCGTTCTCGATCTTTTCTACCGTGAGGTGGCGGGTTCTTGACAAATGTGGTTCGCTGTGGTACAAATAGGGACAGTTGATTCATGAGGGAGTAGTGGTGCGGACTCTGTACGCGCGGCAAGTCAACATGCTGGCCCCGTGGGGGTCTGGCTTGCCTTAATCAGCGAGACTCATGTGCGGCCTTGGGCTGCGCATGGGGCCCATTTGGGGTCAGGCGCAGCGGGCCTGACCTTTTTTCTGCCTGTTGGGACCAGGCAGGGGCTGATGGAAAAGGGCTGTAAAGGAAAAGTACATAGCAAGGAGAAACAAGAGAAATGGGCATACTGGAACTGTTTTTGATTGGTGTTGGCCTGAGTATGGATGCTTTCGCCGCGGCGGTGTGTAAGGGGCTGAGCATGGAGAAGCTGCGCTGGCGGCAGGGGGCGGTTGTGGCGCTGTTTTTCGGCGGCTTCCAGGCGCTGATGCCTCTGGTTGGCTGGGGACTGGGAAAGCAGTTTGAGCGGTACATCACCAGTGTGGATCACTGGATTGCTTTTTTGCTGCTGGGCTATATTGGCGGCAAGATGATCTGGGATGCCTTCCACGAGGAGGACGACGCCTGTCCCGCCAGCTTTGATCTGAAGGAACTGCTGATCTTGGCGGTGGCCACCAGCATTGACGCCTTGGCGGTGGGCATTACCTTTGCCTTCCTGCAGGTGGAGATCCTTCCCGCCATAGCCCTCATCGGCTGCACCACGTTTGCGATTTCCCTGGCCGGCGTCTGGATTGGGCACCGCTTCGGCAGCCGCTTCCGCAGCAAGGCCACCCTGGCCGGCGGGATGATCCTCTGCCTTATCGGGCTGAAGATTCTGTTGGAGCACCTGGGCATGATCTAACCATACATCCCGTTTCTGCAGGAAAAGGACTCAAAAACTTGTTGCGGCAAAGCTTTTTTGCTGGGGAGAATTTTGATGAACATATTGATAACCGCCTTTGACCCCTTCGGGGGCGAACGTATCAATCCGGCGCTGGAGGCGATGGCGCTGCTGCCGGACCGGGTCGGGGAGCATGTGCTCCATAAGCTGACGGTACCCACGGTGTTTGGCGTGTCGGCGGAACTGGCGGTGGCGGCCATGGACCGTCTGCGGCCTGGAGCGGTGTTGTGTGTGGGCCAGGCGGCGGGGCGGCGAGCCCTTTCGGTAGAGCGGGTAGCCATTAATTTAATGGACGCCCGGATCGATGACAACGCAGGAAAAAGGCCGGTGGATGAACCGGTGGCTTCCGGCGGCCCCGCCGCCTATTTCTCCACGCTGCCCGTAAAGGCCATGGCCCAGGCGATCCGGGATGCGGGCCTTGCCGGCGAGGTGTCCTATACGGCGGGCACCTTCGTCTGCAACAGCCTGCTCTACCGGGTGCTGCACCACGCCGCCCACAGGATGCCGGATACCCGCTGTGCCTTTATCCATGTGCCATGCGTACCGGAGCAGGCGGCGGGGCGGCCGGATATGCCCTCCATGCCCCTGGCGGACATTGTCCGGGGGCTGACGGCGGCCATTGGCGCAGTGTAGGCCTGCTTCCGCGTATCTTTCCGGCGGGCCGCAGACGCATTTCCCGATGGGCCGCAGGCCTGCCCCGGCTTGCCGGAAAATTTGTGAACCTGCCGACAGCAAAGGGCCCTGCGCTGCTTGATGCAGCGCAGGGCCCTTTGCTGTCGGATCAAACGGGGGTGTTGACCCGGATCGGGTTTGATGTGTCCTGTGACGGGGAGAGATGGACGCCGCTTTTACAGGTCCAGGACGCCCATAATCACAATGCCAACCACCACCAGGGCAATCATGCCGTAGTGCTTCCAGGACAGCTTCTCTTTGAGGAAGATGCGGCTCCAGAGTACGGAGGCGGCGCAGTAGGCGGAGATGATGGGGGCGGACATGGCCAGATGGGCGCTGTCGGAAATGGCGTAAATATAGGCGAACTGGCCTGCGGTTTCAAAGATGGCGCCCACATATTTAGGCAGTTCCATTTTGGGAACCAGCCGGTCTTTTTTGATCAGGACCACATAGATAAAGGAGAGCACGCCGGCGGCCAGGAAGGTCAATTCATAGGCAACGTTGGCGCTGTCCTCATTCAGTGTCTCCAGGACTCGGTTGTCGGCGAAGGTGCCGGCGGCATCCAGCAGACAGTACGCAACCGGCAGGGCCAGGGCCAGGGCGCTTTTGGCGTATTTGTAGTTGCCCTCCCTCTGGCGGGCCGCCCGCAGGGCGTCGTCCTCGGTGGAGTCCACCACGCCAAGGCCGATGGCCCCCACGCATACCAGCGCCACCGCGAAGAGGGCCAGGGGCGTGTAGCCCTCGGAGCCCACAAACAGCAGCGTCATGACAGCCACCAGAGCGCCGGAGGAGTTGCAGATAGGGGAGGAGATGGAGAGTTCAATGTACCGCAGACCCACATAGCCCAGGGTCATGGAGCCGATGTACAGCAGGGATACGGGCAGGTAGGTCATCAGGATGGAGAGGTTGATCTCCACGCCGCCCGCGAAAATCTCCCAGGCCGCATGGAGCCCCATCACCAGGCCCACGGCCATCACCATCTTCAGGTGGCTGTATTTATCCCGGCTGTCCCGGCAGCCAATCTTGGAAAACAGGTCAGACCCGCTCCAACAGAGCAGGGTAATCAGTGCAAGCCAAAACCACATAGTTGAAAGTGATCTCCTTTTCGTTCATTTTTGTATGTGTTTAAAAGACTTGATATAAAAATGAAGCGATAGGAGGCGGGGGACGCCGGCGGAAATACCGGTTGGGCATAGTGAGTTCCTCCTGATGGGCGGTTTACAGAGTGACCAGGCCCGCCTCCGCCAGCTTTTGCAGAGACATGAGAATGCCCAGCTTTGCGTGCTGCCAGGTGAGGCCACCCTGGAAATAAACGGCGTAGGGGGGACGGATGGGGCCGTCAGCGCTGAGTTCGATGCTGCTGCCCTGAATAAAGGCTCCCGCCGCCATAATGACGGGGTCGTCGTAGCCGGGCATGTCCCAGGGCTCCGGGGTGGCAAAGCTGTCCACCGGGGCAGCGGCCTGAATGCCCTTGCAGAAGGCCACCATGGCCGCCTCGCTGCCAAGGGACACAGCCTGAATGATGTCGTTTCGCTCCTCCCCGGCGCGGGGAACACAGGAGAAGCCCAGGCCCTCGTACAAATGAGCGGCGAATACCGCCCCCTTCAGAGCGCCGGCGGTGACGGTGGGCGCCAGGAAAAATCCCTGGTAGAAGGCGGGGAGGATGCCCAGATTAGCCCCCACCTCCTGGCCCAGGCCCGGGGCGGAGAGACGATAGGCGCACCGGTCCACGCAGGCCTTGGTGCCGCAGATATAGCCGCCGATGGGGGCCAGACCTCCACCGGGATTTTTGATCAGGCTGCCCACCACCATGTCCGCTCCCACGTCAGAGGGCTCGATCACATCCACAAATTCGCCGTAGCAGTTGTCCACCATGCAGATGATATCCGGCTTCACACGCTTGCAGAACCGGATCAGTTCCCCAATCTGCTGTACGGAGAAGGATGGGCGTGTGGCGTAGCCCTTGCTGCGCTGGATTGTGACCAGCTTGGTCCGCGGGTGGATGGCGGCGCGGATGGCGTCGTAATCGAAGCCGCCTGCCGGTAGGTGACGCCGTACTCCGCCAGCGAGCAGGGGGATGGCCGGATGCCGATCACCTCCTGCAGGGTGTCGTAGGGCAGACCCACCGGAGAGAGCAGTTCGTCCCCCGGCAGAAGGTTGGCGCTGAGAGCGACAGTGAGGGCGTGGGTGCCGCAGGTAATCTGAGGGCGCACCAGGGCGGCCTCCGTGTGGAACACGCTGGCGTAGACACACTCCAGCCGCTCCCGGCCGTCGTCATTGTAGCCGTAGCCTGTGGTGGCGGCGAAGTGGTTGGCGCCGATGCGGTGGGCCTGCATGGCGGAGAGCACCTTGGCCTGGTTGTACTCCGCTACCTGGTCAATGGCCCGGAACTTCTCCGTCAGCCCCGCCAGAACCGCCTCGCCCCTGTCCCACACGGCGCGGCTCAGGCCCAACTGCTCATATATTGTAAATAACTCCATGGAATACGCCTCCATTTTGCCAAAATAGCCGAAAATGAGTGTACCATGGATCCCGCCGGAATGCAAGGAAAAATTGCCCTCCGCCCTCCCGGCGGCAGGACAAGGGCGGGACCCCGTGGGGCCTCGCCCTTGAGACTGTCAAAAAAGAGGCAAAGCCTCTTTTTTGAGAAGGCTGCACTGCGCTCTGCGCCTCATTTGACCGCCGGTGGCGGTCCATTCGACGCTCGCTCCGCGAGACGTGTTTTTCCCGCCGCGCATGTCGCCGGGAAAAACCGATTTCATTCTTTTCGCGTCTGCGGACGCGAACGCTGCGAGGCTTTTTGTTACGCTGAAGGGCGAGACCCCGTGGGGCCTCGCCCTTCAGCGCAGAATAGGAGAGAGGAGAGGGAAAAACTGCTTTCTATACACAAACCAAGGAGAAAGCTTGTGCTGAAAAACGGAATCAGCCTACGCGGTAGGGCTCCAGGACCTCGCGGTTGATGTCGAAGTTGGCGCCGGGAGCGTCGCTGGGGGATACCGTGCCGTCGGAATTGATCTGGACGGGGTATTTGTAGGCCGTATAGGCCAGGTGGTTGAAGGTGGTGGAATAGAACTCAGTGATGGCGGCGTTGTTGAGGGCGCAGTTGAGGTGGACATGGACTTGCTGGTTGCCGTGGGGGGCGATATTGATGTGCTTGGCCTCCGCATAGTGGCCCAGCTTCATGACCATGCTCACGCCGCCGCAGCCGCCGGCGTCGGGCTGGGTGAAGGCGATGCCGCCCCGGTCGATGAGGGCGATCTGATCATCCAGCAGCTGGAGGCTTTCCCCGGCGGCGATGGGGGTGCAGGTGTGCTCGGAGAGGATCTTGAAGTTGGTGAAATCCTTGGGGGCCAGGGGCTCCTCAAACCAGAAGAGGTTGTCCTCCTCGGTCTGCTTGACAAACTCCAGGGCCTCGTGGATGCGCCATGCGCAGTTGGCATCCACCAGAAGTTTCACATCGGGGCCGATGACTTGGCGGACAGCGTGGACCCGCTGGGCGTCCTGATAGGGGTTCATGCCGCCTACCTTCATCTTCACGGCCCGGGCATTCTGGTTTTGTACGTAGTCCACCATCTCGTGCTGGAGGTCCAGAACGGTTTTTCCCTCGGCGTAG
>OHNO01001149.1_pt1 | contig 11792 bp, 7 predicted proteins | sample 1569521 | NCBI WGS metagenome assembly OHNO01 (sample SAMEA3879604, study PRJEB24766) | human gut metagenome | biome: human-associated habitat; feature: feces | place: USA | collected 1985/1987
AAAATAACCGCAGGCCATCGAAAGAGCAGTCCCCCATTGTCCGGCACCTGTTTCCGTAGTGATATTGGTAATACCCTCCTGTTTGCAGTAGTAAGCCTGTGCGATAGCCGAGTTCAGTTTATGCGAACCGATCGGGCTGACACTTTCGTTCTTAAAGTAGATATGTGCAGGAGTATCCAGCATCTTCTCCAGTCCGTAAGCACGAACCAGCGGAGTCGGACGCCATACCTTATATAATTCGCGAACTTCTTCCGGTATTTCAATCCATGCATCTGTCGTGTTCATTTCCTGGTGTGAAGCACCTTTGGAAAATAAAGGATACAAGTCTTCTTCCTTCAACGGTTGCTTTGTCTGCGGATTTAAAATAGGAAGTGGTTTGTTCTTCATGTCAGCCACAATGTTATACCAGGCTGTAGGTATGTCTTTCTCCTCCAATAAAAACTTTTTAGTACTCATAATTCTTTATGTAGTTTACATTATTAATCATTTTGGCCTTTCAGGCTTACAACTTGGAAGCAAAGTAACAAATAATATTTCGTTCTTCAAATTGAATAAACAAAAATATATACCTTTGCGCCTTCAAACTAGACAAATAGATAACAAACGACAACGATGAAAAAGCTGGCTCTGCTATTGGTAAGTATGCTGACTTTGTTTTCCGCAACTGCCCAGAAGAAAAACTTCACTTACAAGTTTTATGGTTTTGTACGTGGTGACCTGTTCTACAACACCCGTGCAAATATGGCTCCGGTAGACGGAAACTTCTACCTTTTCCCTTTGGATGAAAAACCGGATGCTGACGGGAAAGACTTGAATGCGACTCCCAACGGTAGTTTTTATACGTTCACTTCCCGCCTGGGATTGAGTGTGACCGGCCCGAATGTCGGCTCGGCTCGTACTTCAGCTTGTCTGGAGACTGACTTCGGCGGCTTTTCGGGAAGTACGACTATGTTGCGTATCCGCCAGGCATGGGTAGCGTTGGATTGGGATAAGAGTAATGTATTGATCGGTCATACCTGGCATCCGTTATTCGGTTCCGTATTTCCGGATATGTTGAATCTGTCGACAGGCGCACCTTTCCAACCTTTCAACCGCAGTCCGCAGATTCGTTATCAATACAAGGCAGGTAATGTAAAACTAACCGCTTCGGCTATATGGCAGTTGCAATACACGTCGAGCGGTCCGAAAGGGATGAGCGAAGATTATATAAAGAATAGTTGTGTGCCGGAGTTTTATGTAGGAGCCGATTATACGTCCGGCAATGGCTGGCTGGCAGGAGCCGGTATTCACCTTATTTCTTTAAAACCCCGTACGACTTCTGAGATAAATGACAAAGTATATAAAGTAAATGAGCGTATGACGACATATTCATACGAAGCTCACTTGAAATATACCGGCCGTAATTATACCTTTGCAGCCAAAAGCCTGATGGCTTCCTGTCTGGACCAGACGGCCCTGATCGGCGGCTATGGCATTAGTTCTGTCGATCCGAAGACCGGCGAGCAGGAATATACTCCTTTCCGTCATTCGACAACCTGGGCGAATTTCACCTATGGCACGAAATGGAAAACGGGACTATTCCTGGGATACACCAAGAACCTGGGGACGGATGATGAGCTGACAGCCTCGAAAACAGTTTACGGAATGGGACTGGATATCGATCAGTTGCTGACGGTAAATATGAATTTTTCTTATAATCTGCCTCACTGGCAGATCGGACTGGAATATTCTCCGGCAACGGCCTGGTATGGAACGATCGACCAGAAGAACGGTAAAGTGGGAAACACTCACGCCATAACCAATCACCGCATATTGGGATTGGTTATGTATTATTTCTAATTTGAACGCTTTTAAATGAGAACGAGACTAGGTATGTTTTTATTGGCCGGATTGTTAGCTGTAACGTCCGGTTATGCACAGAAGAAGAATTTTTCGTATAAGTTTTACGGACAGGTTCGTGGTGACTTGTTCTATAATTCCCGGGCCAATTCCGAGATAGTAGACGGTTTGTTTCATCTCTATCCGAAAGATATCTCTCCGGATGCAGATGGTAATGATTTGAATGCTACGGCAAACGGTAGCTTTTACCTGTTGTATTCCCGCTTGGGGATTGATGTGGCAGGACCGAGTGTTGGCAAAGCTAAGACAACCGCTAAATTGGAAGTGGATTTCCGTGGTTCGGGAAGTAACTTTGCCATGATTCGTGTGCGGCATGCCTATGTAAATCTGGATTGGGGAAAATCGGCTGTCCTGATCGGACAGACCTGGCACCCATTATTCGGTGATATCTTTCCACAAATGTTGAACCTTTCCACCGGAGCACCTTTCCAGCCGTTCAGCCGTAACCCGATGCTTCGCTATCGTTATACCAATCAGGGGTGGAGCCTGACGGGGGCGGCTATCTGGCAGTTGCAGTATCTGTCTACCGGACCGAACGGAAAGAGCGAGGAATATATAAAGAATAGTTGTGTACCGGAATTTTATGCCGGTGTCGATTATAAAACCAACAATTGGATGGTGGGTATTGGTGCCGATCTTATTTCGTTGGCACCACGTATAAAATCCGAAGTCGGTGATAAGACTTATAAGGTAAAAGAGCGTGTTACCTCCGTTTCTGTCGAGGCGCATGCCCGTTATACGGATGATAACTGGAAGATTTCGGCAAAGACGATTATGGGAGAGAATCTGGCTCATCTCTGTATGCTGGGTGGTTATGGCGTCAGCAGTATAGACAAACGTACCGGCGAACAGGAGTATACGTCTTACCGTCATTCAATGACCTGGTTGAACGTGGTGTATGGCAAGAAATGGCAACCCGGATTGTTTGTAGGGTATTTGAAAAACCTGGGGGCAGGCAAGGATATTGTTGGACCGACTTATGGAGTGGGACTCGATGTGGATCAGGTCTTTACCACTAATTTGCAACTGTCGTATGTGTTGCCTCACTGGAAACTAGGAGTGGAGTACAGCCCGTCTCTGGCCTGGTATGGCGACCGTACGCTTGCCGACGGACGTATTCGTGATACCCATTCAGTAACCAATCACCGTATATTAGGTGTATTAATATATTCATTCTGATGAAAACGCTGATAATTGGAGCAAACGGCTTTACAGGCAGACGCATCTTGCAACATCTGTCCCTGTGTGGTGGGTATGAACTGACAGGATGCTCCCTGCATAAAGATATTCAGCCGGAGAGTAATACCCGTTTCGTTCAGGCGGATATCAATGATCATCCGGCCATCGGGCGATTGATCGGGGAGATGCGTCCTGATGTCGTGATAAATGCTTCCGCACTTTCCGTACCCGATTATTGTGAGTCCCATCATGAAGAGGCGCATGCCGCCAATGTACTTGCCGTTGAAAATATGGCGCGTTGCTGTGAACAGGAAGGTAGCCGTTTTATTCATCTGTCGACCGATTTTGTCTTTGACGGAAAGAATCGTTCTTTATACATCGAGGAAGATATTCCGGCTCCGGTGAATTATTATGGCCTGTCGAAATATCAGGGAGAATTGGCCGTGGCTGCCAATTGCAGTAATTATGCGAATGTCCGCGTGGTCGTTGTCTACGGAAAAGCATTGCCGGGGCAACATGGCAATATTTTGCAACTGGTAAAGAACCGCCTGGAAGCTGGTCAGCAGATACGGGTCGTTTCCGATCAGTACCGTACACCGACTTGGGTAGAGGATATCGCTATCGGAGTAGAAAAACTGATGCATGTTTCTCTAAACGGTACCTGGCATATTTGTGGAGGCGAATGCCTTTCGATAGCCGATATCGCTTACCGTGTTGCCGATTATTTCAAGCTGGACCGTTCATTGATTATCCCGGTCACCACCGAAGAAATGAACGAAGCGACTCCGCGTCCCCGTTTCAGCGGACTGAGCATCGAAAAAGCAAAACGTGAATTAGGCTATACTCCTCATACCCTTGAAGAAGGAATGGCGGAGATGAGATAGAATCATATATAACAAGCAATATGAGCACAGAAAACAAAAACTCTTTAGAACTGAAGTACGGCTGTAACCCCAACCAGAAGCCGTCGCGCATTTTTATGCAGCAGGGGGAATTGCCTATAGAGGTATTGAACGGCCGTCCCGGATATATCAATTTCATGGACGCTTTCAATAGCTGGCAATTGGTGAAAGAACTAAAAGAGGCTACCGGACTACCGGCTGCCGCATCTTTTAAGCATGTCAGTCCGGCGGGTGCCGCTGTGGGAATCGAGATGAGCGATACCCTGAAGAAAATTTATTTTGTAGACGACCTGCCTCTTACTCCTCTGGCAACCGCTTATGCCCGTGCCCGTGGTGCAGACCGCATGTCTTCTTACGGCGATTTTATCGCTTTGAGCGATACTTGCGACGAAGCTACTGCCCGCCTGATCAACCGTGAAGTTTCCGACGGTGTCATCGCTCCCGGTTATACCCCGGAAGCCTTAGAAATTCTGAAGAACAAACGAAAAGGAACGTATAACGTGATTAAGATCGATCCGTCTTATAAGCCGGCTCCGATCGAACATAAAGATGTGTTCGGTATCACTTTCGAACAGGGACGTAACGAGATTAAACTAGACGAAAGCCTGCTGACAAATATCCCGACTCAGAATAAGGAATTTTCCGAAGCTGCCAAACGCGATCTTATCATTGCCCTTATTACATTAAAATATACGCAGAGTAATTCTGTCTGCTATACAAAAGACGGACAGGCTATCGGTATCGGTGCCGGTCAGCAGAGCCGTATCCATTGTACCCGTTTGGCCGGAAACAAAGCCGACATCTGGTATCTCCGCCAGCATCCGAAAGTAATGAACCTGCCCTGGATCGAAAAGATCCGTCGTGCCGACCGCGATAATACAATCGACGTATATATCAGCGATGACCACGAAGATGTTTTGGCTGACGGTATCTGGCAACAGTTCTTCACCGAAAAACCGGAAGTGCTGACTCGCGAAGAGAAACGTGCCTGGCTGGACACCCTGAAAGGGGTAGCATTGGGCTCAGATGCTTTCTTCCCCTTCGGTGACAACATCGAACGTGCTCACAAAAGCGGTGTCGAATATATCGCACAAGCAGGCGGTTCCGTCCGTGACGACCATGTGATCGATACTTGTGATAAATATGGCATAACGATGGCGTTTACAGGGGTACGTTTGTTCCATCATTGATTGCATATGAAATGGGTAAGATTTCTGATGAAAGAATTCTTATCCATTCTGTTTACCTTAAATAATAGAACAGGAAAATCACGGTTATTATACGGTTTACTCTCGGAAAACAGCTTTATCTGTTGGCAGGGAAAACTTCGGTTGATATGCCTTATGAAGTGAAAGTTAACAGGTAAATTTGTATCTTTGGCGCAATACTATAGCTTTAAAGATCGATTTATGAATAAAACTCTCTCCTCTTCATTTGTAGCGGTTTTGTCTCTGGCAGGCGTTTCCATATCCGATTATGTACAGGCGCAGCAGCCGGTTAAACCTAATGTTATCTATATCTATGCCGACGATATGGGAAAAGGTATGCTGTCGGCTTATGGTCAGCGGCATTTTACGACACCTCATATTGATGCAATGGTTACCCGGGGGACTTCTTTCGATAATGCATACGGTTGTATGTTGTCGGCTCCGGCAAGAGCCTCTCTGCTGACCGGTTATCACGATTGCCATCCGGATAAATGGATGATATCGAAGGGAGGGCAGTTTATTCCTCCGACTGATAACCTCTCATTGATTCCGGCTCTTGAGAAAGAGATAGACGATGGGGATATTCTTCTAGGGGAAGGCGACTATTATCTTCCGCAGGTATTTAAGAAAGCCGGTTATGTAACCGCCGAGATCGGAAAGCTGGAATGGGGTTTTACGGCTACCCGCAAACAGATGAAGGAACATGGGTGGGATTATTATTACGGTTATCTCGATCATGTACGTTGCCATGGTTTTTATCCGCCGTTTCTGTTTGACAACGGTGAGATTGTAACGATTGACGGGAATACTCATCCGAACTGTGGAAAGAGTACGGAAAATGAAACAGATGAGACTTTGCGGGAGCGATGGGAAAGAAATGGTAAAGCTGTTTATTCGCAGGACCTTTTTCTGGATAAGATGCTGTCTTTTATCCGTGAGAATAAGGATAAACCTTTTTTCCTGTTTCATCCGACCCAGTTGCCGCATGGTCCGGTAGCTATTCCGGCCGTTCATCCGGAGTTGGCGGCCAACCCTGAGTTAACACCAATAGAAAAAGAATATGCTTCTATGATTAAGTTGCTGGATGATCATGTGGGGATAATTATGAATGAGCTTCGTGATCTCGGGTTGGATAAGAATACGATTATAGTCTTTGCTGCCGATAACGGGCATGAGATTTATTATTCGCAGAAAGGAAGATGCGAAAAACCTTATAAGAACCTGCGAACCGGTCAATTGTTTGATGACTATACAGATAAATATTACAGCGACCTGGCAGGCGATATTTTTAACGGGAATGCCGGTATGGCCGGACTGAAACGGAGTAATCTGGATGGCGGCGTACATATCCCGCTGATCTTTTACGGTGAAGGATTGATACCGGCCGGCGTGAAAAGCAAGGAATTGGTTTCCAATTACGACTTCCTGTCTACGATGGCTGATCTGCTAAACGTTTCGCTCCCGGTAAAGAAAGACGGTATCTCTTTCCTGCCTACTTTGCTGAATGGGAAGCAAACAGATCCGAAACGGTATGTCGTATATGGCTCCAATCTCGGACCGGGCATTGTTATGAACGATGGCTGGAAACTCCGTTATTACAGGAAACAAGGCGTTTATGAGTTGTACAACTTGTCTGACGATCCGCAGGAGCGCAAGAACGTGATTGATAAATATCCGGAGAAAGCGGAAGAACTGAAAGCTATTATGCTGAAGGAATGTGACGGAAACCTGGAAAATGGGGTGAACAGATACGGATAACTACTTTGGGAACACAGATTAATGCATATCACATCTGTGTTCCTTTCATATCACAGATGGATTCCGTTTGTATCACAGTTGAGTTTCTTTTGTATCACAGATGTGATATGAATAAACTTTGGCATTTTGCTGACTCTACATTTGGCTTCGTCGGTTCGTTCAGGAGGCTAATCCATTCCTTCCGGGCGTCTGTCGGCATTACCTGTTTTCCAACAGACTGTCCTGTTCAAGTAGCCATTTCCAAATCGGAACAACAGCGATCTCTTTTCCGTCTTCCACAATCATTTCTTCTTCATCGTGAGTAATGATGAGTAGTTTGTCAACATCCATGACTTTGGCTATTTTTAATAACGCTGTTATTTCGCGTTTGCGTGTTGCCTCTTCTTTCAGGCTATATGATACCTGTACAGCCAGATTCTTTGTCGGTATATAAAAGTCGACTTCAATGTTCTGATGATAAAAGTAAAGTTCTTCTTCGTATTTCTTTTTTAGGCTGATAGCTACCAAATTTTCTAGCAGTGAGGTTTCCGGGTCTATCAGAAATAGATTCAACAGGCCATTGTCGATGAAATAGTATTTCTGATTGGATACTTTCTCTACTAATTTACTGGCATAATTCTCAATAGAAAATATCAACCATGTTGCTTGCAAAAACTCCAGATAATCGATAACGGTATCTGTGGTGACTTTGACTCCTGTGGATGAAACGATGTTTGACAACCGGTTGAATGAAGAGGGTTGTTTTACGCTTTCCGCCAACTTACGGATCAGGACTTTCATGGCTAAATCGTTTCGGATAGAATAGCGTGTTATCAAATCACCAAAAAATATCTTATTGAATAAATTGCTTAACCATTGGCGCTTTTCTATCTCTTCTATCAATTCTAATTCCGGTAATCCGCCAAAATAAAAATAATCAGAGAATGAACGAACTATTTCCGTGCGGTTTTTGAAATACCAGGCTGGTTCAACAGTTATGTCATTGGCTTTTAGATATTCCCGAAATGAAAAAGGATATACATTCTGTATAATAAACCTGCCGCCAAGTGTTGTTGCAATCTCACTGCTTAACATTTTGGCGTTGCTTCCGGTAATATACACCCGATATTTCAGATCTGTTAGCCGACGGGCAAACTTCTCCCAATGCGTCACAATCTGAACTTCATCCAGAAAGAAGATAGGACGATGTGCATAAAGCTCTTCATAACAAACTTTTATAAGATCGAGATCTTCAACGCTTAGGTTTATCAGGCGATCATCTTCAAAATTGAAATAAAGAATTTCTTCTATTGAGTGTCCTTCTCTCAACAAATGTTGTATTTGTTGATACATCAGATAAGATTTACCTGCACGACGAAGACCAACAAATACATAGTTTAGCTGATCTGATAAATGAATATCTCGTTCAATCAGTGTTATTTTCTCAACGAATTGCTGATATTCAATGATTAGAGACTTTATTACATTCTTTTCCATGCTATTTTATCTTTTGTACAAGACAAATGTAGTCCTATTTTGTCGATTATAAAAGATAAAATAGCATTTGTTTTATCGTTCATGAAAGATAAACATGATAAAAAACGAAAGGGACGATCTCCAACAGACCGTCCCTTTCTATATAGAAAGATTGTAAGATTATTATCCTATATTCTTCACCTTGATCAGGTATTCGGCAATCTGAACAGCGTTCAGGGCAGCGCCTTTCTTGATCTGGTCGCTTACAGTCCAGAATGTCAGACCGTTCGGGTTGCTGATATCCTTGCGGATACGGCCAACGTAAACCGGTTCTTTATCTGCAACGAATAGTGGCATCGGATAGTCCTTGTTTGCCGGATCGTCCTGCAGGATGATTCCTTCGCCTTCAGCAAAAGCCTTGCGTGCTTCTTCTACGCTGATAGGACGTTCTGTTTCAATCCAGGTTGCTTCGCTATGGGCACGCATAACCGGAACACGAACACAAGTAGCACTTACTTCGATATCGGAGTGCATGATCTTGCGTGTTTCGTTATACATCTTCATTTCTTCTTTTGTATAACCGTTTTCAGTGAACACATCAACATGAGGAATCACGTTGTAGGCCAGCTGGAAGGCGAATTTCGCCACCGTCGGTTCCTTGCCCGCGCCCAGTTCGGCATACTGCGTCTCCAGTTCCGCCATAGCGGCCGCCCCGGCGCCGCTGGCCGACTGGTACGTCGACACGTGCACGCGGCGGATATGCGACACGTCCTCGATCGCCTTCAGCGCCACGACCATCTGGATCGTCGTGCAGTTGGGATTGGCGATGATGCGGCGGGGCGCGTTCTTCGCATCCCCGGGGTTGACCTCCGGCACGACGAGGGGCACGTCGGCATCCATGCGGAAAGCGCTCGAATTATCAATCATAACGGTCCCGTGCCGGGTGATCGTCTCGGCGAACTCCTTCGACGTACCCGCTCCGGCCGATGTCAGGGCGAAGTCGATTCCCTTGAAATCGTCGTTGTGTTGCAGCAGTTTGACGGTAAGCTCCTCCCCGCGGAATTTATAGGTACGGCCCGCGCTGCGCTGCGAACCGAACAGCACCAGTTCGTCGATCGGGAGCCGGCGCTCCTCCAAAATCCGCAAAAACTCCTGGCCCACAGCGCCGCTGACGCCCACAATAGCAATTTTCATCTCGATAAAGTTATAAAGTGATCATCGTTTCCGCTCGGACGAACCGTACACGGAAGCTCCGGAGGCAAAAATAACGATTTTCCGGGAAAAATCCTCCACCGGAAAACGACTGCGTACGAACCGTTCCGCCCGCACCGCCGCCGCAGCAACTGCCCGAAAACATCCGCAGAAACGGTCCCGGCAACGGCTGCCGCCCGAAAACATCCGCAGAAACGGTCCCGGCAAAGGCTGCCGCCCGCTTTCACCCGCACCCGGCACCGTACCCGCGCAGCATCCACCCGGCTCCCACACCCGGCACCCGCGCCGCCGAGGGCTTTGCTTACGCCCGGTCCGATTCCTCCGCCCGGGCATCCTTTTCCCGCAGCGCCTCCTCGATCTTCCGCTCGCGATAGACCTTCGGCGTCGCCCCGAACCGGGCGATGAATCCCCGGAAAAAGGTACTGCGGTTGGCGAACCCCGACTTGTAGATAATCTCGTCGATCGAGAGCCGCGTGGTCACCAGCAACTGCTCGGCCAGGTTCAGCCGGTACTCCCGGATGATTCCCGCCGGGGTCTGGCCGGTGATCGTCCCCAGCCGCCGGTAGAAATTGCAGAGACTCATGCCGAGTTCCCGGGCGATGAACTGCGTTGAGAACCCCGGATCGAGAATGTTCCGGTTGATGATGTCGAGCATCCGCTCAAGAAACGCCTTGTCGTCCTTGTGCAGCAACCGCCCCTGCGTGAGGTCGAAGGCGCTGTAAACCGAGCGTCCGTAGCTTTTCAGCGATTCGTAACGGCGCAGCAGCTGGTCGACGACACTCTGCAAATGGGTAATGTCGAAGGGGATCTTCAGGCAGATGTCCACGCCCAGTTCCAGCCCCTCGACCTTCACGTCCGTACGGGAAACCGCCGTCAACAGGATAATCGGGACCTGCATCAGCTGCTTGGTTTCCCGGATGCTGCGGATCAGCCCGATCATCGCCGCATTGAGCGACACCGTCCCGCAGATGATGATCTGCGGCTGCGCTTCGGCCAGTTTCTCCTGCGGGCATTTCAGGTCGGAGACGATCCGCACGTTGTAGCCGCCGCTGAACAGACCGGCGATGAAATCGGCCATATCCCGGTCCTCGTTGATGACGAGCATCGTCGGGAGCATGTCACCGAACGTCATCACGGAGGCTTCGGGAACCGGCACGGGCTGGCTGAACCGCTGTCCGGGAGCGATGTCGGGCTGTGCGGCGGACCGGGCCGCACGGGTGATCTCGAGCCGCGGCAGCGACAGCGTAAAGGTCGTCAGCCCGTCGCGGCTCTCCACCCGGAATTCGCCCTGGAGCTTGGTCACGAGGTTGTAGCAGATCGCCAGCTCCAGGTCTTCCTTCAGCGACACGCCCTGGCGGCTCAGCGCCCCCAGGTGGTTGAGCAGTTTGTAACGGTCGAAAATCAGTTCGATCTGCCCGGCGTCGAGTTCCACGCCCCGGTTCGAGACCTCGATCCGAAGCCGTTCCGCCGCGCCGGAAGTCTCCTCCCCGGCGCCGGAAGCCGCCCCGTCCGGACGCGGCACGGAACAGATTCCGACCGAAACGCTCACCTCGCCGCCCGGCTCCGTCCGGCGGAACGCATTGGACAGCAGGATATTGAAGATCATCATCAGGATATTGCGCACCGAAGGGAACAGCACGCCGCTGCCTACGGCCGTCCGGTAGGCGATGCGGTTCTCCCCGGCATAATCGGCGAATGTCTGCGCGATGCCGCCGGCCGTGCGTGAAACGTCCAGCATCTCGATATCGTCCGAACCGTCGACGGGATCGGTCGACTGGAATTCGTTGAGCATATAGATCAGATCGTTGATCTTCTGCGCATTGTGCCGGATCAGTTCCGCCTGCCGGCGGACGAACGCGTCGGCCGACTTGCAGCCCATGATCTGCTGGCAGGGACCGTTTATCAGCGTCACGGGGATCGAGAGTTCGTTGGTCAGGTTGGAGAACGACCAGATGCACGACTCATAGACCAGTTCCCGCTGCCGCTGTTCGTAGAGCGACTGCCGGAGCCGCGCCCGGAGCCGGCGGCGGCGGATCAGGTATCCCGACACGCCGATAACGACGCCCAGCGTTGCGGCGAGATACCCGATCCAGGCCCAGGTCGAGGCGTAGGGCGGAGCCAGCACGCGGATCAGCAGGCGGCTGACGGGACTCCACTCCCCGGTCGTATTGTTCCGGTA
>OHNO01001158.1_pt1 | contig 11731 bp, 9 predicted proteins | sample 1569521 | NCBI WGS metagenome assembly OHNO01 (sample SAMEA3879604, study PRJEB24766) | human gut metagenome | biome: human-associated habitat; feature: feces | place: USA | collected 1985/1987
GGCTGGACCTGCTGGAAGCGCGCATCCGGGAGCTGGGAATGAACCCGGAAGACTATTGGTGGTACCTGGACCTGCGCCGCTACGGCGGCGCCAAGCACGCGGGCTTCGGCCTGGGCTTCGACCGGTTGCTGCTTTTCGTGACGGGCATGACCAACATCCGTGACGTGCAGCCGTTCCCGCGGACGCCCCAGCACGCCGACTTTTGACGAAAGCCGTCCGAGTGCGGCGCCTTCCGGCCTTCCTTCGCCGTCCGCGACAGCCACATACTTGAGTGTGCTCCTGCCGCGCCCGACTTCCCGAAAACCGGAATCCGCCCGCCCTGAACGACTTTCGAAAACCCTGAAACCCGATAAATGAAGAGACCAAATTCGGAATGCTGAACAATTCTTAATTTGGACCCAATATGGCTATTAATCAGAAACAGGTACTTTCGCTTCAGCAGAAGCTCTCTCCGCAGCAGATACAGATGATCAAGCTGCTGGAACTGCCCGCCGTGCTGGAGGACGTGCTCGGGCTGGGCGACCAGATCGCCGACCTCTCGAAGATATTTACCTATGCGCACAACTTCATCTACCTGGGGCGCGGTTACAACTACCCCACGGCGCTCGAAGGCGCGCTGAAACTCAAGGAGATTTCGTACATCCACGCCGAAGGTTACCCCGCGGCCGAGATGAAGCACGGCCCCATTGCGCTGATCGACGCCGAGATGCCCACCGTGGCCATCGCCACGCCGGACCACACCTACGAAAAAACGGCCTCGAACATCGAGGAGATCAAGGCCCGCGGCGGCAAGATCATCGCCGTCATCGCCCGCGGCGACGAACAGGTACGCCGCTCGGCCGACTTCGTGATCGAGGTCCCGGTGATCGCCGAGTGCCTGATGCCCATCGTGGTATCGGTCCCGCTGCAACTGCTGGCCTACTACATCGCCGTCTACAAGGGCCGCAATGTCGACCAGCCCCGCAACCTCGCCAAGTCGGTGACGGTGGAGTGATCACGCGCCGCACGGCAAACGAAAATCCGCAGCTTCCCGAGGGAGGCTGCGGATTTTTCATCTGCGGCGGACGACTAACGCCCGTAGTTGGCGTCGATGTAGTCGGAAATCCCGAAATCCTTCGGAACTGCGGGCGCATCGAGCGGCGTGATGCGGACGTCGGTCACCAGCCGCTGCCGTTTGAAGACCAGCTTTTCGAGAAACGAGTCGATCTCGCCGCGGTTCTCGGTCATCGGCCGCCACGCCATCGAATGATTGGTCTCGGCGACGGAGTAGAACGCGTGCGGAACTCTGCGCCGCGCGAGGTCGTCGGCAATGCTCTTCGAGCCGAACAGCCAGACTCCGTCGACACCGAGCGCGCCGTAGGGCACATTGCGGTCGGCGTCGCCGTGGAAAAGCAGCATCGGCGCGGGATCGCGCGCCCAGCGCAGGCTGTCCTGCGTATCGCAAACGGCTCCCGCAAAGGCGATTACCCCGGCGTAGCTAAAGTCCTGCGTGAACTTCCCGGCGGTCAGCGGATGCCCGTTGCAAAGCCAGTACTCGCCCATCAGCACCGTGATGGCCCCGGCGCTCGACCCGCACGTCACGATCCGCGAAGGATCGACGTCCGGCATATGCCGGCAGATATAGGCCGTGGCGTCGTAGAGGTCCTCCGTCGCCATCGAAAGCGTCATGTCCAACGCCTGCGTGAAATGCTCCTCGTCGAGCAGGCCGGCCTGTCTGGCCCGCTTCATCCCCAGCCGGTAGTCGATCGACACGACGACGAACCCCTTGCGGGCGTAGTAGTCGAAGAAGGGGCGGAAACGCCGGTTGTCCCGCGTTCCGGTCATAAAGCCGCCGCCGAAAAGGAACATCAGGCAGGGTTTCGCCCGGCTGTCGGGCGAGAGGAGCGCATAACGGTCCAGCCGCAGCGTGTCGGCATCCCGCACGGCATAGACGAAGGTCTCTTTTTCGATCTTCCGCGGCGTCGCATCGTCGTTCTGCGCCCCGGCCGGCGTCCACAGAAACAGTGCAGCGATCAGAAACAGACGTCTCATGTCACTGCATCTCTTCGTGGGCGTAGCGGATCGCCCGGTTCAGAATGGCGATGAACGGCTGCGTGCGGCGGAACTGCTCGACGGTGCGTTCCAGCAGGTCGGGTGCGAGCAGGAACTCCTCGGCGATGGGCTGTTCGAGGTAGAAGTCCTTCAGCTTCAGCATCTCGGCATAGGGGCTGTCGGCCGGAAATCCCGTCGGGACCCGCTTGAGCCTGTTGCCGCTGCACAGCCGGAACCCTTTGGCCTTCCGGATCGCCGCCTCGATCTGCGCGCCGTTGTCGAGCACCTCCTCGCGGATCGACCGCAGCACCGTCGGCTCGATGCACACGGCGCCCGCCGAAAGCAGGTTGCAGCACACCAGCGAGTCGCAGCAGGGTTCGATGTGGAAATAGTATCCCGCGAAACCCGATTTCTTGCCCTTCGGCGCAATGTAAGCCCCGATATAGGTCTTGTAGGGCGACTTGTCGGGCGAGAAACGCGTGTCGCGGGCGATCCGGTAGGTGCAGTCCTGCGGACGCAGGCCGCGCACCTCGGGGTCGAACGACGCGATGCCCTCGATCAGCTGTCCGGTGAAATCGGCGAACCGTCCCTTCACACGGGTCCATTCGGCGCGGTGGGCGTCGAACCATTCCCGGGTGTTGTCGTCGTGCAGCCGGCGGAAGAAGTCGATGACCTCCTTCATCTTACCACGCGAAAAGCGGATAGTCGGCCATCAGCGCGTTCACGTCCTTGCGCACGGCGGCGATGTTCGCTTCGTTCTCCGGGTCGTGCAGCACGCGGTCGATCAGCCCGACGATGTAGTCCATCTTGTCCTCCTTCAGGCCGCGCGTGGTGATGGCCGGGGTTCCGAAGCGCAGACCCGAGGTCTGGAACGGCGACCGGCTGTCGAACGGAACCATGTTCTTGTTGGTGGTGATGTCGGCGGCCACGAGGCACTTCTCGGCCAGCTTGCCCGTCAGTTCGGGGAACTTCGTGCGCAGGTCGACGAGCATCAGGTGGTTGTCCGTGCCGCCCGAGACGATCTTGTAGCCGCGCTCGACGAAGGCGGCGGCCATGGCTGCGGCGTTCTTCTGCACCTGCGTCTGATACTCCTTGTAGGCGGGTTCCAACGCTTCGCCGAAGGCTACGGCCTTGGCGGCGATGACGTGCTCCAGCGGGCCGCCCTGCGTGCCGGGGAAGATGGCCTTGTCGATGGCCTTGCGGTAATCCTGATTCTCCCTTGTGGCACCTTTGCCGCAAACGTCGCTGCGGTGTTTGTCGTAGTACGACTTGGATATGCCGCAACGTTTCAGGAACTCTTCCGCCCAGAGTTTTCCACGTTCCCGTGGTTTGATGGTCTGCGAGACGGAGAACACCATGTAGCAGACACGCAGGTTCTCTTTCGGGCGCACGGTGACGGCCCGTGAAGCGGGTTTCAGGTTCAGGAAGTTCACGAAGTCACTGCCCGGCAGGAAGTCGAACTGGTAGTCGTTGCACACCTCGTAGATGAACAGGCACAGGGCGAGGTCAACGGTATCCGTCCATGAGGATGTCTCTTGCAGCAAGGCGTTCATGGCTTGCCCTCCTTCATGCGCCCGATATCGGAGATGATACTCCCGGCGATTCCTTTCAGGCGTTCTACCAATACGTCGAGGAATACCGGTTTGAAGCACCAGACACAGAAATACCGGTCACGCTCCTGCTGCCATTCTTCATATAATAGGTTCGCGTGCGCGTGGACTTCGTCATACTCCGCCTTTGCCGCGCTGCATTCCGCGTCGAGTGACTTGTATTCTTCCGAATCCAGCGGTAGGAAATCCAGCCGGTTGCTCATGGCCGAATACTTGCGCCAGAGTCCGGTGGCGACGGTTTTCGTTTCCTCGTACCGGAATTCAAAAGGTTTGAGGTGTTCTTCGAAAAGGGCTGCAAAGTCCACCTTCTGCAACGGTGTCCTGTCAAGCGAGAGGTATTTGTCCGTTTCCGAAAAGAGGGAAGAAGAAAATTCCAGAAGCTCTCCGGGGTTCTCCCTTACCAGACAGGCCGCCTCCTTGACAAGAATATTCGTGTCATTGAAATCCTGATAGAACAAGGATGGCGGCAAGGCTTGTTCAAAAGACAGTTCACCTTGTTTATAAGTGGCGAGAAGCGTGTTCACCTCACGCAATCGTTGTAAAATATCGGGTAGCATACAGTTATTCATAATCATAGAAACATGGTCATATATACGGGAAGATACAGCACGTCCCCGTCCTTGCGCAGGTCTTTCGTGTAAACCAGATACTTGTTCCTTATCCGAGAAGAGAATTTCATGCAAAAGGCGTCCAGCGAGGTATGCGCCTTATAACCAGATGATTTGACTTCGACAGGGCTCACCTTGTCACCGTCCGCAATCAGGAAATCCACCTCGTAGTTATGTTTTCCACTTTCAGTAGGGAAGGTATAATAGTACAACTCGTGTCCGGCGGCTTTCAACATCTGGGCCACCACATTCTCATAAACATACCCGAGGTCTGTGCTCAACTTGTCACTCAAAAGTTTATGATATATTGTATTGTCTGTGAATTTCCTATCCCAGAATGCGAGGGTGACGAACAGTCCGGTATCACCCGTGAACATCTTGTATTTGTTGGGGTCCTGATGCAATGCCATTCCCGCACTCGGATCGTTGGCATGGTAAGCCATATTGACGACCATCGACTCCTTGATTTCGGAAATGATTTCTGCCAGTACGGAATTACGCGTACCATCCGTTGCGCTCCATGCCAGATACCTGTTGGCGTTGTTCGTCAGTTGGGCCGGAATCTGGCGAAACATCTTGGAAGCGTTGCCTGTGGGGTCTATTTTGTTGAAATCATCCTCATACAGCGTTATGATGGAACGCTTTACACTGTCCACCTTTTCCAGATTGTTGGTTTCAAGATAAGCGGCCACAGCCTGCGGCATACCGCCGACAAGCATATACAACCGAAAATCGCGCATCAGCTTGCGGTTCGTGGCGTCACCCATGGACGTCCTGCCGTGAAAACATCCTTGGAGCAGCCTGATTGTGGCGGTGTCCCCCAATGCCCACCTGAACTCCTCGTAATCCATGGGAAACATGTGGAGTTTGACTTCCTCGCTCGGAATCAGGATGTCCCTGACATTCTTACGGATCGAAATCAGCGAACCGGTTTCCATGTAATCATATCTGCCGTCCTTTACAAGATACTTGATTGCCTGCCTCGCCTTGGGTGCAAGCTGGACTTCATCGAAAATGATGACAGACTTCCGTTCCTTCAACTCGACACTGTATTCCAGTTGTAGACGCATGAAAATACGGTTAAGGTCGGAAACATCGTTGAACAGTTCCCGGATTTCTACTGAACACGCGGCAAAATCCACCAGAATATGGGTCTCGTATTCGTTTTCCGCAAATTCTTTGGCGATGGTGGATTTCCCGACACGTCTCGCCCCTTGTATCAACACGGCTGTCCTGCCCTCGTCCGTCCGCTTCCATTGCAGAAGCTCATCATATATTTTCCTTTTGAATATCATATAGCTGCATCGTTATCAATCGTCTGCAAAGATAGTATAATCAACACGAATCTCAAAATGTTTTCATTAAGAAATTGCACAAATCTCAATAATTGAACAATGCAACACGATTCTCAATTTTAATATCGCCTGGAATGGCATGATTCTCAAAATATCCTGCTAATCAAACACGCTGTCCACCAGATTGACCGCCTCGACTTTCTTGCTGTCAACGATTTTCGCGTAAATCTGCGTGGTCTTCACGTTGGCATGTCCGAGCAGTTTCGATACCGTATAGAGGTCTGCACCAAGCGTCAACATCATCGTGGCGAATGTGTGGCGGCTGGTGTGATAGGTGATTTTCTTGGCTATTTTGGCCGTCTCCACCCACTTGGCCAATACCTTGTTGATATTGGGCTCGGCAGGCAATCCGTCAAATATTTTTAATTCGTTGCCTTCTCCGTTTCTCTCGGGCAGCCAGCGGATGGCATGGCGGGAAAGAGGCAGGTAAATCGGTGTGGTGGTCTTCTTCATCACGGTTGACATCCGGTATTGTTCCCCGTCCAGAATGATGTCCTTCCACCGCAGGGCGTACACGTCGCTCAACCGCAGGCCGCAGTAGCAAGAGAAAAGATAGGCACGCTTCACGTCCTCACGGGGACACTCGGTGTCAATCAGAACCTTTATCTCGTCAATGGTCAGATATTCACGCTTGGATTCCGGCACCTTGATGCGTTCCGTGGCTGCAAGTGTCATGATCGGGTTTTCCGGGATGACCTCGGCACGGACAGCGGCATTGAGGGCGGTGGAGAAATAGCCCACGTAGTCCGCTGCACTTTTGGGAGAAAGCGGCTTACCCCACCGAGTTTTGTAAGTATGCTGAATCCAGTCGATAAAATCCAGACACCACTCCTTGTCGATTTCCTGCATCCTCACCTTTTTCCTGTAAAGGGGAAGCATACGGCAGACCGTCCGCAACAGTTTCAGCCCTCTTGCGCCCTTACGTTCCTGTTCGGCAAGATAGGTTTCCATCCAGTCGTCCAGCAGCATTTTGGAACGGACGGATGTCTTTTTCAGCCCGGCTTTCGAGTGGGTCAGTTCGATGATGCGTTTCGACTTGATGGCCTCCACCGCTGCTTTGGTGGCCCGGTTCTGTTCCTTGATCATGGAATTGATTTCAGGCAGCAGGTACAGTTTCAGGAACTCGTAACTGCGCTTGCCGTCCATGTAGATGTCGAGATAATAGGATTCCGAGCCGTCGGCGAGCTTCTTGGTGCGCACTTTCACTGGCTCTTTGAGTCTGGTTGCCTTCCTTGTTGTTGCCATATATTATGATGTATTTAGAATGCGTTGTCAACCAATGCGATTGCATCGTCTTTCTTCTTGTCCACAATTTTCGCGTAAACCTGCGTGGAACGCACGGAACGGTGGCCGAGAATTTTGGAAACGGTATAGATGTCCGCCCCGAGCGTCAGCAGCAGCACCGCGCATGAATGCCGGGCCGTGTGGAAGGTCACGTTCTTCTTCACCCCGGCCTTTTCCGCCCAGTTCTTGAGATTGACACAAAGATTGCCTTCATTGGGCAGTCCTCCGAAAACAAGGCCGTCGGGCGTGCAGTCCCCTCGTTCCGGCAGCCATTTCACGGCTTGGGATGATAGGGGGATATAGACGGGATGGATGGTCTTCGTCATCACCACCGATGCACGCCATTGTCCACCTGACATGGAGAGGTCACGCCAGCGCAGCTTTCGGATATCGCTGATACGCAGCCCGCAGAAACAGGAGAACAGGTATGCCTGCCGTACCTGCTCGTTAAAGAACGGCGTGGCCATCATCCTCTTTATTTCCTCGATGGTCAGGAAATCCCGCTTGCTCTCGGGTACCTTGATTTTCTCGGTCATTTCCAGCCTGTACCACGGGTTCGAGGCAATCAGGTTCTCACGGACGGCCTCGTTCAATGCGGTGCGCAAGGTCGTATAATAGGAATGCGCCGTTTTGGGAGATACAGGTTTGCCCCATGCGGTCTTGCAGGAAGAGCGGAGCCAGTCGATATAGTCAAGATAGAATTGCTTGTCCACATCACAGAGCCTGACATCCACACGGAATTTCAACAGGTTCTTGCGGGCGTTGTCGATACCGTTCAGGTCACGCGCTCCCCGGTGCTCGTGGTTCTTACGAACAATGGCCATCCAGTCGGACAGCAGCATGTCGGAGGATGTGCTTTCCGGCACCGCTTCCACCTTTGCGTTGAGCAGTGCTTCCGCCCGCTCACGCCGGATGTCTTCCGCCTTGCGGAGTGTCCGCGCGTTTTGCCGCTTCGCTTGGGTGGATGTCTCCGGCACGAGATAGAGTTGCAGGAACTCGTACTCGTGCCCGCCGTTCACGCTACGGTCAAGAAACAGGGATAAACGCCCGTCCGCCAGTTTGCGGTGGCGTAACTTGAACGGAGATTTCTCTATCAATGATTTCTTTTTTCTTCCCATTGTCAGTCAGTGATTTATATCCATGCACAAAGATACGAAATAATCCGAAAATGAGTATCGTTTTAGGTAACAAAAATGTCGAATAATAGAGATTTTTAAGGAATACAATAGAAATCATTATCTATTTATAATATATTGATAATCAGTAATTACATGGATTTTCTTTGTTTTTATTTTCCCTTATTTTGCATACATTGGCTAATGGGCAATTATTTACTTTCACTTTTGAAAATGACTATACTACTATTATGACTTCCAAAATTGAAGGAGTTGAAGGAAGCAGGGTTCCTTTTTTAATTGCTTATCAAAATTTATTGCCTTAAGAAGATTAGTAAAATCCTTCTGGAAGGACTGTTAGGGATAAATGATACGTGGTACAAAAGGAGATTTGGTGAAATTACTGATTTTAATGAAGCTAATAATACTGGATATATGTTTGTCGATAAAACCCAATCATTGGATAATAAACCCAATACATCAAGTAATTATGGATTCTTGGAAACGATTGCTATTAATGAGGTCACCATCAAGCAAACTTTTGTAGATTTTCAGAGCAGATTTTTTATTCGAATATGTAATAATGGAACTTGGACTGATTGGAAACAAATACAAACAACATAGTATTAAAAATAAGTCATATTTTAATGAGATAAAACGGATGGGTGCCGGTCCACACCCGTCCGCTCCTCATGTTACCAAAGAATTATAGTATTTCTATATCTTCAGCATCATCCAGATTCTCATCAACTATATTCATGGATAAAGACAGGTCAACCCCAGTAGTATCCAAAAACAAAGCACTTACACGAAATGAAGCTGTGTTTGTCTTGCTCCGAACGAAGAGATGATCATTTTTTCGTTTGAACTCTATTTCAGAAATCATACTACCGTTGACTTTCCTTATGATATAGGAGTTACCAGTCTTACTATTAATAAAGAACAGACCTGTAGAACCACCCCAATATACATACAATATCATACCGATATAGGCGTTAGATGAACTCGCTAGGCGAACGACACATACTTCTTGAACGGAGTCTTTATTGCAAACCAATATAGGAGAAAGAACGCCTTTTCTCAAGAGCCCTTTACTTCCTAAATTAGCAATCGGCATCAGTTCTTCCAGAAGGATTTGTATCAATGACTTTTGTATTACAATATTATTTTAAATGTTTGTTGGTCTATATATCGTTTATTCTGTTCTTTTTTTCATATAATGATTCTTTTTTAAATATTTGTTATAGCTTTGCTATGACAATTAATAATGTTTTTTCATTTATTAATTTTTGAATGCCGTGAGGTATTTTAATTAATAAAAAGATTTGTGTATGGAATTGGGCAGGATTGGCGAATCCTGCCTTTTTGATACCGTACGTCAACTACATAATAATTCGGGCAAAACAAAATTTATATATAACTTTGTAGCATCTATATTGAATTAAACATTATTCTAAATCACTAAAAGAGTTTGCTGATAAAAATGTCTAGATGCTATCGTTCGTGATGAATAATGGCATCTTTTTTACAAATGTTTTTTTCACAGACCATTTTTTTATAGATATTATACATCTTTACTTGCGAAAGTGGGGGCGTATTTTTTATTGGCTAAATTTTGCAGCTTGGAACAGAGGATGCATCTTTGCGGAAAAATGGATAAAATCAGATACCGTCTTGTATATAACCGCCAGAACACACTTAACAGGCAGGGCACGGCTCTTGTACAGGTTGAAGCCTATTTGAACCAAAGGAAAATCTACCTGAAGACCAATGTTTACCTCAAACCGGAGTGCTGGAGCCGTGAGGGGGCACAAGTCATTAACCACCACCAATCTAACGAACTCAACGCAATGCTCTATGAATACATCCTGTATCTGCAAGGCATAGAGTTGGGGTATTGGAAGCGCGGAATACCTGCCACGCTCTCACTACTGAAGGATGCTGTCAAGAAGAAAAGTACGGTGAATGTCAGCTTCTCCACTTTTGCCAAATCAGCCATTGACAATTCGGACAAGAAGCAGTCCACCAAGGACAACCTGCACTCGACACTGGCGGTCCTGCATGATTTCCGTTCCGGATTGGACTTCAAGGATCTTACCTATACATTCCTTCGTGATTTTGAGCAATACTTGAGAGAAAAGGGCAATGCGGTCAATACGATAGCCAAGCACATGAGACAGCTCCGTACCTTGGTCAATGAAGCAATCAACCAGGGATATATGCACGCAGATGCTTATCCGTTCAGAAAGTACAAAATCAAACAGGAGAAAGGCAGACATGAGTTTCTTACCCCGGACGAGCTGAAGAAGCTGGAAACGGTCGAAGTGGAAGAGAAGTCCATGCGCCATGTGCTCGATGCCTTCCTGTTCTGCTGTTATACCGGATTGCGCTATTCTGACTTCTGCCAGCTCACACCTGAGAATTTCATTAGAGTAAACGGCAAACGGTGGCTGTACTTCAAATCCGTCAAGACAGGGGTGGAAATCCGTCTGCCGTTATATCTGCTGTTTGAAAGCAGGGCATTGGGCATTCTTGACCGTTATCCGGATATCGGAAGTTTTGCCGCTTTGCCTTGTAACTCGGAAGTGAATAAGCAGCTTCGAAAGCTGGCCGGATTGTGTGGTATCAAAAAACGGATAACCTACCATGTGAGCCGTCATACCTGTGCCACCCTGCTGGTTCATCAGGGGGTGGCTATTACCACTGTGCAGAAACTGCTCGGACATACTTCCGTAAAGACCACACAGATTTATTCGGAGGTACTTTCCAGCACCATTGTGCGTGACTTGAAAAATGTTCAAAGGAAAAGGAAAAAAGTAAAGATGTTTCCCGATAAAGGCTTGAGAACATCCGATTTTATAGACAACCGGTAGATTTCATGAATCCTATTTGTTTTCTATTAATATTGTGATTCTTTAAATTCTTCGGATAATCGAAATATTGCTCCTGATTATTTTTTTCAATATGGATTGAATATGGAATAGTTTTCACTATCTTTGCAGTGTAACCAGGAGCTTGATGGCAATAAATATTGTCATCGGGCTCTTTTTTATTGTCATATCGTGGCAATGGATTTAAGTAATTCTGCAACAATGACGTAAGTAAATAGACATATCTTTGAAGTAGTATTATAATCAGATAAACAATAGACAGAATGGAATTAAACGACTGGTTGGCTATAATCGGGGCTTTCGGAGGATTGGAGGCTGTCCGTTGGGGTGTCACGTTCTGGGTGAACCGCAAGACGAACGCACGGAAAGAGGATGCGTCCGCCGATTCAATGGAGGATGAGAACGAGCGCAAGCAGGTTGACTGACTGGAAGAACGTATCGCCCAGCGTGACGCCAAGATTGATGCGTTATACGTTGAGCTTCGTAATGAACAGTCTGATAAGCTGGCATGGATTCATAAGTGCCACGAGCTGGAACTGCAATTGAAAGATGCCGAACATAACCGTTGTGACAGGCCCGACAGCGAATGCGGCCGTCGTATTCCACCACGCAGGGCTACATTAATTAAAGATAAGGAGGAAAAGAAATGAAGTTTTTTACGATTGCGGAATTATGCCGTAGTAACACGGCCGACCGCTTGGGAATAAATAACAGATGCAGACAGGAGCATGTGACTGCTCTGACTGCCTTGGTGGACAACGTACTGGACCCGTTACGCACATGGTGGGGAAAGCCTATAACAGTAAACAGTGGCTATCGCTGTCCGGAACTTAATGC
>OHNO01001159.1_pt1 | contig 11715 bp, 9 predicted proteins | sample 1569521 | NCBI WGS metagenome assembly OHNO01 (sample SAMEA3879604, study PRJEB24766) | human gut metagenome | biome: human-associated habitat; feature: feces | place: USA | collected 1985/1987
TTTCTATCGTAAGGATCGTTTCTCCGTTGAGAAAAACGGTAATTTCTGGTTAGCCGAAGATATAAATGCCGTTGGTAAGAAAGGTTGGGACGCCGCATGCGAGCGTGTAGCTACTTGGGCGATCTTGAAAGATAAGAATACAGGAAAGAAATTCTTCTTCTTGAATACGCACTTGGATCATATGGGGAAAGTGGCTCGTCATGAAGGAGCTTCTTTGGTGCTGGAGCAAGCGAAGAAATTATCCGAGAATTTACCTATAATCGTGACTGGCGATTTCAATGCCGTGCCTTCTGATGAGCCGATACAAGTATTGACTAATCCGAGTGATCCTCGTCATTTGACTCATTCCCGCACGATCGCAGGGTTTACTTACGGCCCGGAATGGACATTCCATGATTTTGGAAAGATCCCTTACGACAAGCGTGAATGGATCGATTATATCTTCGTGAAAGGGAATATCAAGGTATTGCGTCATGGTGTATTGACTGAAACGTTGAATAATCTGTTCCCATCCGACCATTGCCCGGTAATCAGTACGTTGATACTCGAATAAAAAAGCTTTGTGTGTATGGGGAAAGTAGACGTATTGAAGGAAACTACCCCGCTTTCATCAGAAGATTGCTTCTTGGTCATGCAACGCCCGAAATCGGGGTTTAATTTTCCGTTACATGTACACATGGAGTTTGAGTTGAACTATCTGGAGAATGCCGCTGGTGCTATCCGGATAGTTGGCGATTCGGTCGAGGAAATCGATGATCTGGATTTGGTGTTGATCGCGGGAGGAACGAAGCATGCTTACTCGAACCATAAGTGTCCGTGTAATGGGATCTTTGAGATAACGATACAATTTCATAAATCGTTATTTGATAGCTTGATCAATAGACGGCATTTCAAGACCATGAAGGATATGTTTGATAACGCTTCCAGTGGTCTTGTTTTCAGCCGGGAAATGATACTTGGCATTCAAGATAAATTAAGAATGTTGTCGAACGATAACAAGCCGGATTCTTTCAAGAACCTGTTGCGTTTGGTCGAGATTCTTAAGATTCTATCTTTGGATAAAGCAGCCCGTCGGTTGAATGCTGTGAACACGGTAAAGAACTATAATAATAACGATACCGATCGTTTAGATAGTATCATGTTATATTTACACGAAAATTATCAAAAACGTATCACCTTGTCGGAAGTGGCTAAGTTAACAAATATGAGCGATGCCTCATTGATGCGTTTCTTGAAGAAGTGGACGGGAAAGACATTTATCGATAACTTGAACGAGATCCGGGTAGCTGAGGCGGTATGCCGTTTGACCGATACAAGTGACAGTATTTCTGAAATATGTTACAGGTGCGGTTTTAATAATCTATCGAATTTCAACCGGGTATTCAAACGGCGTAGGGGGAGTACCCCTACAGAGTACAGGGAGAAATATTCCCGTTCGAGGTTTATAATTTAAAACATGATTTAAAGCATGTTTACATTGATTTGTGTCAAGTGTTGATGATATAGTATTATTTATTGCACATATAGTATTTGGTGGTCTTTGCTAAAGCCCTTACTTTTGTAAAGTTCAAGTGAAAGAGATTAGCACTTAGACAAAACAAACCTTAACTAAAACGCCAAAACCAATTATATCAAACACAAAAGGTATTTTTACATTGGTCTAAAGAATTGAGAATTAAAAACACAACTAGAAAACGACTGCCTGAGAAGGTAGTCGTTTTTGCATTTATAGTCTTCAACCCCTTTGTAACCCGGAATAAATATGTATATTTGTCTTCGCAATTTTTAATCACCATAAATTTAAAAGAAGAAAGTATGGAAAACAACAAACCTGCCAATAACGAGATTCAGATCGAGTTATCTGAAGAGATGGCACAAGGAACTTACGCCAATTTGGCTATTATATCTCATTCAAGCTCTGAATTTATCCTAGATTTTATCCGGGTGGTTCCGGGAGCTCCTAAGGCACAAGTCAAAAGTCGCGTAATCTTAACTCCGGATAACGCTCAACGTTTGTTATTCGCTTTGCAAGACAATATCAAGAAATTTGGGGAGCAACTTCAAGCAGGAAATAATAATAACAAAACAGCTAATTTTGAGGACTTCGCAGGTCCGACAGGAGAGGCTTAATAGATTTGTTTTCAGCCATAGAAAGAGTACTTTTCTACAAGAGTAGGGGAGTACTCTTTTATTGTTGGGATGGCTCGTTTACATTGAAAAACCTTGATGCCTATTCTTAGATGCTTACAATGGGCATTCTAAGGTGTTAAGAATGCCTGTTATAAACACCTAAGAATGCCCATCGTAAAGAATACCCTATCTCTCTATCCTAAAGATTAGATAATCCCATCAATATTTTCTTCAATACGGTTTGTGCGGAGATCTCACGGTTTGCCGCCTCGGGGATTACGATACTTTGCGGGCTCTCTATCACATCATCGGTAACGATCATATTGCGGCGAACCGGCAAGCAATGCATGAAATAAGCGTTATTCGTAAGCGCCATTTTCTCAGCGTCTACGGTCCAGCTACGATCTGTGCTGATTACTTGTCCGTAATTCGGATCTTTATAAGCGGACCAGTTCTTTGCATAAATGAAATCCGCTCCTTCAAAAGCCTTCTTCTGATCGTATTCCACTTTAGCGTTGCCTACGAATCTAGGATCAAGCTCATAACCTTCCGGATGAGTGATAACAAACTCATAATCTGTAGCGTTCATCCATTCGGCAAAGCTGTTTGGAACGGCTTGCGGCAATGATTTCGGATGAGGAGCCCAAGTCATGACTACCTTCGGACGAGCTGTTTTCTTATATTCCTCTATCGTGATCAAGTCGGCGAAACTTTGCAACGGATGGCGTGTAGCTGCTTCCATTGAAAATACAGGACGTCCGGAATATTTGATGAATTGGTTTATGATGATTTCGTTGTAATCATCTTCTTTATTCTCAAAGCGTGCGAAAGAACGGACCCCGATCACATCGCAGTAACAGCCCATTACAGGAACAGCTTCCAGCAAATGCTCCGGTTTATCACCATCCATGATAACACCTCGCTCTGTTTCCAGCTTCCATGCACCTTGGTTAACGTCCAAAACGATCGTGTTCATACCTAAGTTCATGGCAGCCTTTTGGGTGCTTAAGCGGGTACGTAGGCTTGAGTTGAAAAATATCATCAACAACGTCTTGTTTTTTCCCAGTTCACTAAACTGGAAACGATCTTTCTTGATCTCGAAAGCTTCATTAAGCGCTTGTTTCAAGTCACCTAAATCCTGTACGCAAGTGAAATGTCTCATATCTGTTACAATAATATTTTGTTAAAGGCAAAGATAATGACTACTTGTCAATTATCCTTTAGAAAGACCAAGGAATTGTTTAAGAGATCGTATCCGGAGGTGTTATGGGTAGTTTGAAACTGAAGGTAGAACCTTTCCCTTCCTCCGAGTTCACCCAAATGGTACCTCCCATGGCGGTGACCAGACCTTTACAGATTGAAAGTCCCAATCCGGTACCCGGTTCAAATTCGTTCAATTGTAAGAATCGCTCGAAGATGTGCCCTAGTTTGTCCTTCGGGATGCCGTTGCCTGTATCGGACACGTAAAATTGCACGCTGACCGGATACAACGATTGGTATCCGAAATGAATTTCTCCTTTCTCCGTATATCGGAGGGCGTTAGAAAGTAGTTTTTTCAAGATAAGCATAAGCTTATGTTTATCCGTGTGAAGAGATACGTTTGGAGAATCATCCAAGATTAACCGTACGTTTTCGGATATGCGGGGAGAGGCGTATTCGTATACATCGTGCATGATAGCGAGCGGATTTACATCCTCATATGACCAATTGATCGTATTGGACTCGATTCTGGACATCTCGAGTGTGTCATTGATTAATTCGAGCAAAGCCGTGTTATTTTCTTTAATCATGGAAATATACTGTTCACGCATTTCCGGATCATCTTCCAGTCCTAACATATCGGAGAAGCCGACGATGGCATTTAGCGGAGTCCGGATCTCGTGCGTCATATTTGCCAGAAACGTAGATTTCAATAGGGAAAGATCCTTGGATTTCTGATGATCCGCGATAGCTAGCTCGTCGTTTTCCTTTTCGATAATGCTACCTATAATGACATGTGGGGTGCCGCTTTCATCAATATCCATGCTTTTACCCGATATTTCATACATCTTATAAGTCCCGTCTTGATTCCTCAGGTGGAAGGTGACGTTGTGAGACGATAATTTCTCGTCCCGGATTTTATTGAACAGATAGAAGAAATCTAAACTATCCTCGGGCTTACGTACGGATGATAAAGCCCTGCATATAAACCTGTTTTTATCTAATAGAGTATTGGTCGTGCCGTAGAATTGAAAACAGCGGTTACAATGCTTTTTGTCGCAAGTGGAGAAACGGTCGAAGCTGAATGAGTAAGCGGCTAATTTACCGTCTTCCAACGCTTGCCGCATCAATATCCGGCTCTCGTTCAATTGTCCCATCAATAGTTTATTTTCCCTGTCAGTTTCTTTTTCTCCCTGCTGCGTAAGCCAAAGCGTATACCCGCTAAGCCCCTGTTCATCGGTATAGATGGGTTCTACTTTAAACGTGACGGGCTCTTCGCATATAATTGCGTCACCTTTTCTTAAAGATGACTTCAAGGAATCGGTTAGTACGATGTTATTAAATAGATGTTCTATAATAAAGTCATGCTTATCCGCCAAGGAAAAATGAGCGAACATCGCCTTATTCAAGTCTATCAGATTTCCTTCCGTATCATAGATAGCCCCTCCTAAAGGACAGGAATAGAATGTATTTGAAACTAAAGTATTGAAAATATTTGAATCTATTACTGTTGACATTATTCGTTTAGATTTAAGTGTTGTTCTAGAAGAAAGAGACAGGCGAGTTCCTATATTCTCGTCTGCCCGTCTCCTTCTATGATGTATTTATAAGTCGTTAATTCAGGAAGCGCCATCGGTCCCCGGGCATGTAGCTTTTGGGTACTGATTCCGATCTCCGCCCCGAATCCGAATTGGGCCCCATCAGTAAAGGCGGTAGATACATTTGCGTATACGCAAGCGGCATCTACCAATTGCTGGAAGCGCCGGATAGTTTCCGGATCTTCGCTGATTATGCTTTCGCTATGTTTTGAACTGTACCGGGCGATATGTGATAGAGCCTCGTCTAAAGAGGATACGGTACGGATACTCATTTTGTAATCGAGGAACTCGGTACCGAAACTTTTTTCGTTAGCGTGTTGTAAAAGCGTCTCCGGATAATGTTCGGATAGAGCGGCATAAGCCGGTTCGTCCGCATAAATGATTACGTTGCTGTCCGGAAGCTTTCCACAGATATACGGAAGATCAGATAGACGTTCTCGGTGGATGATTAAGCAATCCAAGGCATTACATACGCTGACCCTCCGTGTCTTTGCGTTATTTACGATTTCACGTCCCTTGCCTTTATCTCCGGAGCGATCAAAATAGGTATGACAGATACCAGCGCCAGTCTCGATCACCGGAACTTTTGCGTGTTCCCGGACGAAGTGAATCAAGGAACTGCTTCCACGAGGAATGATTAAGTCAACCAAGCCGACCGCTCCCAGTAATTCCGCCGTAGCCTCTCGATCCGGAGGTAGTAAAGTGCATACAGCCGGATTTATACCCTGACGCTCCAATACAGAATGGATGATGCGTACCAAGGCTCGGTTAGAGAAGTCCGCATCCGATCCACCCTTTAGTACGCAAACATTACCGCTTCGGAAACATAAGGAAAAAACATCGAAGGTAACATTCGGACGAGCCTCATAGATCACGCCGATCACCCCGAAAGGCACGGTTACTTTTCGGATAACCATTCCGTTCGGGCGGATAGTCTCACTCAAGACCTTATTTAATGGAGAAGGTAATGTCGATACATTCTCCATATCGGCGGCGATACCTTGTAGCCTTTCCTCTGTTAATTTCAGCCGGTCGTATTTCGGGTTCGCTGGGTCCATACGTTCCAGATCTTGGCGATTCGCGGCGAGTACCTCCTCCGTATGAGTCCGTAGAACCTGCGCTGTCTCCTTTAAGATCCCGATAATCGTTTGATCCGATAGCGTTATCAATTGTTTAGCCGCATCCGATGCCTGTCGCAGCATATCTTTTACATTCATACTTTTTAATCCAAATATAGATAATCATAATGTATAAGCGGTTTTAAATCCCGTTGCCCTATTTGCTTACGTGCTTCCTCGCTGTCATAGGCGGTACAGCCTACGCCGATTTGCACGCCTTCCTCATTCATTATCTTTACGATATCATCTTTTTCGAAATCCCCCTCGATGCGGGTTACTCCAACCAATAATACGCTAGTCGCTTTCGGGGCGGTCAATGCCTCCTCGGCTCCTTTATTGATATGTATTTCCCCTTTGGCGAAACCCTCGGAGTGGGCGATCCATTTCTTTACGCTGCTGACGGGTTTCGAGGCCGGAATGAAACGGGTGCAGACCGTGTCGCTATCCACCGCCAATAACATCGGAAGGATATTATCCTTTTTGCCGTTGGCGATGATAACCGCAATACCTTCGTCTGCCACTTTTTGGGCGATATGACATTTCGTCAACATACCTCCGCGTCCAAAGGATGATTTGCTAGTCTGTACATATTCCGACAAATCTGTTTTCCCACATTCGATTTCCCGGATCACGGAACTATCCGGGTCCGACGGATTTCCATTGTAAATCCCGTCTATATTACTAAGAATCACCAAGGCATCCATTCCCATCATCGTAGCGATCAAGCCGGATAACTCATCATTATCCGTGAACATCAGCTCGGTTACGGATATCGTATCATTCTCATTCACGATGGGGATCACCTTGTTTTCAAGCATTACCTCCATGCAATGCTTCTGGTTCAGGTAATGCGTACGACTCCCGAAATTCTCTTTTGTAGTAAGCACTTGCCCGCAAGTCATGCCATGCTCCCGGAATAACTCGTAATACCGGTTGATCAACTTGGCCTGCCCTACCGCCGAATACAGTTGCCGGGCTGATACGGGATCCAGCTTTTTGCCGGCCTTTATCTCGCTTCGTCCGGAAGCCACGGCACCGGAGGAGATCAAGACGATCTCCATACCTTGCCGATGCAAGTCCGCTACTTGGTCAACCAACGCGGACATGCGGGTGATATCTAGCGTCCCATCCTTGCGGGTCAGGACATTACTTCCTATTTTTACAGCGATCCTTTTCAAGAAAGTTATGATTTATTATTTATTATCTTTATCCCGGATCTCTACCCGTCGGATCTTTCCGCTGATTGTTTTCGGCAGTTCGTCCACGAATTCGACAACACGGGGATATTTGTAAGGAGCGGTGACACGTTTCACGTGATTTTGCAATTCTTTGATCAAGGCATCACCCGCTTTATCCTTATAATCCTTCGCCAATACGATCGTGGCCTTTACTACCTGTCCGCGGATCTCGTCGGGGACACCGGTGATAGCACATTCCACTACCGCCGGGTGAGTCATCAAGGCACTTTCCACCTCGAACGGCCCGATACGATAGCCGGAACTCTTGATCACGTCATCCGCACGGCCAACGAACCATAAGTAACCATCCTCGTCACGCCAAGCCACGTCTCCCGTGTAATACAGGCCATCGTGCCAAGCTTCCCGGGTACGTTCCGCGTCCCGGTAGTATTCCTTGAATAACCCGATAGGCTTACCATTTGTTGTGTGGATCACGATCTGTCCTTGCTCGCCATCCTCCGCACGGCTTCCGTCCGGACGCAATAAATCGACATCGTACTGCGGGTTGGGAACACCCATAGAGCCCGGTTTCGGCTCCATCCACGGGAAAGTGGCGACTGTCAGCGTAGTCTCTGTCTGGCCGAAGCCTTCCATCAATTTAATGCCGGTCAACTTATAGAACGTGTCGAACACGGCGGGGTTCAAGGCCTCGCCGGCGATCGTGCAATATTGAAGGGATGATAAATCGTATTTAGTCATATCCTCACGAATTAAGAAACGGAAGATCGTAGGAGGAGCGCAAAGCGAGGTGATCCGGTAATCCTGTATCATCTGCAACATATCAGCAGGCGTGAATTTCTCGTGGTCGTAAACAAATACGGTCGCTCCGGCGATCCATTGCCCATATAGCTTACCCCAAACCGCCTTGCCCCAGCCTGTATCTGCGATCGTCAGGTGAAGGCTGTCTTTATGCAAGTTGTGCCAGAAACTACCGGTCACGATATGCCCCAGCGGATACGTAAAGTCGTGGGCCACCATTTTCGGGTTTCCAGTCGTACCGGAGGTGAAATACATCAAAGAGATATCGTCATTGCTATTTGGGTGAGACGGGCGGACGAAAGGAGCGGCGTTTTGGATACCCTGTTGGAAATCCTCGAAACCTTCCGGTATTTCCGGCCCTACGGATACGACACTTTTTACGGTCGGTGAGTCCGGCAAAGCCTCTATGATATGTTTCGTTATCACTTCCTCTCCGGCGCAAACGATCATCTTGATATCGGCGGCATTTGCACGATAAACGATATCTTTCTTGGTCAGTAAGTGTGTAGCCGGTATCACGACAGCCCCTAATTTATGCAATGCGATGATAGAGAACCAGAACTCATAACGGCGTTTGAGTATCAGCATCACCATATCGCCATGTCCGATCCCCAAGGATTGGAAATAAGAAGCCGTCTGGTCCGTATACCGTTTCAAGTCGGCAAACGTAAAATCAATATGCTCTCCATGATCGTTTGTCCAACATAACGCTTTCTTATCCGGTTCTTCCTCTGCCCAAGCGTCTACCACATCATATCCGAAGTTGAAGTTCTCCGGTACCTTGATCTTGAAGTTTTTAATAAAATCCTCTTGCGACTCAAACGTCGTTTTATCTATAAATCTTTCTAACATGCTGTTGATCGTTTATAAAATGACGGCCAAAAAACTGACCTTTTCCCCATCCAGCGCTTTCATACCGTGAGGAAGCTCTGAGTTAAAATAAATACTATCACCTTCTTCTAAGATAAGATCTTTATTGTTGATCTGTAGTAACAGACGTCCTTTTAATACCATATTGTATTCTTGCCCCGGATGGGAATTGAGATACATCGGCTCATCCTCTGGTTTGGGATGTACGGTTACCAAGAAGGGGTCCGCTTTACGTCCGACGAAACCGGCGGCCAATGATTGGTACTTATAGGCTTTCGTACGCTCTACGGCAACACCTTTTCCGTTACGAGTAATAAAGTACGTACTCATTTTAGGCTCGTCGCCAAACATCAACGTGGTTAATTCTACGCCATAAGCCTGTGAGATCTGATGCAATACGCTAACGGAAATATCAACCGTGCCGCTTTCCAGCAGCAAATATTGCTCAGTCGTGAGGTTGCAGACCTTTGCCATTTCTTCCGGCGTAATCTCCAGTGCGTCCCGTAATCCGGCCAGACGCTCCGCGATTTGTTGTATCTGTTCGTTCATTTTGCTGAAGTTATTGTATTATGTCGCTCCAAAGATAGGAATAAAAAGCAAAAAGAAGGTGAAAGCCCTTGTTTTCTTTTCTAATTAACAGGTATGGCTTGTTTTTAATACAAATGACGCAGATAATACGGATAAGAATAGTAAATCCGTGTCATCTGCGTCTGAAAAATAAGCATCTAATACTTATTCAGCATTTTTCTTTAGCCATTCTAACCGGCGCTGATCCGGGAGGTGTTTTACCTTGAAATGCTCGAATGTCACATTAAATCCTTTCCCGTCGGGACAAGCGGCCATAAACCCGACTTGTACGGGGATATTGTCTTGTAGCCAAGCGTTACGCATAAGGGTGTATTCCTTATCATCGAATGAGTAGAAGATCTCCACGGCGTCCAATCTCCGGACTGCTTTTATCCATACATAAGGGATCGCTTTGTCTAAGGTGATAACGCTCCAATCGGAGGTCTTATGCGTAACGACCGCACTTAGGTTATATTTACCATCCACGAATTCTATGCCAGCTTTTATATAATTTTCATGATTGATACGAAGCATTAGGCCGGCTTGGTCAAAACGCTGCTTGTAATCGCCGGTTATCTTGACTTTCACTTCGAATTCACCCCCATAAGTCGCATAATAAAAAGGAGCGTCATCTACCGTAAACCCGTAATGGGAAATCCTCCAATAGTCGCTTTGGGGAGTGACCTGCATGGAAAGCGACTTGTCTTTAATCTCCCATTGTTCCGGCTCGTTGAACCATTGCATCTTATCCAATGATTGCGCCCCGCAAAATTGTAAAGAGGCGACAATAACAAAACTCAGTAATACTAATTTTCTCATTTTACTTCTTATTTCTTATTTTGATTCTTTCTATTCCCGTAAGAGGTTAATGTTATTAACCTTACCTCCGCAAAGGTAACGTGTTATTATAGATCGCGCAATGATTCTGAGATTTTATCTAGGAAGGAAAAGTAAGGGTTAATGTGTTTTTGTCTATTCGTATTTGATGACCTCGACCGGACAGCTTTCGGCAGCCTCTTTAATACCCGCCTCGAAATCATCGAAATTAACTCCTTCGTTTACACGTGAACGATCTGTAACAGTGAATACTTCCGGGCAAATGCCCTCGCATGTACCGCAAGCGATGCAATCCTCCTCAATCCAAACTCTTTTAATTGCCATAATTTTATTCCTTTAAGATGATTAATATGTTAATGTAACAAACAACTTTCGCGGATTGTTTTCGGGAGAGGCCTTTTAGATCATTGTATAGACCGTGGAATGAGCTTATCTTTGGTTGATATATATTAACGTTTATACGCCACTGTTTTAAAATAAATTTGCTACGTTTACAGCAGAAAGTTTCATTGAATAACCATTTAAAAAATCTGAAGTATTATGGATAATGCTATTTTTAGATTTCCTAAACCCATTAATGAGCCGGTAAAAGCGTATGCTCCCGGATCAAGTGAAAAAGCATCCTTAAAGAAAGCGTTAGCGCAGATAAGTTCCGAGGAATGGGATATTCCTCTGGTAATTGGCGGAAAAGAGATCCGTACGGGTAATACCGGTAAGGTCGTTATGCCTCATGATCATCATCATGTATTGGCTACTTATCATAAGGCGGGCGAGAAAGAAGTACAAATGGCTATCGACGCCGCCATGAAAGCGCATAAGGAATGGTCAGAACTTCCATGGGTGGAACGTGCGTCTATTATGCTTCGTGTAGCTGAGTTGTTGGCTACGAAATATCGTTATATCCTGAACGCTTCGGTTATGTTGGGACAGAGCAAGAATCCGTTCCAAGCGGAGATCGACGCTCCCTGCGAATTGATCGATTTCTTGCGTTTCAGTACCTTCTACGCTAGTCAAGTATATGCCGATCAACCCTATTCCGAGACGGGTATATTGAATCGTATGGAATACCGAGCCTTGGAAGGTTTCGTGTTCTCGCTCACGCCGTTTAACTTTACGTCGATCGCTTCCAACTTGAATATGGCTCCGGCTATGATGGGTAACGTGGCGGTATGGAAACCGTCTACTACGGCGATCCATTCGAACTATTTCTTGATGAAGGTTTTCCAAGAGGCCGGCTTGCCCGATGGCGTAGTGAATTTCATCCCGGGACAGGGTAGCGTGATCGGTAAGGTGATTACGGGCAGCCGTGATTTGGCGGGGTTCCATTTTACGGGCTCTACCTCTACGTTCAATACTTTGTGGCGTCAGATCGGAGAGAACTTGGGGCATTATAAATCT
>OHNO01001162.1_pt1 | contig 11710 bp, 11 predicted proteins | sample 1569521 | NCBI WGS metagenome assembly OHNO01 (sample SAMEA3879604, study PRJEB24766) | human gut metagenome | biome: human-associated habitat; feature: feces | place: USA | collected 1985/1987
CGCAGCTCTTATCTGCGAGAGCTGCCAGCTCAGCATCACTTTATCGTCTATCGGAGTACTAAATCCTGTGATTTCAGCGGTCAAACTTTCAAGAGCCGATATCATTTTCGCCACGGTCTTTCCGCGATAAATAGCCCGTAACCGCACCTGGCAGCCGTGATCTTTCCACATCCGCCGAGCAATTCGTCAAGGACCTCCGTTCCGTAATCAAAGATCAGCTGTCCCCAAAACTCACGCAGGCCATGAGTATAGTCTTCAAAAAGAAGCGGCGTAAATCCCGCAGCACTAAACCTGGCGGAAATCTTTTCCTGGCGCTCAACACGTCCCATGAGACCGGAGAAATTCGCCTCCGACTCTAAGGCATAAAAATCGGCAACGACGAGTCGTCCCTTGACTTTAAGCACACGAAAAGCCTCGCGAAGCGCTGACTCAGGCTCCGAAAGTTTTGAGAAGCTGCACTTAAAGAAGATCCCGTCAAACGTACACGCGGCAAATGGCAGCGCGGCCGCGTCGCCGCAGAGGCAGCAGTCACCAGTGACAGCCTCTGCTATGGCCGGATCTTTATCTATACCGGTCATCGTAAATTCGGTGCACTCATTTACATAACGGACGCTTTCGCCGGCACCGCAGCCTATATCTGCCAGCTTAGCCCCGGAGGGAAAACGGCATAGTTCCAGCGCATGCTTAGTAAGCGCGATTCCACCTGGTGAAGGCAGGCTGCAGCGGCATGTCTTCATTTGTCATTCCATAACGTGAGATAATTTACGCAGAAGGGAACCAGCTTTCCATTTTTTGCGACATGGAGGCTGCATAGGCGCAGGCGCTCCACATCAAGATTGCCTGCGTCCTGAAAGGCCATCGCGGTAACGGTGAAACCGTTGGTGGAAAGCCTAGAGAGAAAGTAGTCCAGATCCGACATATCTTCCACAACACTGGATGTGCCATAGCAGGAGTTATCATTCCGCTGCCACCTGCGCCCGACAAATTCGCGATTTTTATCCGCCGGGCTTTCCGCGCCGCAACAGCAGGAGGGGCCATCGCTTCGTTTTTTAGTCAGAGGATAAAGAGTACCGTCTCTTTTAACTATAAAATCGCCGTGAAAACCGCACAGTGGATGATCGCATTGTGAAGGCAGCAGGTTTTCTGCCTTTACGAGCCCATTCGTCTGCTCCTCTATCGCGCAAAGCAGTTCGTCGAGAGTGAGACGCGAATCATCCCTTGGAACACCTGGGATGCGTCCCAAATGGGCTACTGGCTGAAAATGTACGCCGCGTACAGCGGGAGATTTACCTGCCGCGTACCTCAGAATATCACCCACCGCGCTGTCGTTCACGCCTGGCACCACTGTCGGCACGAGCGTTACGCCGAGGTTATATTTCGCGCAGTTGGCTAGGGCGCGTTCTTTCACGGCAAAGAGCGGCATGCCGCGCAATTTTTTATATATCCCGTCGTCGGTGCCGTCAAACTGCATAAAAACGAATGAGAGACCCGCTTCGGCAAGTTTCTTTACATATGCCTCATCTTCGGCAAGCCGTAGACCGTTGCTGTTGAGCTGCACATACTTACAGCCAAGTCCTTTTGCGGACGCTACCAGCTCCGGCAGGTCATCGCGCAAAGTCGGTTCTCCCCCGCTCAGTTGGACCAGCGTCCGTCCCGGTACGACAAAACCGGCCATCTCCCGGCGAAGTTCTTCAAATAGAGTATCGGGACCGCCTTTTTTATCGGCAAAGCAGTAGCGGCAGTGCAGGGTACAACGCTCCGTCACCTCAAGAACGACGCAGCAGGTGCCGTTTTTATGTTCAGAACAGAGCCCGCTTTCGGCGCACACCGCAGGACAATCGAAAGAACCGCCACCTTCCATCGGCGCAGTATCTCCATACCAGGAAAGTATGCTTTTTTTATTTTTCCAGATAAGCACAGAGAAATCTCCATGCTCCGGACAGCTCTTATCCAGATAGGTGGCGCCATTTCTCACGGCTATTTCCGCCCGCAGCCTCCGTCCGCAGATAGGACATATGCTGCCCGTCTCCCTAATCATTTTTTCCATTTGCGCCTCATTTATCTTCTATCGAGACTTCAACCTGCGCCATCTTTCCTTTGGCAAGGCTCTCGGGAATGAATACCTGCCCGCAGGAGGGACAGCGCATGACCTCGGTGTTGAAGGAATGGTCCAGGTAGCTGAAGTAGGCCTTGTGCATCTCCAGCGCCACGTTGCATCTGCTACAGATCAAGTTTTTGTTTTCTTCCATGCCACACCTCTTCCAGTTCTATCTTCATCCTGTGCGAGTAAGCGTTATATACACGATAGCCATCGCCCTCGGGATGATATTCAACCCAACAGGTCATGTGGCCGATCTCGTGATAGCCCGTAAAATGCCCGTTCTTCGGATTGGACAGCTTCCTTCCCGTTTGTTCGCAGAAACTTATGACGGCGGCAAGGTCGTCTTCAAGGATCTTTTCCCTATGCAGCTTCGCTTCCAACTCTTGAGAGATCAGCAAAGTGATGTCCTTCTCCGGCGGCATTTCTTCGTTAAGCAGCTCTTTCATGAGACTCTCCTTTACCAGCTCCCGATTGCGCCGCCTTTTACTATAGGTCGGCGGCCTCTTATCCCAGCCTCCGAGGCCTAGGATCAGATCAAGGATATGCAGCACCGGCTTCCCCGCTTCGGCGAATATATCGCGGCAGTTAGTACAGTATACTACATAGGGTACTGGCTTTTCCGATATCCTCTTATCAATGAGCCATCTCGCATAAGGGGGATTGGCGATCGATATCTGCCCTCCCCAGGAACAGCATTTAGCCCTCTCTCCTTCGTATTCCAGCGGTTTTAGCAGATACCCTGCCTCCGTCAGCATCATCCTTACCCTTTGCCGTGTTTCGGGATAATTTCGCGCGGAGCAAGGATCAAAGAGAGAAATTTCACCGCCACCGGCAGCGGTCTTCACGCCCAGTTCATAAAGGACATCGCTCACCATCGTTCCCTTAATCTGTGGCAGCGCCTCCCGTATCATTTCGCGGCAGGTCGGACAGCCAAAGATGATATCCGGCATTCCCAGCTGCCGCCATTTTTCCTCTATCTCACGACAAATGCCGTCGTATATATTATCGTCGCCCGACCATAGAGCCGGAGCGCCGCAACAGGTGACAAAGATTGCCGTATCGGGCAGATGTTTCCTTAAAAGCCGGTATGTCTCCGTCACATACCGCGGGTCTGAGGCTCCCATCTGGCAACCGGGGAAGAAAAGATAGCGGCAAACGCATCCGTCGGTTTGCCCCCTATGGAAATCTTTAATGTCCGCTGACGCGGACGGGGGGCGGCTCTCGCGGCTGGATTCTTCTCCAGATGGAACATAGAAAAAGGAGGCTCTTTCAGATCGGGAAAATGCCATGTCGTTGAGCCAGAACTCATGAAAGGCCCACGGCATCGCGTTTTTTTCACGCATTGCGCGGTGGCTCTCTCGCATAAACTTTCCAACGTCAATCTGTTCCGGGCAGACTTTGCCGCAGAGACCGCATTGATTACAGGTGGAAATCAGTCTCGTCGCCACTGTGCCGTTGCCATCCAGCGTGCCGGGATTGACTGTGATATGCACCTCTTCTTCAATGAGCTTGGGGAATTTCTGGAAATAGGCCATCATATCACAGCTGCGGACACAAACATCGCAGCGGCATTTGAGACAGCGGGCCGCCTCCCTCCGCGCCTCGTCTTCCGTATAGCTGCCGTCAACAGAGGGAGACACGGGAACAACCACAGTGACATCTTTCAGCTCCAGCTTGATCTTGGTCGGTATGCGCGGCTCCGGCCCTTTCATGTTCCCCGTCTTGATATAGCCTTCGATCAACGACGCGGCCCGCAGGCCATGCGCGATGGCCTCCGCCGAAGAGACGCCCAAGATAGATCCACCGACGAACAGGCCCTCCGCTGCTGCCATCACGTCACCGGCCGCCGCTTCCTCCGACAGGTCAAACGATCCGCCGCCCTTACCGGTCGCCACATAGACAGCGTCGTATTTTTTTCTTATATTTTCAAGGTCTCTTACCTCCGTGTTGAGGATAAGACTGTATTTTTCTTTAGAAAACTGTTCTTCTATATCTTTTAAAAAAATCTCCGGCGGCATTATATCCCATAAATGTCCTCCAATACGGCCTCCTTTTTCAAACACCGTGACCGCGTATTTCCTGTTCGAGAGCCGCAGTGCGCAGGCCAGGGCGCTGATACCGCCGCCCACTATGGCGATATTTCTATCTTTAGCGGGCATGTTATAACTATTGGGCTCCCTACGAACCATCCCGGCAACGACAGCCCGCTCGATAAGTTTCAGATTGACAGCTCCATCTATGCCGCTTCGCGGGCAGTCCAGACGACATCTCTCGTCACAGATCTCCGCGACGATGCGCGGAAAGGCGACCGCATTGGCATAGAGCCGGTATGCCAGGTTAAAGGCCCCCCGCTCCACACGTGGAACAAACTCCCGTATATCGAGGCTAAAGGGACAGGCGGATATACATGGAGCGGCCTCCTTTTCGAGACAGCAGTTCCTGATCCTGCTTTTCATTTCATCCATCAAATCACTCCATTGGTTCCAGATAACCAAACTCCGTGAGCATTTCTTTTGCGCGGATATAGGTGGCTCTCATAATTTCAGGACATTTAACCGCCTTCTCATATGGGTCACAGCGTGTGATATCTACACAGTTGGCTGAGCCGTACTTTTCACAAAGCTCATGCTGAAACCAGTCCACCATCTCCTTCGTCATCTCTGTGTTTCTCTCGTCAAAGAGGGCGAGCATGCAGACTGCGCCTGTGAGCGCACCACAGGCAAGGCCACTGTGCATCCCATTGCAGAGAGCACGCGCAGCCTTAACGAATTGTTCATTATTTTCACCGCGCAGTCTCAAACCAAGCTCTATTATTATGCTGGAACAGCAGAGACCTTCCACCTTCAACTGGTACATCAGTTTCAGCTCGTCTTCCATCATTGACACCTCGCACGGGGAAATTTAATTCTATAGCTATAGCGAAATTATAATCTAAACAACTGAATTTATACCTATGATTAGACCTGCTGCCGTAAAACGAATAGCCCCGGCGGGGACAGCGGCGTACATCAGCACGCCGGAGCCACAGCCGGGGCCGTTTATGGCTTAGAAGAATTTTTCCGAGGTGCTGCCGCCCAGCGAACGGAAGAAATCCGGCTCACCCTCGTACTTGACGGGGTTCGCCTTGATATCCTCAAGCTCTTCGTATAGATCTGAACCGAGGAAGTATTTTGCCGGAACTTCCGGCTTCCTGCCCGCTGCGATAGCATCAAGCCCGGCTTTCACCTTTGCCGGCGTCGCGGGAATCTCATGTATACGCACACCGCAGGCATTATAGATAGCGTTGAGAACCGCCACGTGACCGGAGGACTGGAAAGCCTCCGAGGCTCCGGAGGAACCAAAGGGGCCGACTTCGTCCGGCCGCTCGTAATGGATCACGTTGATCACATCGGGGATATCCTTAATATAAGGAACGCCGCAGGAGGCAATATTCGTATGTCTCTTCACGTCCTCGTAAATTTCGCTCAGCGCGAAACCGATACTGTGTGAGATGCCACCGAAAGCCTGGCCGTTGACCGCCGCGAGGTTGCCGACTTTACCAACGTCGTCGACGCAGGTGAAGCGCACTACCGTAGTCTTGCCGGTAGCGGTATCGACCTCCACCTCCGCGAGGTTTAGACAATAGGTGTAAGAGGGGCTCGGGTCGCCGATACCGGTGTTAGGATCGAGACGGCATAGCCCGTCGACGCTCGTGCATGACCAACTGCCGGTGTACTTCGTGGGAATTCCTTCAGATTTCATCTCATCGTAAGTACGATAGGTACCGTCCGGCTTTTTCATCGCGTTGATGAGCTGCTCCGCCGCCGCCATTGTAGCTTTGCCGCTCATGTAGTGCGTACGGCTCGCGCCAGACATGCCGCTGTCAGGGCAGAGCTTCGTATCGTTTTGCACAAGCTTTATCATATCGGGTGTCACGCCTAGAGGTTTCAGCGCCTCAAGCGTGAGCATCAGCGAACCAATGTCTCCGCCCTGTCCCAACTCCTGATAGGTGTCGTATTTCGTGAATGTCTCGTCGGGATTGAGTTCAATAGCGGCGGAGGCCTTGTCCGTGCCGCCTTCGGTCACGTTAAATCCACCCCAGGCAAGGCCAACGCCGCGACGTTTTTCGGGAGTATCGTTGGCCTTCGCTTCAGCAACGGCCTTTTCATAGTAGGGCTTCATTATCTTCATCATCTCTTCCATCGGGTACTGGCGGAAGGGATAGCTGTTGATGTTCGTATCGCCGGGACGTCCAATGTTGCGCCAGCGAAATTCAAATGGATCAATGCCGGCCCTTTCAGCTAGCATATCCATCAGGGCTTCGCTGAGTGTGTATGCCTGTGGTGAGCCGTAGCTGCGATAGGCGGTACCAAAGTTATGGTTGGTGTTCGCCACGCGGCAAAGACCAGCGACATTCGGTATCGTATAAGGGAAGAAGGCAAAACGAGCCTGCTTTGTAAAGCAGTCGTCTCCGCCCCAAGAATAGGCTCCGTGATCAAGTCCGAAATCAAATTCGGCGGCGATGATCTTGCCGTTATCGTCACAGGCCAGGCGTCCGTTCGAATGACAGGGGCAGCGCTTGCCTGAGAAGTGCTGATGTTCCTCGTAGCTCATCGAAAGGGCTATAGGGGCCTGCATTACGACGGCCGCTGCACCTGCAAGGCAAAGGTCGCCGGCGTTCGTTGACCAACCGAAGCTGGCTCCCGTTGGATTCATCATTACGCGCAGTTTAGAGGTAGGCACGCCAAGGCAGTTTCCGATACGGCTGATGGATGAATATACTCCCTGCGATTTGCATTGGAAGGTCAGGTAGCCGTCTTCGTCAAAGTAAGCCTGTACAGAATCGCCCTCAATCGAAAGGTGAGGCTCACGTGACGAGTAGAAGCTGCCCTCTACACTGTAAGGAGCCTCTTCAATGACCTCCGCCACCTTTGAGGGTTCATCCAGTCCAACGCCCTTAAGAACGGGCTGTTTGCAGAAAATATTCGGGGTGTCCTCATGGATACGCATCGCGTCGGGCATGGCGGCCTCCAGGAAGTTGAGATATTCGGGAAGTTTTTCAATCTCCACTTTAACCTTCGCCGCCGCCGCGCGCGCATGCTCCTTGGTGTCAGCCACCGCCAGAGCTACTACGTCGCCGTAACGGTATATCTTATCCTCAGCGAGGACCTTGCGGCTTGGAATTCTGACCGTGCTGCGCTCGTGGAAGTTGGCCTCGGCCATTACATTGCTGCCGCCAGCGGCCTTGAGATCCGCGGCGGTGATTATCTTCGCGACGCCGGGCATCTTCTCCGCCTCTTCTTTATCTATCCTGAGTATCTTGGCATGGTGGGCTAGCCGCGGCTGCACCATCGCCACATGATACGTTTCACTCGGCATCTTGAGCTCCTGATCGTCACCATAATCCGCAAGACCGCAGACCTTCGCGAGCGATGTCGGACGCACTAAGGGCTTGCCGTAGTATTCCTTATCTTCTGGAAGCTTGACCTTTATATCTTCAATCGTTGCCTCGCCGCGAACGACCTTCGCCGCATCCATCACCGCATCGACAATCTGTTTATACCCTGTACAGCGGCAGACATTTTTATGCTTCTGGAACCATTCGCGTACATCTTCTCGCGTCGGGTTGTTGTTTTTCAACAGCAACGCGTAGGTCGAGACTATGAAGCCCGGTGTGCAGAAGCCGCATTGTACCGCACCGTTGTTCATAAAAGCGACCTGCACAGGATGCAGGTTGGTCGGGGTGCCGATACCCTCAACCGTCACAACTTCGCTGTATTCGTCAATGCGCGCCATCTTGCGCGCGCATGATCGCACAAGCTCTCCGTTCAGAAGTACCGTACACGAGCCACAGACGCCAATGCCACAACCAACCTTGACGCTTGTGAGCCCAAGACGCCTCAGTACATCGGCTAAAGAGTCCTTAACCGGATCGCAGGCAAACATACGGTTAGCTCCATTGATATTCAGCCACATCTTTTTAAATGCCATTCAGATCGCACCTATCCTCTCTTCTCTCCTCAATAATGTCCAACTGAAACTAAAACATCCGCCATCGGCCATAATCTTCATTTTAAAGAGGGGCGCCCGCCCTCAAAAAGCTGAAAGAACGGGCGCCCTGCATGGCCGCTGTCTATATAAAACTTTAAAAAACTATCTCCAGTACGCCTCATTAAAGAAGCAGAACTCCATGCCGAGCCCCTTCTCCACCGCGCGGTCGTAAAGCGTTTTACCCCATGCGATATCATGAAGCGGCATACCGCCCGTTACGAACATGATAATCTCATCATCGCTGGTACGCCCTTTGTCAAGACCGTTCACCACATCGCCAAGGTTACGGATATTCTTCTGATCATATTTTCCAGCCTGAATGGCAAGAAGCAGATGGAACGAAGGCGCAACGACTGACACGGCTTCCAGACCTTTGGGGTGCTCCGCGCCGTCGGCAAGGAAGGCCTGGTGCATCTTCCAGTTGTCCGCAAAAACGGTGTTCTCCGAATACGCCTCGGGATCAAAATCTGCGTCGCCGGTAAAGATGACCAACGTGCCCTTCTTAAGCCATTCCTTTTCGATACGCGGGAAGACGTTGCCACCCGTCGCAATCGAAACGATGTCAGCGGGGCGTACGGCTTCTTCGATCTTAGTCGTAACGCTTACCTTGATGCCGAGAGCTTTGCTCTCTTCCTCCGCCCATACCTTTCCCTTTTCGAGGTTGATGTCGTAAAGGATCGCCTCTTCAATCGTCGGAACCGCTGTCTTGATTGCAAGGAGCGCGCCCCTGTTGATGACGCCGCCGCCGATCACACCTACAATTTTTGCTCCTTTGCGGGCAAGGTGACGCGAGATGACACCTGGAACAGCGGATACCCGCGCGCGGGGTTTGCCGGGTTTGAGCCATACCATTTCTCGCCGCAGATCTTATACTTACCGCCAAGATAACCAATCATCGACATGAAGCGGCGGTCCGGACCGGTCACCGGCATTCCTGGAAAACGTTCCTCATCGGGGAAATAAATCATCTGTCCGTGTTCATTCTGCAGAGGGCCTCCCATAAGATAGTCACCCTTGCCGATGAGGCTGAAAACTCCCTCGATTACGTCGATGCAGTCGGCCATATTGGTGACGCCGACTTTAAGAAGATCGTCCTGCGAAAGAAGCAATGTCTTTACTGCCTGCCCTGCCATAATAATTACCTCCCGTTGTCTACACAAGTCTGCTTCGTCTTGTGTTTTCCAAGATATACAGCCACAAACATATGATATATTTCTTTTATTTATTTTTTAAAAGAAATAATTTCATCTATATGTGAATGTATGCTCATTATAGGCACATTATTTCATTTGTAAAATAAATGCTTTTGATAATATAGATTATTTTTTTTAATCAATAGCTTTCCTCTTACAACGAAATAAATACGCCTCCCGCCTGGATAGTTTGTTGCTCTTTGTGCTTTGCTTTGTGTTCTTTTCTATTGGTATCTTTAAATAATGCTTTGTTTACGCGATTGCCGTATCAAGCAGATATTCGCCTCTTGCGTAACGGTTCCAATGGAACTTCTCAATCGGCAGCTCTGTCTTTCCAAAGAGGATCTGCTCGGCGACCATCTCACCTGCAACCGGACCGAACATGAAACCGCGCGAACCGGAGACGTTCATCCAGAAGCCCTTCATTTCATCGGCTTCACCTATGACCGGCTGCATATCCGGCGTGATATCGTACATACCCGACCACTGCCTTACGACCCTGATTCCCTTTGTGCGAGGAAGCACATGATTCATAATCCCCGTCATGTGCTCAAGAAAATCCCAGCTGTCACCCATTTCGTAGTCATTGAACGGTGCCGCCTCTTTACGGTAACGGTGTGGTCCGCAGCCGGCGATGATGGAGCCGTGCGGTCGCTGCTGCATGTAAAAATCTGGGTCGTAACTCATAAGGAACGTTGGGCAGACATTAAAATCTACCGGCTCGGTCGCAAAAATTTCGTGGCGTTCGCCGTGGACAGGGATACTGAGTCCAGCCATCGCCGCAACCTTACCAGACCAGGCGCCGGCTGCATTGATCACAATATCCGTATCGATATAACCTTTATTCGTACAGACTCCCTTAACCGCACCGGCGGTCATTTTAAAACCCGTGACCTCGGTAAACTTTTCAATAACGACACCCTCACGCTTTGCAGCCTCCTGATGCGCGAAGTTAGTAAGCATCGGATCGGCGTGTCCATCGCGCTTATACCAGTAGAAGCCCTTTACATCTTCGACGTTGATACCTGGACAAAGCTCGCGTGCGTCGTCATGTGTGAGCATCCGAGAGGGAACACCGAGAGAATTCTGAAGTGCGATACATTTTTTAAAGTTCTCAAGCTGCGCGTCGGAATAGGCCATAAAGAGATACCCGTTCTGGTAGAGACCGATATCCATACCCAGCTCTTCCTCCAGATGCTCATATTTATCAATACAGGCCTTGCCTAGTATTATGTTCAGCTCTCCGCCCCAGGTAGCCCTGAAAGCCGCCGCACATCTTCCGGTAGCGCCGGAGGCGACGGTATTCTTTTCCAACAGGACAACATCCTTCATTCCCAATTTTTTAAGGTAATAGGCGGTCGCCATTCCCATCATTCCACCACCGATCACTACGGCATCGGCTGTTCTCTTCCAGGTCATTCAAAGTCCCCTCCTTTAATCTGAGCGGTTAGAGAGCTTTTTATCGGTTTTACTGGGGGACGTATCGTTCCTGCCGGAATATCAGAGACGGGGACCCCTGTCATCCTGGAAATCTCCCGCAGTATGATATCCCGGCATCCACGGCCCTGACACGGGCCCATTCCCACGCGGAGAAGGCGCTTAAGCTCGTCAAATGTATCATAGCCGCGCGGTATCCATTCGCGTAGCTCTTTAAGGGTTATCTCCTCGCAGCGGCAAATTACGATATCCTCCTCCATCTTTGCAAAATCAACCTTTGAGTGATCGTGACCACAGCAGCAAGACATCTACTTCACCACCCTGACCGCACGCACCTGATCGACATACTTTTTATCGACCGAGACATGCAAAACTTTTGTTGAATCCTTTAATGGTTCCACTACGCTTTCGACAATTCCCTCGGCAACTATTTCACCGGTCCGGTTAAGACATGAGACTTTGTCACCCTTTTCAGGTACCGGCAGCATCTCGTGCGGCATCTTTATAAGAGCCTTTTCAGACGCAAAAGTAAGATCTATCACAAAACAGGCCAGTCCAGGGCATTTCGCGACACACAGGCCACAGCCTGTACATTTGCTATAGTCTATATCCGGATTGTCATTAATATCGGCAAATGGCTTAACCGCCCCCGTGGGGCAGCTGGTGCCGCATGGATTACAAGGGATACGCTGAGGGCACTCTATAATGACCAGCCCGCCCTTTTTATTCTCCCATAATTCCTTCGGAGGAAGTACGGCCCCCTTGCACTCGCAGGTGAGGACACCGCTGTTAAAGAGTTTTTCATTCTCCATTACTTATCACCCCAGTCTGCAACTTGAGCCAGCGCAAGGCCGCTGCGAATCTTCTCACCGGCTTCGCCTCTGCGCAAAGAATTGAGACGCTCCTGATACTCGCCAAACCGGTTCTGATCAACCTTAAAACCAAGGGC
>OHNO01001164.1_pt1 | contig 11695 bp, 10 predicted proteins | sample 1569521 | NCBI WGS metagenome assembly OHNO01 (sample SAMEA3879604, study PRJEB24766) | human gut metagenome | biome: human-associated habitat; feature: feces | place: USA | collected 1985/1987
CATCGTGGCCCAAGCAAAACACCCCTTTATCTGTGTATTTTTGGGATGCGGTGTGCAGGCGAGCACGCGCATGCCGAAGGCCGCGGCAAGTTCCGCCACCCTTTGGCCGATTCCGCCGAAGCCGACGATGCCGGCCTCGCGAATGCGCTTGATATACTCCTTCGGGTCGGCGCTCTCGTAATTTTCCAGCGGCTTCCACTCGGGAGCCGTCTCATAAAGGCCGTCGTTTTCCACAACCACGCAGTTTTCGAGCATCCCCGGCGTCGTCATCCTCATCGTGACGTCTTTTACGGTTCCGGAGACGCTTGAAAGGATCGGCGCGGAGACGAAGGCGTCGTTGTTGCCGAGGCGGGTGCCGACGAGGACCCTCTCTCCTTTCGCGACGACGGGCGAGCAGGGCGCGCCTAAGTTCTGCGCCATCGGAAAGACTAGCTCACCCTTCGGAAGATAGGACTCGATCTCTTCGTTTACGGTCAGATCTTTGTTCTGGGGCGGATGGATGCCTCCCCAGAAGGTTGGAAGCCTCATAAAATCGTTCCTCCTTTTTATGCAGTAAAAATTTTCCGCAAAATCTCTCTCTCTACGAATAACACAGTGTAAATCCAAAACATTATTCTATCATTTATGGCGAAAAACAAAAGTATTTTTTGTAAGGAAAAGATAGGGTTTCACAAATAAAGAGAAGAAAAAAATAGAGCTAATAGGGGAGAGCTCAAATTTTATATATGGTGAAAACAATTATTTTATAATTTTCTTAAAACAATATCCAATTTTACGTGAAATTCAAGTTATTCCAAAGAAAATTATGAAATATTCAGTTTACCGCCGTTTAAATACAATAAGACGGCTTAAAGCAGTTTCAGCTTCTTCGCCTCGGCTATCCCCACGGAGATCATCTTCTCCCGTGAGGAGTGGAATATCGTGCGGCAGAGTCCCTCAAACCCCTCGGCGAAAGATTTGCCGTCGCTTTCCTCCATTCCACGGAGGAGCATCTCAACAAAATCTCCAAGCCTGGGATACGGTGGTATATATGAGAGCGGATAACCCCAGACGGCGAGCTCCCGCAGATGTCCATAGACCTCTCTTATGGAAGAATAGGGTGAGCCCTCGATGATCAGACGCAGGCATACCGCGACGGCCGCCGTACAGCAGCCTGAGGCGGCCGCCTCTTGAATATCCCTCTTCGCGGCTTCTAAGGAACCGGCTTTTACGTGGGGGAATACCGATTCGGCGACAGACCGGCCGGTCAATACCAGCATCTGGATGGCCTGCAGGTATAAGAGGATATTTTTCCTTACGGACGGCTCGCGCCATTTTACACGGAGTCTTCCCTCGTCCGCGCCAAGAACCAGCGACCCCCTGCCGTTTAATGATTTCGTCACCCCGAAGCCGTTGAGCAGAGAAAGCGCCCGCCGCGTCGTGATCAGCGTGTATCCCAGATTTGCCGAGAGCGAAGCGGCTGAGGGGAGAAATGTCCCGACCGGATATCTGCCGTTGTCGACGGAGCTGATGATCTCCGCCGCCGCCAGATTACAGAGCCGCGGCTTACCCCACCGGTAGGGGCTTTTAAAAGAACCCGACAAGGGATGGGCGGCATATTCCGGATCGTAGTCAAAGTAGGTCCGTTCAAGCAAAGAACGGAGAGCGGCAAAATCTTCCCGCCGAGCAAGCGCGGCCATTTCTTTGAGCACCGCCTGCAGCCTTTTGTAATTCTCCGTCCAGAGTCCGATATTCGCCGCGCAGCGCGCGATATGCGTGGGGTAAGAGTAGAGGCTGATGTCGTGATACAGGTCAAGCATCAGCGGATTGCCGAGTTTATTTATCAGGAACGAAAGAAATGCCATGACCGCCTCGTCGTAAAAGAAGGCATCCTTTTCAAGTATCTCCTCAAGCCGTACAAGATCTTTTTCATCGCAGCGGCGAAAGCCGTCGTAAAATATGGGGGGCAGGATAAGCGCGAATCCCTGATAGATATCGCGCAGCACCTCCTCTTTGGCGAGGATGCCGGCGGGCAGGCCGCTTCTGGCCTCTGGGTTATAGATAACCGTGCGCCCCAGCTCCGGCCCGGAGATATATTCTTCCCGCTCAAGCATTTTCAGCGCGCCTATAACCGTCACCGTCGAGACCCCCAGCAGCCGCGACAGGCGGTGGATAGAGGGCAGCGGGCGTCCCTTTGGGTAAAAACCGAAATAGATTTTTGTAATGAGATATCTGTAGGTCAGCATATATAAATTTTTTGATTTCAATTCTTATCACCACACAGCTAGTAACTTGATTATAACATACCGCATAATTTTACCTCTCATGACAGCGTGCCTGACGGGACGGGCGAGAGGTGTGCTAAAAGTTTTTCTCCGCGCGGCAAAGTGGACTTTTTAAAGGCTATGTAATATTATGATAAAGATTATAAGCTGTAATATTATGAGCAAGCATCACTTTTGTTTGCTGTGGCTCCGTTCATGAACAGAGGCAGGATTGGAAGAGGGCAGATGACTTATAAAGACGACAGCACGGGACTAAACGGCCGGCAGGACCGGAGCGGCACCTTTGACGAATACAGCGCTCTGATGGGAGCGCTGCATGTGGGTGTCAGCAAACATAAGCTTGACGAGCACTTCACGGCGATCTGGGCGAATGATTTCTTCTTTGAGATAATAAAATACACGAGAGAGGAATATGTGGCGTTGTTTCATAACCATGTGGATGAATACTTCGCATCTGCTCCCGCCGCGCTGCAGAAGATCACGCAGAGTGTGCTCGGCGCGCTTGCGGAGAACCGCCCAGGTTATGAGTGCATCTGCCAGATGCCGCAAAAGGGAGGTTCCATGGCATGGATACGTTTCGTCGGGATCTTCACCGACGAGATAGCTGACGGCTTTCCTGTGGTATACACCGTCTTTACCGATGTAACGGATATCATCCAGACACAGAAGAAGCAGTCCGTCACCTACGACAACCTTCCCGGTTTTGTCGCTAAGATTCGTGTTGAAGATGAGGGTTTCACTCTGATTGAAGCCAACGCCCGTTTTCGGGATTTTTTTAGCGGCGGGAAAGACTTTCTCAGCTACGGCCTCGCTAATATTGACTGTGAACAGAACCGCGCCGCCTATGCGGAAAACATTGACGCAATGAAAAAGGGCCTCCCCGTCCACTTCACGCTGCAGGCGAAGGACAGCGGCGGCGGCGACGCCTGGCTGCAGGTCAACGCCGAATGCGTCCGCTGGGACGGCGGCTGGCCGGTCTATCTCGTCATATATATCGATATAACCGACATCACGGAGCAGCGGGCGCTCCGCAGGCAGCTTGAGGAACGGTCCGAGATGCTGCGCGGCGCGCTTGCGGAGGCGGAAAGGGCCAACCGGGCCAAATCAGATTTCCTCTCGCGTATGAGCCATGACATCAGATCGCCGATGAACGCGGTAATTGGCATGACGGCGATCGCCGCCTCGCACATCGACAACCGCGAGCGTGTCATGGACTGTCTGGAAAAGATCACCGTATCGTCGAAGCTGCTGCTCCAGCTGATCAACGAGGTGCTCGACATGGCGAAGATTGAGAGCGGCCGGCTGGAACTGGCGGAGGACGAGGTCAGCTTGGATGAGCTGCTGCAGGGCATCGTAACCATCATGCAGCCTTCGATCGCCGAAAAGAGGCACAACTTCGACATACATGTCTATGAGCTTGAGCATGAGAGGGTCGTATGCGACCAGCCCCACATCCAGCAGGTCTTTTTGAATATTCTTTCCAACGCCGTGAAGTATACGCCTGAGGGCGGAAACATCATCTTCGAGGTGCGGGAAAATCCTTCGGATATAAAAGGATACGGACAGTTTGAGTTTACCTTTGAGGACAGCGGCCTTGGCATGAAGCCTGAGTTCCTCAAGAAGATATTTACCCCTTTCGAGCGCGCCGACGACGTAGCCGCCTATGGCATACAGGGTACGGGGCTCGGCTTGGCGATCAGTAAAAATATCGTCGGCATGATGAACGGAGAGATCAGCGTCAGCAGCATCCACGGCAAAGGCACGAAATTTACCGTGAAGCTGCCGTTAAAGACCGCTGACCTGAAAGAAGAGCCGGCCTCACCGCTGTTGTCGCCATTGCCGTCGCTGCCGGTACTGGTAGTCGACGACGACCGTATCGTCTGTGAGACCGTCTCGGCGCGTCTCGCGGAGATCGGAATGGAAAGCCGCTGTGTTCTTTCGGGAAAAGAGGCGCTCCAGGAGGCCGTTTCCGCGCACCGGGCGGGAGCGGATTTCTTCATGATCATCATAGACCTTATGATGCCGGGGATGGACGGCATCGAAACCGCGAGGGAGATCCGCGCGGCAGTCGGTCCGGAGGTGCCAATCATCCTCCTCTCCGGCTATGGCTGGGCGGAATATGAGGCGAAGGCCCTTGCCGCGGGCATCAACGGCTTTATTATGAAGCCGCTCTTCAAATCCAGCCTTATCGGCGCGATACGGCGGTACGCGCTGAAGGAGGCGGTCCCGGAGACTCTTTCGGCAGCACCGCATATTGCCGCCTCTTATGAGGGCAAACGGGCGCTTCTTGTGGAGGACAACGCGATAAACCGTGAGATTGCGCAGGAGATACTGGGACAGACGGGCATTATTGTCGAAAGCGCGGAACATGGGCTGGAAGCGCTTGAAAAATTTGCCGCCTCCGACGAGGGGTACTATGACGTGGTATTTATGGACCTGCAGATGCCGGTCATGGGCGGTTTGGAGGCGGCGCGCAGAATCCGTGGCCTGGAACGATCCGATTCCCCGTCTGTTCCTATCATCGCAATGACCGCGAATGCCTTCGAAGATGACGTAAAGGCCTCAAAAGAGGCGGGGATGAACGCTCACCTCTCAAAACCGCTCGACTTCAAGCTGCTTGAGCGGGCGATGGCAGAATATCTCGGCGGCTGAGCTGATTATAAAATCAGCACGAAAGTGCCGAGCGTTATCAGCGCGCCTCCGATGAGCACTTTGACCGTAACGGCCTCGTGAAGGAAGATGAGGGCCATCGCGATGCCCAGAACGACGCTGAACTTATCTACGGGAATGACCTTCGAGGCCTCGCCAATCTGCAGCGCCCGGAAATAAAAGAGCCACGAAAGCCCCGTCGCGAGGCCGGAGAGGACGAGAAACAGCCAGCTCTTGCGGCTGATTTCGCTGAGCTGTCCGCCGCTTCCCGTCACAAAGACGACAAGCCAGGCCATAATGACGACGACCACGGTCCGCACCGCCGTCGCGAGGTTGGAGTTCACGCCCTCGATGCCGATTTTTGCGAGTATCGAGGTGAGCGCCGCGAAGAACGCCGAACAGAGAGCGCAGATTGCCCACATATTTTTATTGCCTCCAGATTTAAGAACCCGCCGTATTGGCGGGTTCTCATATTCATTGTCTTTTTGAGGGCCGTTATTTTCCCTGGTTTACTTCACAAACTCGCCGCTTTTTTCTTTGTTGAGAGCCGTGATGCCCTCTTTGGTCATCAGGAGCGCGAGGACGAGCAGCAGGGCGCTGATGCCCGCGAGGATGTAATTCGGGTGGGCGCTTGTCAGCGTGCCCTTGATCTCCACCACGAGGCCCGCCATGCTTGTAAAGAGCATGAACCAGAAGGGAACGAGGAGGAAGGTCGCCTTTTTCTTAAGACCGCGGATTATCCACATCGCGATACCGAGAATGGCGAGCGCCGCCACAAGCTGGTTAGAGGCGCCGAATACCGGCCAGATGACCGCCCAGGCAGGAACGGGGTTTCCGTCGGGGCCCTTGGTCTTTACGTATACGAGAACCAGCGCCACGATGACGGCGATGATCGTCGCCGCGTATTTGTTGATCTTATAGTCTGTCAGCTCCTGTATCTGGTAACGGGCGAGACGCGTTGCGGTGTCGAGCGAGGTGAGCAGGAAGCCGTTGATGGCGATCGCGCCGAGACGGGTTCCCAGGACGGGATCGATACCGACGATCGTGCAGAACTGTCCGAAGCCTGCGGCAAAGGTGCCGACGGGGCCGCCCTTCTGTATGCCGCCGGCGACCATCAGCGTGCCGAGCGCGATGACGGCCACGAGCCCCTCAAGGAGCATCGCGCCGTAGCCGACGGGAAGCGCGTCCGCCTCATGGGCGAGCTGCTTAGAGGTAGTGCCGGAGCCGACGAGCGAGTGGAAGCCGGAAATGGCGCCGCAGGCGACGATGACGAACATCATCGGCCAGAGGTTGGCCTTTCCGAGTCCGAACCACTGAATATTCTTGGCGATCATCGGGACGTTGCCGCTGTCCATCGATGCGCCGAAGATCATACCGATCGCGCCGATCGCCACCGCGAAATAGAGGAAGTAGGAGGCGAGATAGTCGCGCGGCTGGAGCAGCAGCCAAACGGGGAGCACCGAAGCCGCGAGGATATAGACGGCGAGGAAGATATTCCACTGGTCGGCGCTGTGCGTAAAGACCGCCGCGACGAAGGGCCAGTCCCCTCCCCAGATGGTGCATACGGCGATGATGGCGAGCATCACGAGCGTGACGAACTTAAGGTTCATATTGAAGCGGTAGATGAGAAGCCCAGAGATAACCGCAAGGAATATATACATGCAGCTTACGAAGGCTACCACCGGGTCCGTCACGAAGGTCGCCGTCGTCAGGACGAGGAAGACCGCGACGACGAGGAAGAGCGAAAGGATCGTGAATACGAGGAAAAGCTGTTTTCCCTTGCGGCCGATCCAGTGGTCGATGACCTCGCCGACCGACTTGCCCTCGTGACGCATCGAGGCGACGACGGCGCCGAAATCATGCGGCCCGCCGAGGAAGATCGAACCGAAGATGCACCACAGGATCGTGGGCAGCCAGCCGAACATGGACGCGGCTGTGATCGGGCCGACGATAGGGCCAGCGCCGGCGATGGACGAGAAGTGGTGTCCAAGGACGACGGCGGGGTGCGTGGGGCAGTAGTCCATCCCGTCGTTCATCTGTTCGGCGGGAGTGACGTTGCCGTTGCTTAGTCCATAGACCTTCGCCATGAACTTTCCGTAGAATATGTAGCCGAGTACCAACAATAAAGCGGATACTACGAACATCATAAAGAACATAAGTTACACCTCCAAAAGGATTTTTGTTATCTATAAAACAGCGGACGCCATTGTCCGGCTATTTTCCAAGTTTTCTGAGCGCGGCGTTGACGAGAAAGGCCGTGTCCTGAATCGCCTTCGGGATATCGTCGCCGGGCGTAAAAAAATGCAGCTCCACAAAGCCGCGGAACCCGAACATCAAGGAGCTCTTCTTCATATGATAGGCTTCGTTTTCCCGCAAAAATACGAAACGCTGAAGCAGCAGATCACTCTCGGACTTAGCCTCTCTCCTGAGCCGCTCCACGTCGTTCGCCTCATGCTTCCATATAATATAATCATCCGCGTAATAGCGGGCGACCTCGCCGAGCAGTCCTGATTTCACCATCGAGACCCTTCTGTAAAGCCCCTCCGCCGTGCCGCTCTTCCAAGGTTCGAACCGCCACTCCTCCCATATCTCGGAGGCCGAGGCAAGGAACGAAAAATCTGTCATAAAACACACATCCTGACCCGCACATAAAAGCGCGCCGACATCTTAGGTATCTTACATTAACCGTTTTTGAAAGGCAAACTTAAAAAATGCCGTTAATTTTGCAGATTCATCTGGATATACAAGATGTAGTTGACAGAATAACGATATAAAGAAAGTGATATATCACACATGCCTATTTAATAAAACTCCATGGGCCTGTTTATATAAATTTTGAAATTTACAATAACGATACCATTCCGCGCCTGTTCGGCCAATGCGGATAAGGCGGCTCTGCCGCCGTGAAAGCGCGGCATTTTTTGGCAAATGGAGGCGGAGGCCGCGACGGCGCCGAATTTGACGCCGCCGGGCGGCACAGGCGTCGGCAGCAGAAATTCGGGGCACTGCCCTGTAATTTTATCGCAAAGTGTTGCAATTAAAAAGATTGTACGCTATAATGCCACTACATATCTTTGAAGAGATCCGGCTCTGATTCCCGGGTCTCTTTTGATGTGGGAATATGAATACGCGCTCCAATGGGGCATAAGTAACGTAGAACCAAATACAGGGAGGATTTTCAGTATGGCAAAAGAGAAATACGTACGCAGCAAACCGCATCTCAACATAGGTACGATCGGCCACATCGACCACGGCAAGACGACCACGACGGCGGCGATCACGAAGACGCTGGCCCGCCACGGCGGAGCCGACTTCACGCCCTTCGACATGATCGACAAGGCGCCTGAAGAGAGAGAGCGCGGAATCACCATCAACATCGCGCACGTCGAATACGAGACGGCGACGCGCCACTATGCCCATATCGACTGCCCGGGCCACGCCGACTACATTAAGAACATGATCACGGGAGCCGCGCAGATGGACGGCGCGATCCTCGTAGTCTCAGCCGCCGACGGCCCGATGCCCCAGACCCGCGAGCACGTTCTCCTCGCCCGCCAAGTCAACGTTCCCGCCCTTGTCGTATTCATGAACAAGTGCGACATGGTAGACGACCCCGAACTTCTCGACCTCGTTGAGATGGAAATCCGCGACCTCCTCAACAAATACGAATTCCCCGGAGACGACATTCCCATCATCCGCGGAAGCGGCCTCAAGGCTCTTGAGAGCGACGAGGACAACGAGTGGACCCAGGCGATCATGGACCTGATGCAGGCGTGCGACGACTACATCCCGGCCCCTGAGCGCGAAGTAGACAAGCCGTTCCTCATGCCGATCGAAGACGTCTTCACGATCACGGGCCGCGGCACAGTCGTAACGGGCCGTGTAGAAAAGGGAATCGTGCACCCCGGCGACGAAGTTGAAATCGTAGGGATCAAAGACACCCACAAGACCGTAGCGACGAGCCTTGAAATGTTCCGCAAGATCCTCGACGACGCGGAAGCTGGAGACAACGTAGGAATCCTCCTTCGCGGCGTAGGCAAAGACGACGTTGAGCGCGGACAGGTTCTTGCGAAGCCGGGCAGCATCAAGCCGCATACACACTTCAAGGGAGAAGTTTACGTCCTTAAGAAGGAAGAGGGCGGCCGCCACACGCCGTTCTTCAGCGGCTACAAGCCTCAGTTCTACTTCCGTACCACGGACATCACCGGCGAGATCAAACTTGCCGAGGGAGTGGAAATGGTAATGCCTGGAGACAACAGCACATTTGAAGTCAAACTCATCGCGCCGATAGCGATGCAGGAAGGACTTCGCTTCGCAGTACGCGAAGGCGGCCGTACAGTCGGCGCCGGCGTCGTCACTGAGATCATAGCGTAATAAGATATGCGCGGGGCGGCTCAAAGCGGCCGCCCCTTTCAAATTAATATTTGTCTGGAGTGAATGGAAATGGCTGACATCATCGGTCTTCAGTGCACAGAGTGCAAACGCCGCAACTATGTTACGCTTGTAAACAAGAAAAAGGCGACCAAAAAGCTGGAGAAGAAAAAGTACTGCAAGTTCTGCGATAAGCACACCTTGCATAAAGAATGCAAATAGTGTAGAATAACCTCTGCATGCAGGTCTGTAGCTCGAACTGGTTAGAGCACCGCACTCCAAATGCGGGGGTTGAGGGTTCGAATCCTTCCAGGCCTGCCATTTTTATTCTCTAAAAACGGTCAGGAAGCAGCATTGCAACATATACTAAAGTCGATAAATGAGGAGGTCGGGGTTGATGGATAAGGTCCTCGACTACATCCGGGAATCTAGAGCTGAGCTTAAAAAGGTAACGTGGCCCACAAAACAGCAGTTATGGTATTCGACCATCATTGTTATCGTCGTGACGGCCGTCGCCTCAGCCTATCTCGGGCTGGTAGATTTGATTCTGACTGGAATATTCTCTAAGATTATCCAGTAGTTGCGTATGTTCGGATATTATTGGATGTATCTCGACTGTAATCTGGAGGTGGAGAGGACGTAAGTCCTCTTTTAAGCATGAGCGAATTATTTGGAAATACACAGGAACGCCGCTGGTACATAGTACAGACCTACTCAGGCTATGAGAATAAGGTCAAGGCAAACCTCGATCAGCGTATAGCGACGATGGGCATGGAAGACAGGATTTTCCGTGTCCTTGTTCCCGTTGAGGAAAAGGTGACCATAAAAGAGGGAAAGACCAAACGCGTTAAGAGGAAGGTCTTCCCAAGCTATGTCCTTGTCGAAATGATACTCGAAGATCAGTCCTGGTATGTCGTTCGCCACACTCCCGGAGTAACGGGCTTTGTCGGTTCCGGAAACCACCCCATCCCCCTTTCGCCTAAAGAGGCTGAAGATATCATGCAGAAGCTCGGCAAAGAGGCCAAGCCGAAGGTAGAGGTGGATTTCAAGGTCGGCGATATGATACAGATGAAGACCGGTCCGTTTGCTGGAAGCAGCGGCCCTGTCGTCGACGTCGACGCGGACAAAGCAAAGATAAAATTCCGGATTACGGCCTTCGGCAGAGAGACAGACGTGGAGGCGGACTACAACGACCTCGAAAAGATATAGAGGCCGCCCCCGCTACAACGATCTTCCGCAGCACGCACATTGAAAACCGAATAACAGCCTCGCCCCACGGCGGGAGAGGCTTTAACCTAAGGAGGAAACATCACTATGGCTAAGAAGGTAATAGGGGAGCTCAAACTTCAGCTTCCCGCAGGAAAAGCCACACCGGCTCCGCCGGTTGGCCCGGCGCTCGGTCAGCGCGGAATCAACATCATGGAATTCGTCAAGGCGTTCAACGCCAAGACGGCCGACCAGGTCGGCATGATAATTCCCGTTGTCATCACCGTCTACGCGGACCGCAGCTTCTCATTCATACTTAAGACCCCGCCCGCAAGCGTTCTTATCAAGAAGGCCGCCGGCAAGGAAAAGGGTTCTTCCGTCCCCAACAAGGACAAAGTCGGCAAGCTGACGAAGAAGCAGGTGCAGGACATCGCGGCTCTTAAGATGCCCGACCTCAACGCCAACGACATCGAAGCGGCAATGAAGATGATCGAAGGCACCGCGCGCTCAATGGGTATCGAAATAGTTCGCTAATTCGAACTTTTAATCCTGAAAGACGCTTTCAGGAGTGGGAGGATCTCTTTTAGGATATCCGACATTACCACAAGGAGGAAAATAAAATGGCAAAAAAAGGAAAACGTTACAAGGCGCTGCTCGAAAAAGTTGATCTTACAAAGCAGTATCCCCTCTCTGAGGCAGTAGCGCTCGCGAAAGAATGCGCGACCGCAAAATTTGATGAAAGCCTCGAACTCCATATTCGTCTGGGCGTTGATCCCCGTCATGCAGACCAGCAGGTACGCAGCACAATAGTCCTTCCCTTCGGAACCGGCCACACAAAGAAAGTCGCAGTGCTGGCGCTCGGTGACAAGCAGAAGGAAGCTCAGGATGCAGGCGCGGACATCGTCGGCGGCGAAGATCTGGTTGCAGAGATCCAGAACGGCAGACTTGACTTCGATGCAGTAATCGCCACACCGGATATAATGAAGTCGGCTGGACGCCTCGGTAAGGTCCTCGGACCCCGCGGCCTGATGCCGAGCGCAAAGACTAATACCGTTACATTCGATGTTGCCGATGCTATCAAAGAGATCAAGGCGGGCCGTGTCGAGTTCCGCGTTGACAAGACAGCTATCACGCACAATGCTGTCGGAAGAGCCTCGTTCCCCGTGGAGAACCTCATGGGCAACGTTAAGACGCTCCTCCGCGCA
>OHNO01001169.1_pt1 | contig 11646 bp, 8 predicted proteins | sample 1569521 | NCBI WGS metagenome assembly OHNO01 (sample SAMEA3879604, study PRJEB24766) | human gut metagenome | biome: human-associated habitat; feature: feces | place: USA | collected 1985/1987
TGCCGATGGTACTTATACGGAAAACTCCACCCCGATTTATTTGGGCAACGGAAGTTATCAAACTTATTTTAATGATTACGGTTACGGTTTTGGTGGCGAGGCTTATTTGCTGGATCGTTCGTTTGTCAAGTTGCGTAATATCAGCCTGACTTGGAACGTGCCTAAGAAATGGGTTCGTAAGATGTCGTTGAGCAATCTTTCCGTGACGGCATTCTGTAACAATGTCTTTACTTGGACTGCCTCAGATAACTATTATGTGGATCCGGAGTCGACTACAGTGTCTCAGGCTTCTTACGGTGATTTGGCAACGCAATTCGGTGAGCTTTATACCAATCCGTCTTGCCGTGTATTTGGCTGTAACCTGAGTGTTAAATTCTAAAATTAAGGAGAAAGAAGATATGAAAAAAATAATAGTAGCATCTGCCCTGGCATTGGGGTTGGGTTTCAGCTCTTGTAACAGTTATTTGGATATCAATACCGATCCGAATTCGCCGGCCGAAGAGAATATCGAAACCTATATGTTGATGCCTGTCATCGAGATGAACATGGCTTCGAGCTATGGTAACTTTTTGCGGATTGCCGGCGGTTTCCATGCACAGCAGTATGCCCACCTGTTCGGTACCAGCAACTATGTGGATTATTCACAGTTCAATATGTCGGCTACGCGTAGCAGCGGTACCTACACACAGTTCAATCAGAAGGCCCTCTCTAACTTGAAAACGCTAATGAATAAGTCGGCCGCCGAAGAAGATTGGGGAACTTATCTTGCCGGTACTGTATTGAAGGCTTTTGTCTATGAAGCTTTGGTAGACTGTTATGGCGAAGTGCCTTATACGGAGGCCATGGACTTGGATAACTACCCTACGCCCAAGTACGATGACGGACAGACGGTGTATGAGGGGGTGATTGCAGAGATCAACGCAGCTTTGGAAAATGTGGTTGCTTCGAGTCCTGTTTGTACGAACTTCCTTTTCCCGTCGGCAACGGCTGGCAAGTGGATTCAGTTTGCGAATGCATTGAAATTAAAAATGCTGATGCGTATGTCTACGGTGAAGGATGTGAAGTCTGAAGTGGCTGCTCTGATCGCGGAAAATAATTTTCCTGACGAGGATGTTAGTTATAAAGATTGCTGGAATAATGTGCCGGGAGCCATGAATCCGTTTTATTCGGAAGAATTTGCTACGACTTGGGGATCTACTCAGACTAATATTGCGGCCAACCTGGCTATCATCGGTACTATGCGTATAGAAGACAGCGAAGGTAATGTTGTGTATGAAGACCCTCGTTTGCCTAAATTCTTCGATAAAAACAAGGCCGGACAATATATGGGCGGTATCTCGGGTACTAACTATCCGAAATCGACTACTAAGTTACAAGATTGGTGCCGTCCGGTGGCCAGCTACGATATGCCGGTTTATTTGATTACGTTGGCAGAGATCGAGTTTTTCAAGGCTGAGTATTATGCCCGCTACGGTTCGGCCGTTGAGGCTGCTTCGCATTATGCAGCTGCCGTTGAGGCTTCTTTTGCTTCGGCTGGTGTAGGAGGGGCAGCTGAGTATGTGGCCCGTTATCCTTATAATGCAAGCAATATGGAACAGAGTCTGGGTATTGCCAAATGGGTAGCACTGTCTGGTGTGAATCCTTTCGAAGCCTGGTGTGAAATGCGCCGTCTGAATTATCCGGCATTTGGAAAGGCGAAGGGTAGCGATTTCTATACTGAAGGTGATCAGGATTCTTATAATGTGTCGGCTTATGTTCCCGGTACGTTGTATACTCCGATCCTAGTATTCGGACAAGTGGGAGAAAATAAGCTGTTGGAACGTTATCCGTATGCAGAAAGTTCTTCTTCGCGTAATGAAAACACGCCCGATTTCCCGGGTTATACATCACCTGTGTTCTGGGGTAAATAAGTAATCATTCAATATAGAGAAATATGACGATGAAAAGTAAATTAACATATATGATAATATCCGTACTGGCTGTTTTTTCGTTGGCCGGTTGCGGGGATGATAGTACGGAGGGAATGACCTTTATAACCTACTATCCGGAGTTGACTTTGGAAAATTCGGCGGATGGAGGTACAACACTTTATTGTGCCAAGGGAGGTACGTTTACCGATCCCGGTTATACAGCGATTCTGAATGGTGAAGATGTGACCGATCAGGTGCAGGTGGATTCTAATGTAAATATGGACAAGTCAGGCATATATACAGTGGCTTACTCGATTGTGAATGCCGACGGATTCGTTACAACTGCCAGCCGTAAGGTGATCGTGACAGATCAGAATGATCCGGTAGAAGGCGTATACTACGTTGATCCGGCAAGTTATCGTGTCAGCAGTGCCGGCGAAACGCCTTATGGTGCCAGCTACGAAATGACTGTGTTCAACAATGGCAACGGTACGTATGCAGTGAGCGACTTGCTGGGCGGTTGGTACGACAAGCGTGCTAATTACGGTATCGCCTATTCCATGCCGGGCGATATTAAAGTCTCTGAAGATGGTTCTATAGAGATGCTTTCAAGTTCAGTTGCCGGCTGGGGCGATTCGGCCGACTATATGAAAGAGGGTAAGTTCGATTCGGCTACAAATACGCTTTCCTGGCAAGTTGGATATGCCGGTTCCATGGATTTCTATGTAACAATGACTAAACGATAAGGATATGAAGAAAGTAATATATTTATTGATGATGTGTGCAGGAGTCTTGCTGTTTTCCTGCGAGAAAGACGAAATCGGCGGGACAGCTACCGAGGCCCTTGCCGGTGAATGGACTGTAACGGTGGATGCTGTCGACGGAAGCGGTAATGTGGTTGAAGAGGATTTCTTCGGATTGGGACGCGTTATGCTGAATACTTACAATACAGCAGCTAATCTGCCTACAGAAATGTATGTGGATGATCTGGGGAACTTCTGGGAATATAAAGTAAAGGTTCAGTCAGATGTAAATACGTTGACTTTTGCCACATCGGGAGCTGCAACAAATGAGGTCGGCGATCCGATCAATGTAACGATCGACGGTGGCAAGATTTTGCCGGGAGCAGCTACGACGCCTCATGGTACGCCAGCTGACAGTATCGTATATTACGTCTCATTCAGTGACGACGAGTATCCGGCTCAATACGGCTATGCCAAATACAAAGTGTCCGGATATCGTTATACAGGACTTGCCGTTGATGATTAATAGGGACATATACAATATATCAAGCTAACCGAAATTTTTTACTAGACACACAAGTTGGCCGGAGTGAGTAGGGATACTCGTTCCGGCCTTGTTTTTAATTGTACTATTCATTGTGTCTGATTATAATTACCCTGCAATTTCCGGATACACGTTCCATATAACAATAGTCTACAAAAGCTCTGTTATCTTCTTTTTCAGATCGTTGGGTTTGATCGGTTTGGCTACGTAATTGTTGAAGCCGCTTTGTTTTACTCGTTGTTCGTCTTCGGCAAAAGCAAAAGCGGTCACGGCTATGATGGGGATAACGGTATTATCTTTGCGTATCTCTTTCGTTGCCTGGTATCCGTCCATAAGCGGCATTTTTAGATCCATGAGGATCATGTCCGGATGATATTTTCTGTATAAGTCTACTGCTTCCTGACCGTTCCAGGCATGTACCAGGTTGTATTCCTTGAGGATTGCTTTTATATACGTGTAGTTGCTTTCGTTGTCTTCGGCAACCAGTAAGGTTGACTTTTTATTGTTATTCTCAGTAAAGGCATTATTCTGTATTTCTATTTGTACAGGTTCTGCCGCAGCAACGTGCGATTCTTCAATCACAGTATCAGGTAGGGTGAACCAGAAAGTCGAACCTTGCCCCAGTTCAGATTCCACGCCGATCTCTCCTCCCAGCTTCTGTACGATCATCTGGCTGATAGACAGTCCGAGCCCGGTTCCCTGAGCGAAACTGTCTAACTTGACAAAGCGCTGGAAAACGCTGTCTTTGATCTTTTTATCGATACCGCATCCTGTATCGGAGACAAAGAATAGTAATTTGCCGTCCTTATGTTGATAGCCGAAACGTATTCCGCCTTCTTTGGTGAACTTGATGGCATTGTTAATAAAGTTGGTTATTACCTGCGACAAGCGGTTCTTGTCTGTTCGGATGATGCAATGAGACATCTTTTCGATAAATGAAACCTGCACGCCTTCTGCTGCTTTCAGGCGGGAGGTCTGCTCTATATCACATAATAACTGATTGATATCGACATCTGAATAAACAAATTCGAGTGTATTGGCCTCGATCTTGGACAGGTCCAGAATATCATTGATCAATTGCAACAGGAGTTCATTATTGTTATTGATAATATTGATGTATTCTTCGCGTTCCTCCAATTCTTCGGTCATGGCAAGCAGGCCGGAGAAACCGACAATCGCATTCAGCGGCGTACGTATCTCATGGCTCATATTTGCAAGGAAGGCCGATTTCAGGTGATCCGATTCTTCCGCTTTTTCCTTAGCCAGTCTCAATTCGTTCTCAGCTAGTTTCTGCTTGGTGACATTTTCTTTCTTGAATACTACCCCCAAAAGATTTTCCTTTGCATCGAGTATCGGGTTGGCAAATACATGTGTATATTCACCCGGGGCACATTGCTTGACGAGCTCAAACGGTTTCCGGCTTTCCATGGCGGAAATCAGTGCACATTCATCGCAGAATGGTTTTTGCCCGTCTTTAACCAGGCAACAGTTTCTAGGACCATATTGCGGACTGCAAGGCATTTTTATCTGATTCTCCCATTTGACTGAATAATCCGGTTTGATGAAACGGATAGAAGACTGTATGTTATTCATAATAATAACATTGTCTTTCTGCAGGTCCATCAGTTCGTCTTTCAACCGGTTGGTTCTGAACAGGAAGAACAGGATCATTATCAGGAAAAGCAACAATACGCATGCAACGATCAGCAGGATCTCAAATCTGTATTTGATAAACAGATTGCCCTCCACATTGATCAGCGTGGAATCGGCAGGCAGACGGTCTCTTTCTATATTGAACTCTCTTAGTTTTTTGGCATCGAAAGTATATCCGTTGGGAATACTTACTGCCTTCATCTCTTTTTGGAGTACTTTCTTTGTTTGGATATCGATAGCCTGTTTGGCAAGATCTTTACCGATGGAACGGTATTTAGGCATGTAACCGCCTATTGCCCAATGGCTAAGTCCGATAGAAGTCAGTGTAATAGCCGGAAGATTCGGGTTACCTGCCATCATGGTGTAGGTTGCGTTACCTACATAATACCCGTCGTTTACATCTACACGCCAGGTTCCCAGTAGGATTACGGTTTCCTTTGGAAGTCTCTTTATTTGTTCGACAATGGTGTAGATATTATTTTTCCGGCCGTCCAGTAGTATGAGATTCTGGTCCGGGAACTTCTTCATTTCTTTTTTTACCAGTGCCTGCAAAGAGATACCTCCGTAGCTGTTATCCGTTATTAAAGCAAAATGTTTTGTTGCGGGATAAAGATTCAAAGCCAGTTCTATATTCTTTTTTATATCATAATTATAGATAAAACCAGACAGATAGAATCCGTTGTCTATGTAACTTTGGATATCAATACTCTCCGGGTCCCAGTCTGCCATTACGGTATTGGAGTCCGGCAGAATAACTGCATTTCGGCTAACCATCCCACACAGGATAGGAATATCTTTTAGGATCGGTTCATCCTGCGACAGGTAAGAAGACCATCCTTCCTGGCCTAGAATGACTATGGCCTGCGGAGTGTTCTCGTTGTTATATTTTTTTAGCAAGGTTGCCATTTTCCCTTTCCATAAAGGAGCCTCCGGCAAACTTTTACAGTTCATGTTTTCTATGATGACCGGAGCTGTACCTCCCAGACGTTTGTACTCCTCCATGAATTCGGAGATATTTTGCGTGGTATTACGGGTATCCGGGTTATAGGAGCTGATAATAAGGATCGGATGGGTGTCTTCAGCATGGGCCGGGATAGACATAATAAGACATACAAGTATGAATAGTATTTGTATGTGGCATATAATATTTCTTAGAATCACTTTCAACATTGATATCTTCTCTGTTACTGTCTGTTTCCCGGCTACAAAAATAGGAATTATTTGTGATCTATGTAGAACTATGGTCAATAAAAACAGAAGAAAATCAAGGGTATTATATTTCTATCATGATTCCTATACTGGGCAACATCGTTCCCGTCATGCGTTCTACCGGCTTCAATTCATATCGTTGTTCGCCTTTAGGGGCATCGGGGTTCAGTATTTTACCTGTTTTTATATAGACGTCCTGTTCTTTGTATTTCGAATTAAGTACGTTCTGAAGATCGATATAGAATCCGAGCATTACTTTTTTCAGGTAGAATGTTTTATCTATGCGCAGGTCCAGCTGGGTGAATGGTTTCAGGCGTTCGCTATTGAAGCGGCTGTAGTCGTAATAGAGACTGCCGCTGGCATCCCAGGCTTCCACATAACTGCTTTTCTCCACATCGTAAGGTGTGTATGGCGCGCCGCCTACTACCCGGAGTTTGGCGCCTATGTCCCAGTTTTTTGGGGAGTGAATAGGTGCCGCTGAAGGTGAACAGATGTTTGTTATCCCAGGCGGAAGGAAGGTATTTACCTGTATTTCTTCCGTCTTTATATTCACTGCGGACATAGGTGTAGGAAGCGATGAAAGTGAGTCCTTTGTAATTATACCAGCGTCCCATTAGTTCCATTCCGTAAGCTCGTCCGGTAGCGGTGGAGGTGACGGCTTCATTTCCCAGAACACCGTAGTCGGTTCCTTTCGAGGCCAAAGGAATGCTGTCGATGACCGACATCGGATAGCGGTTATAATGTTTGTAGAACCCTTCGGCTGTGAATTTAAGGAAAGAGGAGGGACGATATTCCAGTCCCAGTCCGGCCTGGTCGCTGCGGATATATTGAAGGGCGTTTCCCTTGTTGACATAATTCCCGTCGTTATCCTTAAATCCCATAACGGTGTACGGAGGTAACTCATAGTAACGCCCGGCGTTGGCATTCAGGTAGATATCGCCGGCTATCCGGTAGGACAACGAAAGGCGTGGCGAGAGTTGGTCAAGCATATTCTTCATTTTAGATGAATAATTGTTGGCATCGGCACGAAGTCCCAGCGAGGCGGTAAAACGCTCATTGTCGCTTTCGTAGATGGCGGTGGCATACAATCCCCATTTCCAGATTCCCAGGTCGGTCTGATAGGTGATCTCACGGGGAATAGTGGTAAATTGTTTCTGGAATGTATGGTTTGTATACTCCGAATAATCGATGTTGCCACCTGCCTGGAGTTGTATGTAAGGGAGGCGGAAGATATTTTCGCTACGGAGTTTGTTCTCTATCTCGTCCGAGCGGTAATTGAGCGTAAGATTTTCCGGCATGCTTTCGTCGTTATCCCGGTATTTGATGTTTTTGTTGTTCATCTGGCTACGGCTGACGATAACTGAATAGATGTTTTTCCCGGTATAATGCTTGTAGACGGCTCCCAGGGTATAGGTCTTTTGTTTTACAACCGGCAGGTAAGCCAGGATATATTGGTTCTTTTCGCTCATATCTTTCATCCCGGTATTCAGTTTCATATCATCTATGGCTCCTAATCCGAGAAAAGTGAGTTCGTTTTTCTTGTTGAAAGCATGTTTGATCTTGAACTGGGCATCGGTGAAAGTCGGTAGGAACGGCAGTCCGATCATGTCGAACAGAAATTGCAGATATGAACGCCTGATAGAGACCTGGTAGGTTGTTTTGTCGCCCATCGGTCCGTTAACCGACAGTCCGACATCGGAGGCTCCGACCACCCCGCGCAGGGAGAACTTTTCTTTATTCCCGTCCTGTAGTTTGAAATCCAGCACGGAGCTCAATGCATTCCCTCTGGCAGCGGGAAATGCTGCCGAATAGAAGTTTACTTCGCGTATGAAATCAGGATTAATGATTCCGACCGGTCCGCCCGAAGCGCCTTGTGTTGAAAAGTGATTGATATTCGGAATTTCTACTCCATCCAGGAAGAAACGGTTCTCAGAAGGACCGCCGCCTCTTACCATCAGGTCGTTCCGGAATGCAGCTGTGGAAGCGACTCCGGGAAAAGATTGTACGACACGTGATATGTCACGGTTACCTCCGGCACTCTTTTCTATCTCTTTGAAGCCTATAACGCGCAGTCCGAGCGGACTTTCGGCTGTTTTACGAAACGGGGAAGCCACAACACTGACTTCTTGCAGGTTTTCGCTGCCCGGCTCCAACTCGATCGGGTAAAATATATCTTTATTGGCAACGCGGAACTCGGCGGTTACTTCCGGCTTATATCCCAGGAAGGAAGCCTGAAGACGATAACTGCCGGGGGCGACTCCGGTGATCTCGAAATTACCGACGGAATCGGTTGCTGTTCCTTGTGTTGTGTTCCAGATCACCACTGTTGCGTAAGGCACCGGTTCACCACTTGCAGCTTCCTTTACGATCCCTTTTATGGAATAGCTTTTCTGGGCCTGCATGAACTGGATGCAGACAATAAATAATACCAGGAAGATATATGCTCTTTTATACATCGCTATCGGTTTTTTGGCAAAGATACTATAATATTAGGGAAGGATTGGTTCTAATAGGATATGAACTGTAATTATTGCATCATTACCGGGCGCATACTAGGATTCCCGAAGTTCTTATCCGGTGAAGGATGGAAATATCATATATTATGATACTGCATTTTCATATATTATGCGAATTAAGTATTATAATATATAAGAAAGTAATATCACAATATATGATACTAATGTTCTTAGTATAGGGGTGACTTTGCCTGAAATAGGGTTAATGCATGCCTCTGCCTAACTCTGTTTAATTTTCCTTACCTTTGCGGTCAAATGCAAGTATAGTAGTGCAGAATCAGATGAAACGGGAATTACAGCAGACGGCTGACGGTAGCCATACATTATTTATTCCGGAGATGGATGAACATTACCATTCGGTAAACGGGGCGGTACAGGAATCGCGCCATGTATTTATTGAAGCCGGATTGCATCATCAGGCAAAAAAGGATATCACTGTTTTTGAGATTGGTTTCGGGACAGGGTTGAATGCTTTCCTTACTTTACTGGATGCAGAAGAGAATAATCGTTCTGTGAACTATTATTCCATAGAACTTTATCCGCTTGGAGCCGAACTGGTCCGGGCGCTGAATTACGGCGACGTGATTTGTCCGGAAAAGAAAGAATGGTTTGAGGCCCTGCATGTTGCCACCTGGAATGAAGCTGTAAGAATAACCGATCGTTTCACTTTGCATAAAATACAGGGAGATAGTAATCACTGTGAATTGCCGGAAGAAATAGACCTCGTTTATTTCGATGCTTTTGCTCCGGATAAGCAACCGGAAATGTGGAGTCAGGAGATATTCGATAAATTATATGCGCATATGGCGGAAGGAGGAATCCTTACCACCTATTGTGCCAAAGGAGTAGTCCGCCGTATGATGCAGAAGGCCGGGTATTCCGTTGAAAGAATACCCGGCCCTCCGGGAAAACGCGAAATGCTCCGCGCTATAAAGTCTTCATTATAGAAGTGCGTCGATTTTAGCTACGAAAGCTGATTTCTGTGCTGCACCTACCTGTTTGTCTACTAATTTCCCGTCTTTAAAGAAAAGAACGGTCGGAATATTGCGGATACCGAACTGGGCAACGACATCGTTGTTGTTGTCTACGTCCATTTTACCGATTGTAACCTTACCTTCGTATTCGGTAGCCAGTTCGTCGATGATCGGACTTACCATGCGGCAGGGGCCACACCATTCAGCCCAAAAGTCAAGGACCATAGGCTTGCCTGCGTTTACTAACTCTTCAAAATTTGCATCTGTAACTTCTAGTGCCATAATTATATATCTAATTTAAATTGTTCCCTTTTGAGGTGCCAAAAGTAGTAATTCTTTCCACACCGTACAACTTTACCCGTTAATTTTGAAATCAATAGTTGAATTCTCCTGCAGGAACTCAATCAGCTTGCCTGTTACGTTTAACCGGATATTCTGTGAGAAGAAATTTTGTGAAATATTATGTTCGCCATCTACCACTTTGAAATATAACAAGCTCTGTCCCGGATTGTTTTTGATGAGCACCGATAATTCATTGACTGTAGGCTCGTCGAGATCGTGGATCGGCAGAGTGATACTGATTTTTTCGATCAGCTTATCCTTTTCGTCCTGCAACAGGCGGATGGAACCGATATTGAAATCGAGTTCGTTTTCGTTCCAGCGGCGAGGCTCTACGCGGGCTGTGATGAGCAGGTACATACCGGGTTTGCAATATTTGCTGTATTCGATATAGTTATTACCGAACAAGGCGATCTCTCCGCTGCCGGTGAAATCTTCTATTTTAACTACTCCGTAAGGCTTTCCTGTCTTGGTCATTCCCTCACGGAAATCGGTTACGATTCCGCCTAACAACATTTCGCGCCCTTTCAGGCTTTCCCGGTCGTTGATCTCTGCCATGCCCGTATTGCATACGTATGTCAGAACGATACGATATTCGTCCAGCGGATGGGCGGAAAGGTAAATACCTATTAGTTCCTTTTCTTTATTCAGGCGTTCCAGATCACTCCAACGCTGGCAAACCGGAATTTCGGGTTTGGCAATGGCTACAAGCAGGTCATCGCCGCCGAACAGGGAGTTGGCTGCTGAGTTTTTATCCATCTGGAACTTATTGCCATAACGCACCAGCGTATCCAGAAAGACTTCGCCTTTGCCTGTTTCTGCAAAGAACTGTTCGCGTTGGATACCGAAATTATCGAAGGCACCGGCCAACGCAAGCGATTCGATGTTTTTCTTATTACATGCTGTCAGGTTGACGCGTTCCACAAAGTCGAAGATATTTTTATACGGACCGTTTTTCTTTCGTTCCTCGATGATATTCAGTACGGCTGATTCACCTACGCCTTTCACGGCGCCTAGCCCGAAACGGATGTTCTTGTTTTTATCTACGCTGAACTTCAGGATGGATTCGTTGACGTCCGGTCCTAATACCTGCATACCCATTGCTTTGCATTCGTCCATGAACTTCGTGATATCGACGATGTTGGACAAGCTTCGGCTCAGAACGGCTGCCATATATTCGGACGGATAGTTCGCTTTCAGGAAGGCAGTCTGATAAGCAACCCACGAATAGCAGGTGGCGTGGCTCTTGTTGAAGGCATAGGAAGCAAACTTTTCCCAGTCGGACCAAATCTTTTCAAGCGTTTTTGCCTCGTATCCATTATCCTGTCCACCTTTCATGAACTTCGATTTCAGGTGGTTCATCTTGTCGATCAACTTCTTACCCATCGCCTTACGCAGAGCGTCACTCTCACCACGGGTAAAGTTTGCCAGCAAACGCGACAGAAGCATGACCTGTTCCTGGTAGACGGTAATACCGTAAGTGTCTTTCAGGTATTTCTCCATGACCGGTATATCATATTCGATCGGCTTGCGTCCGTGTTTACGGTCGATAAAGTCGGGGATATAATCCATTGGTCCCGGACGATACAGGGCATTCATGGCGATCAGGTCTTCGAACTTGGAGGGTTGAAGCTCTTTCAGGTATTTTTGCATACCTGCCGATTCAAACTGGAATGTACCGGTCGTTTTACCGTCGCAATATAATTTATAAGTTGCCGGATCTTCCAGGCTGATATGGTCGATATCGAGTTCGTGTCC
>OHNO01001170.1_pt1 | contig 11643 bp, 7 predicted proteins | sample 1569521 | NCBI WGS metagenome assembly OHNO01 (sample SAMEA3879604, study PRJEB24766) | human gut metagenome | biome: human-associated habitat; feature: feces | place: USA | collected 1985/1987
CAGGAATGCGGAGATTGGTTTGCCATCGTGACGGAAGTGAGAAATAAATATCCTAAGATAAAACTTCTCAGTGCTTCTTCTACTCCCCCTTATATCTACGAAAAAATTTACGACGAGGGTTGCGAATGGTGTAAAATTGTAGTGCTTTCAAAAAAGAACGCGTCAAACATAAAATATGAGTCGCAGACTTTCGGAGTATATGCGGAGTTCAAGTATAATCAAAAAGGTGACGTGGTAGAAATCAAAGGTATGACAAAAGAGGGAAAGAAGATGTCTCATCATACCGTACCGGAAACGATCAACGGGAAAACTGTTAAAATTATCGCAAGCGGGGCTTTTCACGACAGAAGTGAAATGCTTTCTATCGATTTGCCGGATACAATCGAAATGATTGGGGATTACGCTTTTTCAAAATGTTGTAACCTGTCTGAAATTTGCCTGCCGAAAAATCTGACCTACATAGGAGACCATTCTTTTTTAGGAGCGACAAAGCTTGCGAAAATTATCGGCGGTGATTTGGTTACGCATATAGGCAACAGCGCATTTTATAAAACGCCTTGGCTTGAAAAACAAGGGGATTTTGCAGTTATAGGCAAAACTTTGTACAAATATAAAGGGGACAACCGTTCAGTTCTTTTGCCGAAAGAAATAACTAACCTTGCAAGCTATGCGTTTGCCGATTCCGGTGTCGAGAGAGTAAAAGCAGTACACCGTGTATCTTTGGGCGAAGGGGTATTCTATCGGTGCAAAAATCTGTATGAGATAGCCATAGATATAGATAATATACCGCCTTATTGTTTTTACGACTGTGTGAAATTGAAGACGGAATTTTCAGTGGAAAACATCGGTAAATTCGGCCTTTACAACTGTCGTAATGTAAAATCAATAAGCGCAAAAAATGTCGGAGTATGTGCACTGGCTTATGCAAGAAAATTAGAGCATGTATATGGTGTAGATAAACTTCTTGACGGCGCATTGTTTTCTTGTGAAAATCTTGAAGGTTTGGACTTTAATACATTAGATACAATAGAGCGGTTTGCTTTGGCAAAAACGGGGCTTAAAAGTATAAAATTTGCAGGCAGCTATATCGGGGATTTTGCTTTATATCAGATACCAAAACTGTGTTGTGTAAAAATTCATTATAAAACACGGGTGGGCAGATCGGTTTTGCTCGATAGTGTATCTGTCAGAACTATGACGATAAGCGGTGAATATAAGCTGACTTCGTATTTTGGCGGTAAAATGCCTAAGGTTACAAAATTATACGTGCACGGAAATGTATCAGACGATTTTTGCAGAAATAATCCATATTTGCAGGAATTACAGATACTTCACGCTGAAAAGTTTGGCGGCTGGAGTTTTTACAATAATTCGGCTTTGAAAGCCGTAACCTTTACCGATGTGAAGACCATTGGGTGTTGGGCATTCGCTTACTGCGACTGTATCGAGAATATAATTCTTCCCAAAACAGTTGAGTTTATAGGAATGAATGCTTTCCGTTACTGTCATAATTTATCCCAAATAACAATAAACACCTTAAATTGCGTATTGTTTGGCGCAAATGCATTTTATTCAACAGCAGAGCATAAGATTTTTTATGTCAAAAGAGGACTCAAAAAAGAATATTTTAAGGCTGCTATTTGGACAGAATATATGGACTTGATTGAAGAAAGTATTTAATAAAATATAATGTTTCGCTTCTACTAATCGAGATGGATTAAAATTTATAATTTAGTTAAAATTTTTAATGTTTGGCACTGCGGCGTGTGCTTGTCTATGACAAGTGGCGTCGCTTCGCTTCGCCAGACAAGCACACGCCGTAACACAAACTAAAAGGCTTAACGAAAAACGAGAGCGAAGCGGAGTTTCGCGCTGAACCGCTTGCGAAATCTTCCGCTTTTTCGCTCTCTCGTATTTTTCCTCGATATAGCCTTATTTTTTTGTTATACGCTGTTTTGCTTGCTATTCTCCGAGGATTGCCTTTCTTGGGCATATTGTCGCATACTCCTCGGGAAAGTAAACGGTCGCAAAATCCTTGCGTAAACGTCCGAATTAAAAGACGGTAAAGCAAGGATTTTTCTTTTGTCCGCTGACGTTTCCCAAACAGATAGTAAAGATACTTTCCTTTTACCGTCATATGCTCCCTTTTGCCTGCCGAAAGGCAATCAAATTTCGGAGGTATAGAAAATGGAAAAGGTAAGAAAAGGTTACGAAATATTAGACGAGAAGATCTCGCCGGACAATGTGATGTGTATGGGAGAATTGCTTGCACTCAGCGCGTTGAAGTTTATGTGCGGACATAAAATGCTACACAGAATGTATGCCAATCTTGCAAGGGATATCGATTACAAAGACTTGGACGGATACGTCCTTACAGACAGTTACGACCTTGCACAGGAAGCGGCGTTGTTCCTATGCGGATATATGGGAAAATCGGTATTCGACACCTGTATCGATCCGAAAAGCGGAAAAACATATGCAATAAGGCGAATGTGCAGTAAGATACTCTGTCATAAACTGTATGAGGAATGGAAAATCAAACGGTATACCGAAAGTGCAGAAGATTTATACAGAAGCAAAGAGCCTTTTGCAGACTTCGAACAGGAAAAAGAAACGGACTATACAAAGTACGATGAGATAATGGAAAAACTCAATCTGAACAAAGGCGAGAAAGAAACGATCGAATGCTATATGGCAGGAATAGGCTTTACCGAACAGGCAAAAATGTTTGCATTGAACCTTTCCACTATATGGCGCAGAAGAAAAAGCGCACAGATGAAATATCTTGCAATAGCGGAAACGCTGTAACGCACAACTAAATAACGAATTTCCAAGGCAATCCGAAAAAGGTTGCCTTATTTTTTGCCCGGACCGTGGACTTTTGCTTTTTGCGTGGCTTTTAAGTAGGAACATTTTATTCAGGGGGTTGATTTCAGCTGTTTCCATGGCTTCTAATTGAGGGGGTCCATTTCCGGCATTTTCGTGGCTATTAAGTGTAGGACAAAAATTATTTCGCGAAAACGACCCCATAACGGCTGTTTTCGTGGCTACTAATTGGAAAAGGAATTTTCAAAGTGGCAAAAAACTTGCATGTTTGGCTTATAAGATAAAGAAAAAATTTTTTCAAACCGGAAATTAGGTGTCCGGTTTGGCTGATATAGTGTGGATAACTTTACAAGAAAATTTCGTGAAGTCGCAAAAAGCTTGCGAGTTTACGGGATATAAAAGAAAAAACAAAACAAGGAGGTAACGCCTATTGAACAAAGAAACGATCAAGGTAGTAAATGTCGGAAAGCCGGATATCGAAGCAATGAGCGGAAGCGAACAGAACACATTCTTTGCAACGCTTTTAAGTCAAATATCTTCTCTTTCCAAACAGCAGCGAGCGGAAGTACCCGTTCAAAGGAGGTAGCTATGACATACAGAAGTGCAAAAGTATACAACGACGGAAGTCACTACATAGCAATCCCTCAAACCAACAATTCGACCAAACAAAAGAAACGCCCGACAAAGACAGTCTGCACGGGCACGGAATTGCAGACAGTAAAGAATAAGACCGATAAAACGGCTACGGAGATTCTCACTCCCAAGGAACGGTTTGAGAAAATTTACAAAGAAAACGACGGCAAGGGAAAAGCCGAAAAGATAGAGATATTAACGAAAGAACTGAAACAGGATTTCAAGACGGAAGAACAGACAAGAGATTTTATTGAGAGGAACTTAAAACGGTTACAAAGAAATAAGATCGTCCGAAAGACAAGGCTTGCAAGAAAGATAAACCTTAACGAATGGAACTTCTTTTGCACCTTCACATACTCCGACGAAAAGCATACGGAAGACAGTTTCAGAAAAGGACTGTCAGATGTCTTAAAACGAATGGTTCACCGAAAAGGCTGGCGGTATATCGGTGTGTGGGAACGCGGCGGAGAAAGGAACAGGCTGCACTTTCACGGTATATTCTATATCCCCGAAAACGATATGCCGGGAAAGCTTGAAGAAAAGAAAGATTACAGTTTCGGTTCCCGTAAACGGCAGATAATTATGCAAAACACATACTTTAACGACAAATTCGGGCGGAACGACTTCAACGAATTAAGCGTCAAACGAGAGATAACGGACTCGGCAAGATACCTGATGAAGTACATAGAAAAGAACGGCGAAAAACTGATCTATTCACGGAACATACCGACGTATTTCAAATCGGACATAATGGACGAAGACGTCCTCTGTACCATAGGGCAGGAAGATAAAAAGCTGTTACTATCGGACGATTTCAATTGTTGGGACGAAGGGTGTCTGATCGGAAAAGTCAGTCCCGAAGTAATACGAGAGATGCCGAAATGCAATTAACCATTGTCTTTCTTCCGTAGGAGCTTAAACGAAAAAGATTTTGCCGTCAAGGGTAAAATGAATTGCTCCGCAACCCCTGACGGCAAACAAAAATACACCAAACAAAAAGCAGTTAACCCTTTTTCGTTTAGGTCGCTCCCGTCGAAAGACAATTCAAATTAAATTTTAGGAGGTATAACCCAAGTGAAAACAGCAGTAATATATGCAAGATATAGCAGTGCAAGTCAGACAGAGCAATCCATAGAAGGACAGCTTCATGTCTGCAATCAATACGCAAAGGCAAATGACCTTATTGTGGTTAACACATATATAGACCGTGCCACTACGGGAACTAACGATAACCGAGCGGCGTTTCAGCAAATGCTTAAAGACAGCGAAACTTCCGTATGGGAAGTGGTTCTTATTTATGCGATAGATCGCTTTGGCAGAAATTCCATAGAGGTAGCTATAAATAAGCAGAGATTAAAAAATAACAAAAAGGTTTTGATATCCGCTACGCAACGCACATCGGAAAACTTGGACGGCACAAAGAATCTGGACGGTATTCTTCTCGAAAACGTGTATATAGGCATAGCGGAATACTATTCGGCGGAACTGTCTCAAAAAATACTTCGAGGGCTTAAGGAAAGCAGAAGAAAAGGACAGTTCTGCGGAGGCAAAGTGCCTTACGGATATTACGTCAAGGACAAAAAGCTTCATATAGATGAGGGAAAAGCAAGAATCGTCAGATTCATTTACGAACAATACGCTTCAGGCGTATACGTTCCGAATATAATTTGCAAGTTGAACGAAAAAGGTGTACTTCATAACGGAAAGCCTTTTTTACCCAATGCAATTTACGGGATACTCAGAAATAAGCGATATGTGGGCGTAACCGAGATACGAAACGAGATCTACGACAATATTTATCCTCAAATCGTACCTAAAGAATTATTTGACAAAATAAAAAAGAAACTAGCTAAAAACAAATTAGGTTCGAGAAGCGTTAAAGAGATATATTTATTGCGGAATAAGGTAAAGTGCGGTTATTGCGGACATCCCATTAGTGCAGAATGTGGCACGGCAAAAAACGGCGATGTTAAAAGGTACTATAAATGTATAGGCAGAAAGAAATACCGTAACGGCTGCAAGAAATATCCGATACGAAAAGACGCTCTCGAAAACCTTGTTCTTGACAGCGTGATACAGGCGATGCAAGATGAAAAGACGATAAACTCTCTTATCCAAGGTCTTATGCAAATGCAAGAAAAGCTTAACGAAGAACGTACCACACTGAAACTGCTCGAAAAGGAAAAGAAGCAAACGCAAACGGCTTTGGATAACATAGTAAAAGCCATAGAACGTGGGATATTGTCCGACTCGACGAATAAGCGATTACATGAACTCGAAACGCAAATAAAAGACTTGGACGAAAGAATAGCCGTAGAACAGAATAAATTTGCTTTTACCCTCTCCGAGGACGACATACGGCGATATTACTTGTCAGCTTTAAAACAGGAACCGCAATTATTGATAAATTGTTTGGTGAAGGAAATAACGCTTTACGACGACAAGATGATAATTACCTATAATACTCCGTTAAACGAAGGCTCCGATGAAAATCGGGGCTTTTCTTTTTACGAAAAAATGTTGTATCTTCCTTACACCGTTCCGCAAAGCGGACAAACAATATCTATTCCCCTTTATACCGTAATGAAAGTCTAATCCACTTAACAAAACAAAAGGCAGTCCGCAAACCACGGATTGCCTTATGCTAATAAAATAAAAAGCAAACAAAATCGGGTTCGATTTTGTTTGCTTGTGGTGGAGCTTAGGGGATTCGAACCCCTGACCCCTTGTCTGCCAGACAAGTACTCTAGCCAACTGAGCTAAAGCCCCGCGGGTGGTGTAGACGGGTGCGTGCGGCGCGGGAGTGCCGTCTGCATCGTGTCCGTTTAGTTATCTTACCTTAATTTTTGCGTTTGCACAAGCAAATCTTTGCATTTAAGCGAAAAATTATTTGTTGCGGCTCAAAATAAAATTAACATTAAAATAATCCCCGCAAAAAAACATTTGGACACGTTGTTTGACAAAAGTCGGCGGATGTGTTTTTATAGTTATTACGGGATTGTATTTAGGTGCATAATCGTATTATTTAATCCTTAAACAAAATTTTGTAAGGCGGGTATTATGGAAGATTTGAAAATCGAATCCATGGAAGGCGCGGCTGCCATCGAAGCGCCCGTAAAGCGGAGCATCTGGCATAAGCTTTTCGGCACTTATCCGGGTGACGGCGAAATGCAGCCGAAAGAGGGCATAGCTTATTCGCTGTGCGGCTTCGGACAGAACCTGATTTGTACCATCATAGGCTCGTATCTCACGGTGTTTATGACGGACGCGATAGGGTACGGTGCGCTCGCGGTTGCGCTGCTTATGCTCTTTGCGCGAATTTACGACGCTCTGAACGACCCGATTATGGGTTCGATTGTCGACAGAACGCGTACCCCGTGGGGCAAATGCCGTCCCTATCTCAAATGGATGGCAATCCCCGTTTCGGTGGTCACGATACTGTGCTTCCTGCCCTGGTATCCCCACAATCCCGGCGGATTTGCGGCGATGTCCATAATGTACATAATCTGGGGTATGGTTTACACCGTCTGCGACGTGCCGTATTGGGGGCTCAACTCCCGTATGTCCAACGACACGTTCCGCCGCGGCAATCTCCTGACCATAGCCCGTCTGCTGTGCACGGCTGGTGCGGGCATCGTCACCATAGTCGTGCCTCAGGTGACCAGTGCGATGACAGGCGACCTCCAGACGGAAATCAACGCGTATCAGAGCATAGTCTCGCAAATTCAGTTTGCGGTGGATAGTGAGGGCGGTGCAATAATCGTTCCCGATTTGGCTGACGTTGACGGCGACGAAAACACCACTGAAGATTTCTATCTCAACTTTGACGCTGACCGCACGGGGACGTTTAAGAATATTACCGCAAATTACGGCACGCTTGAGAATTTCATTCTTACTGAATTCGGCGAGAATTCTGCCGTGTATTCGGCTTGGCTTGCCGCCGGTGAAACATATGCCGAATATGATTCCGAATTGCTCGGCGGCAAGGCGTATACGGAGTGGACAGGCAATGACCTGCAAACCATCCTCGACGGAACGCTTGAAAACAAGCAGACCGACCTCGGTTATATCTACTTCATCGCTGCAATTATCTGCGTTGCGGTCGGCGCACCCCTCTTCTTTGTCGGTTTCAAAGGCACGAAAGAAAGAGCGAGCGAACTCGACAACGAAAACGTTCCTTCCCTCAAACACAATTTGCAGCTTCTGTTCAAGAACAAGCCCTTGATGCTCATCGTCATCTCCGGCATCCTCGGCGCGGCGAGAATGGTGTTCACCTACACGGGCGGTCTTTACTTCTGCAAATACGTCCTTGACAGCGTCAACTTCATCGGTATGCATGGCGAAGGACTTTATACGCTGGTCACGATAGCCATCGTTCCCGGCGGACTCATTGCTTCGCTGCTCGTGCCTTATCTCACCAAGAAGATTGGCAAGAAACAGTCGTATATCTGGACAAACATCGCGGGCGGGCTTGCGCTGCTGGTGGCGTTCATCGTCGGTATCAGCATCGACAGGGGAGATTACACTTCGACCGCAACACTTGTCATCGCGCTGCTTGCAATAGTCATTTCGGGTATTCCTTCCGGTCTCACCAACATCGTGTCTTACGCGATGATAGGCGACACCATCGAATACCTCGAACTCAAAACGGGCGAACGTGCGGAAGGCATCTGCTTCGCAATGCAGACCTTCATCAACAAAATCGGTATGGCGGTCGGCGCGTTCATCGGCGTTATGGGGTACTATCTCGCAGGCGTCACCGCGAACAATCCCGGCGCACTGGATGCGAGCGGCAAAGACGTTATGTGGATAATGCTTATGCTCGTCGCGGCACTCAGCTTCATCCTTTCCGCAATCCCGATTTTCTTCTACAAGTTCAATGAGAAGGAACAGCAGGAAGCCGTTGCGGAAATCAAACGCCGCAAAGAAGCACAGGAAGCGGAACTCGCCGCGGCAGGTGCGGACGGCGCAACGGTCGAAATGTCTGCCGAAAGCGCGGAAAGCGGCTTTGCGGACGACTCCGACAGCAAAGACTGACATTCGTCATAAGACGGAACCCGCCTCTTTACGGGGCGGGTTTTTATATGCGCCGCAATTTTCATATGAGCGCGTATATTTAGGGCAAAAAACATCTGCGCGTGCGCGTAAACGTGCGCGTAAAACAGTTCATACTATAAACTGACATACTACTGAGCGTTATTAACAAAATAAACTTCGCACAAGCGATTGCCAAAACGTGTGAATGGCGTTACAATCGTTAGGAGTCGGAGGCGATAATGTCGCAGGACGCAAAACGTATGAAAAAGAAAAAGATAATCGCCGCAGTCGTCATTGCGTGCGTTGCGGCGCTTCTTATCGTAGGGATTGTACTTACCGACCCTCTGTATACCTCATCGGAGGACATATCGGATGTGATGCAGGACGCCGTTCTGCACGAAGAGAATGCGATAAGTCTGTTCGGGCTGGAAGTGAATCCGTCCTTGATTTCCGCAATAACCGTGACTCTCGTGCTTTTGATTTTTGCCGCGATAGTCAGGATTTTCTTTATTCCGCGCTTCAAAACCGTACCCGGAAGATTTCAGCTGTTCATCGAAACGATAGTGGGGATGTTTTCGGGTCTTGCCAAAAAGAACAGCCCGCACTACAACGATTTCCTCGGCGCGTACATTTTCGCCGCGGGCGTTTATATTTTCGTCGGCACGGTGTTCGAGCTCGTCGGAATACCCGTGCAGGCGGTGAGCGGCAATTCCCTGTCCCTTCCCGCGCCGCTTGCGGACATCAACGCCGCGATAGCGCTCGGTTTCCTGTCCTATTTCGTGATTATGGCGGGCGGTATCGCGCACAACGGGCTCCGCGGGTTCGGCCGTACGATAAAGGATTTCTCGCTGCCGATTTCGATGAGTTTCCGTCTTTTCGGCGCGTTGCTGTCGGGACTGCTGGTCACCGAACTCGTCTATTATTACCTTGCGCTGAGTTTCGTGCTGCCCGTGATAGTCGGAGTGCTGTTCACGCTTATGCACGCGCTCATCCAGTCCTACGTTCTGGTTATGCTCACGTCGCTGTTCTACGGCGAAGTGACCGAACCGCCCGTAGCACACGAAAAGAAACACAAACCGGCACTCAAACACAAGCCGGCAAGAAATAACAAAACCGCTGTACAAGAGGTCTGAAATGAAAAAAGCTCTTAACGTAAAAATCATTGCCGCCGTACTTATGGCAGTCATCGCGCTCGCCGCACTCGGACTCGTGCTCGGCATAGTTTTCTCCGACAATATAGCAGCTGCGGAAACGGAGCAGGCGCAAGACGCCGCAACCGACGGAACCGAGCAGCCCGCGGACGGAGGCACGGATGTCACGACGGACACCCCCGCGCCTGCCGACAACACGCAGGGGATGATTGCCATTGCGGCAGCCATTGCCGTTGGCATCGCCGCCGCGGCAGGCGCGATAGGTATGGCAATAGCGATATCCAAGTCCAACGAGAGCATCGCCCGCCAGCCCGAAGCGAAGAACGACATACGTTCCAGCCTTATGCTCGGTCTGGTCTTCATCGAAACGGCGATAATTTACGCTTTGATAATCGCGATTCTGCTGATATTCGTGCTGTAAAGGAGACGGGTAATGCCGCTTAACATCGACTGGCAGCAGATATTGCTGCATTTGCTTAACTTTCTCATTCTCGGCGTCGGGCTGTATTTTTTGCTTTACAAGCCCGTGCGTAAGTTTATGAAAAAGAGAGAGGACGGCTATAAGGAGAGGGAGGACAAGACGGCGGAAGCTCTCGAAGAAGCGCGGCACAGTCGCGAGGAATACGAGGGCAGGCTTTCTGCCGCGGATGCCGAAATCTCCGAGATGAAAGCCGTGCGTGCCGAAAAGCTACGCGACGCGCAGAAAGAGGCGGAGGACATCGTTTCCGCGGCGCGTGCAAGCGCGGAAAAAGAAAAGAAAAAGATTATCGACGGCGTCGGCGGCGACATCCGCGACATCGTGAACGATATGGCGCAGAAAGTCGTGATGAGTTCGGGTGTGGACGACGCTTACGAAAAATTCCTGAGCGCGGCGGAAGAGGAAGAGAAGGATGGAAAAGAATAAAGCCGTATTGTATTCCGCGTCCCGTCCTTCCGACGAACAGTTCGCGCGTTTCGAACGCTTTCTCGAAAAGAAGTATAAGCGCAGGCTGGAACTCGAATGGGTGGAAAGCGATATGTTCCCCGGCGGGTTCAGGCTGGAAGCGGAAGACGACGTCTACGATTGGAGCGTAGGCGGCAGATTTACGCAGTTAAAACGCAAACTTCAAGGGCTGTCGGGTTCTGCCGACAACATCATTCCGCTCATCCGTCAGGCTCTCGAAGACTGGACTCCCGAAGCGCTCGCCGAAGAAACGGGCAGGGTGCTTTCGGTAGGCGACGGCATAGTCGCGGCGGACGGGCTTGCGCACGCGTCGTACGGCGAAATAGTCGTCTTCGACTGCGGAGTCAAGGGTATGATACAGGACCTCCGCCCCGAAACGTGCGGAATTATCGTTTTCGGCGACTGCCGCGATATATCGGCGGGCGACATCATACACCGCACGGGCAAGACGGCGGGCATCCCCGTCGGCGAAGAGTTCCTCGGCAGGGTCGTGGACGCGCTCGGCAATCCCGTGGACGGGCAGGGTGAAATCAATCCCGACGGTTACCGTCCCATTGAATGCCCCGCGCCCGGTATCGTGGACCGTCAGCCCGTCAACAAGCCTATGGAAACGGGTCTGCTGGTCGTGGACGCGCTTTTCCCGATAGGCAGAGGGCAGCGCGAACTCATCATCGGCGACAGGCAGACGGGCAAGACGGCGATTGCGCTTGACACCATACTCAACCAAAAGGGCAAGAACGTAGTCTGCATTTATGTCGCGATAGGACAGAAGGCCGGCTCCGTGGTGCAGCTTGCCGAAACGCTGCGCAAGCACGACGCGATGAGTTACACCGTCATAATGGCGGCGGGCGCGGGAGAGTCTGCGCCTATGCAGTATATCGCGCCTTACGCTGGGTGCGCGCTGGCGGAATACTTTATGTATGCGGGCAGGGACGTGCTGATAGTCTACGACGATTTGTCCAAGCACGCCGTTGCGTACCGCACTCTCAGCCTGTTGCTCGAACGCGCCCCCGGACGCGAAGCGTATCCCGGCGACGTGTTCTATCTTCATTC
>OHNO01001172.1_pt1 | contig 11627 bp, 10 predicted proteins | sample 1569521 | NCBI WGS metagenome assembly OHNO01 (sample SAMEA3879604, study PRJEB24766) | human gut metagenome | biome: human-associated habitat; feature: feces | place: USA | collected 1985/1987
GTTCAGCTATAGATTTACCGATACCTTGTGCAGCACCGGTAATAATACAAACTTTATTATATAAACATCTTTCCATATCAGCTTAATGTCATTCCTCCATCTAATTTAAGAGATGTGCCTGTTACCCATGAAGATGCATCAGACAATAAATATATAATAGCCCAAGCGACCTCTTCAGGTTTTCCATATCTTTTAAGCGGATACCTTAACTTATCCGCCTCATACTGTTCAGGTGTCAATTGTCCCCTATCTAAAATTCGAGTTTCAACCATTGCTGGATTAACACTATTACATCTAATCCCCTTCGCTGCAAGTTCCAAAGCCGATGAACGCATATATGCATCAATACCACATTTCGTCATCGAATAAATAGCATTTCCCATAGAAACACGGTAAACCCCCGCAACAGAAGAAGTAAAAACAATAGAAGCCTGAGACTGTATCTTCTTTTGTTTCAGAATTTGCTTAATCAATAAAACAGGAGCCTTTAAATTAATCTGCTGCATTTCTTCCATTTTTTTAGCAGTAACAAATTGAATCGGAGTTAGTCCAACAATCCCTGCATTACTAACACAGCCATCAATAAGAGGAATCTGGCAAACCAAATCTTTTATACCGTCCTCCGTTGACAAATCTGCCACAATTTGCATATGTACTCTATTTTCAGAGACCTCTAATTCTACAAAAGTTTCTTTTAAGCGTTTCTCATCTCGCCCAGTTATAACTAAAGAGGCACCCATTTTAGCACATTCTATGGCTGTTGCTCTTCCTATACCAGAAGATGCACCAGTGACAAGAATTATTTTACCTTCTAACGAAAACGGATTATATTGACACATATTTATAATTCTATCAAATTTGACAATACAATTTCTTTTGTTGTAAAGGCAACAGTTCCCCAAGAAAGTCCTACACCAAAACCACAAGCAATCCAATTAGTTTTTTCCTTTTCAACTTTTCCTTTTGTTTGAGTTAGTATTGTTAAGGGGATTGATGCAGAAGAAGTATTTCCAAACTCAGTCAAACTATATGGTACTCTTTCTGAATCGAGTTGTAGTTTTTTTCTTATTTTTTCATTCATCATCAAATTAGCCTGATGTAGTATAAAAAAATCATAATCAGACATTTGTTTTTCACTGAATTCAACAACTTTCTTGATGGACTTTGGAGCAACAGAAATCCCAAAAGCGAAAACATCCATTCCCTTCATTCTTGTTTGCAGACGATGCATTTTTTTTCCATCTATATCTTCCATTTCAAACGATCTTAATGTTACTGGATTTCGACTACCTCCATCAGGTATAATAATAGCATCATATCCACTACCATCAGTTCCAAAATGAAATGAAAACTTGTCACTTTCATTTCCTGTATACTCTAAAGCTGTTACAGTTCCAGCATAACCAAACAATGGGTCAAATTCACAAAGTGCTCTTTTTCTCGCATCACCAACTAACAATAATGCTTTCTTTATGCCACCTTGAGATAATATAGCAGCCACCGAACTCAATCCATATACCCATCCAGAACATCCAAGAGAGATATCCATCGCATAACATTCCTTACTCAAGCCTAATCGCTCTTGCAAAATGCAAGAAGTTGCTGGTAGAATATAATCAGGATGTTGAGATACAAAAAATAAAGCATCAATATCAGTTTTATTCCATTCCAAATCACTAATCAACTTTTCCGCAGCAGAATAACACAAGTCAGATGCTGTATATTCATTAGAAATATGTGCACTTCTTATGCCAGTCTTTTCTGCAAAATTAGAAGAATCATAATCAGCACTTCTTACACTGTCCTCAACACGTATAACTTGTTTTGGAACACATGCTGAGATACCTGCAATGCGAACTTTAGTTATGTTGAATAACGCCATTACTTTCCTTTTACTATATTAAACAGTTCCTCAATAGTCTCTGCTTGACGCATATCATCCCCCTTCAAAGTAATATCATATTCTTCATCAACCATCGCAATAATGGAAAGTGCCATTAATGAACTCCATTCATCCAATTCTCTAAATTTAGTAGAACCTACAAATTCAGCTACATTTGTTTCATCAAACTGTTCCGCAAACTTTGATATAAAATCTTGTAATTCCATATAACTTATTTTATAATTAATAATTAATAATCAAACATTTTTGCAGGGTTTCCAATGTAAGATCCTGGACGTTTCGGTGAAAACATTAATACGCTTCCAGCACCCAAACGGATTTTATTTTTGACTTTGACCTGCTGCAATACAATTGATCCCACACCAAAAAAATTATTGTTATCAATTATGACTGCACCTGAAATTCGAGTAGCAGGCATGAAAATATTAAAACTACCAATATTTACATCATGACCAATAACAACAGAACCATTCATTACATTAAAATCACCAATATGTACATTACACGAGACTGTGCATGCCCCTTGTATGATATTTCCTCGTCCAATAACAAATGTTTCTTTATCAATCACTTTAAAGGATGGATCAATTATATTGGGAAAATTTATCCTTTCATTGGTAATTAAAGCAACTTTTTCTTTTATAGCCTCTGGACTACCTATTGCAATCACTATATCCAAATCAGTGGGATAATAATTTATATCGTCACCACTTCCAAGAACTACACCATAATGAGAAATTATATCTCCTTTCTTTTTTATATCATCAAAGAATCCTATCAAATTCCACTGATGATTCACTTCATTTATACGATTTAAAAGGCAAGCTACCTCTTTACCAAATCCACCAGCACCGTAAATAGCAATATCACGCATATACAATATATTTAATATAATAATTATTTTTCTATCAACATTGGCATAAAATCATCATTATAAATTCTATTTGAGCAATAACATTGAAAATTATGTTTCTGTTCCAATTCTGATAATGGCAACAAATCATCCATCGTTTTTAAATCTTTATCTAAAGAAAAAATAATATATCCTTTCTTTAGATAATAAGCTAATAAATTATTATCGTCACGCAAAAAGACCTTTACTCCATTTTTCAAAAGTGCAATTATATTACCTGCTGCTTCTTGTCTTCTAGCGCCAATTATTGCGACAGCAACACTACCGATCAATCGTATATATTCATTTTTTGGCATGTAGGACAGAATAGGAATAAATTGCTCACCAAACATTTTTCTTCCCTCTTTCAAGACCAAATTCCTAATTGAGGAAAAACCATAAGATAAAGGAATAATTTTAGAGTACTCGTTTAATTTATCAATCAATGCCACCTTTTCCATTATAGAAATATGATTTGCCGATAAAGATGCCTGATGGTTGATCAATATTTTTTTTTCTTTTTCAAAAGAAGAACGTTCTATCTTATTTTCACTTTGCTCTTCTTTATTCATGGCTTGATATGCAAAGTATTTAAACTGAATATTAGTATTATATTCTCTCTGAAAGAGTAAATAGTCTTCATAATTCCAAAAGCAGAAATAATCAATAAAAGGAATGGCTTTTCTTAGGACATCACACATAATCTCTTTGCCTAATATTTTTCTCAAAAATTTATTATATTTCCCTGGATATATATACGATTTGACAGAGTAAAAATGCAACTTTTTGTCTAACAATTCATATCTGCCTTCTTGAGCCAATGCAATGTACAATTCATATCCCCAAAATATCCAATATACTTTATACATTTTCCCTGCGTTCAAATAAGCTAGCAAATCTACATTAGTACGATGTAGGCCATGTAACACTATTGTATCGATATTGCTATGTTTACATAAATGATATATTTCTGAATAATTTTCCCGTAAAAATGGTATATAGCGAAATACCGAACTAGCATTCAATATTCTACACTTATTCTTTTCTTTTCCTACTAAAAAAATATTCTTTTGTGGATAGTATTTCTCAAACACAGAGACACTATCATTTATGAAATTTCCATCATAGCATAAATGTAAAATATTCATATCATATATTTTTTTGAATTCATAACGGGTATTGCCAATATAAACAAGAAAAACCAAAATTCTTTTAATGGGTAGTCGCGTATAAGATTGGCCACAACAAAGACTATAAAAAAAGGAAATGTGTAGTTAGATTTATATTTTAAAATATAAGTTATAAGAAAAGAACACAACAGCAATGTTCCAACCCATCCGCGAATATAAAAAAAGCGTTTATAGCCTGCACAACCATTTACTATATTTGTATCAGCTTTCGTATCATAAGCTTCACGTCCCACTCCCATAAGAGTTTCTGATGATTTTAAATATCGTTCAAAATGTAACTCGAAAAAATTTGTGGTCCGATTTGAACCTGCCATTTCTCCATCTTCAAAGGCTAAACGAAGAAAAATTTTCTGGTTCAAATAATTATAGCCCTGGTTATAATTATTTGAAATTCCCCAAATCCCGACAACGAATAATAAAAACGTACAAATATACAAACCTCCTTTCTTATTCGCAAACAGAAGATGCAAACAAAATCCACCAAATAGGAGTCCGTATGCAGCCAACGATAATGAAAAGATAATACCTAATAACAACACAACATTTCCTATCTTACTTAATTTATATCCACCAATATGAAGTAAAAAGCAACACATAGTACCTAAATGCCCAGGTTCCAAGAACATTCCTGCAAATCTTGGTATAGAAATAATATCCGAGGTTTGGTTCACAAGAAATAGGTAGTATACTTCATGAGAATAAAAAGAATCTGTTTGTGAAAAATAATGTGGCAAAGGAAATTGAAGTAAATAGAGTATCCAACCAAATAAGGAAATCGCAACAATTATTTGAGTCGATAATATTACTAGTTTTAAAATTCTTTCTTTCAATTCAACTTTTGACATTATCAAAAAAGCTGCAATAAAAGCAACATTTATATGAAATAGCAAAGAAAGCAAAGATAATTCACCAACATTAATAAACTCATATGAATACAATAAAAATACTAGACACAAAAACAATATTTCCGAAGTACTAACATACCTATAATTTTTTCTATAATGGGAAATAATACAAACGCAAGATATAGCAGTCATGACAGATAAAAGCGATGTTGGTATCCCCCATGTAAAATACAATCTTTTCGATTGGAACATCGTTAACAATAAGCATGTTACAAAAAAACAGAATAATAATCTATTCTTATTTAATTTCAGTGACCAAGAAGACGAGAACATTTCTTGCATTTTCAAATTTCATAAAGTAAACTAACCTCTTTTAAATATTATTCCCCAACGCATCTACCCATTGATTATTACCAGCACTCCATATAGGTTGTTTTAAAGTAGTATCAAAATATTGGAATCCAGCCTCTACATCCCGAGGCCTTTCAGAAGTTGTCCCTTGTTTCTTTTTATAAATATATCCATCTGACATTCTAAATGTTTTTGTATAAGAGTCGTACCAAACGGGAATCTTATCATCAAGCAAAAAAAATGTTTTACCCGCATTGGAAGCATCTAAAACCGGCAATTCTGTTCCTTTTATAACCTTAAACATTTCAGCATATGGAAATGTAATAGTCTTCTCAACATCCTCAAAATTAACTTTTGAAAGTTTTACTTCTAAAGGCGTTGGATATACCCCTCCGCTAATTGCAATAGATCCTTTTTTAGAACCAACCGCAACATTACCATGTTTAATAACACTATACTCTGATTTTAAATTATAGTAAATAACAATTCTCCAAGTATCATCTAAATCTCCACCAACAATAGTATTGCCCATAGCTAAAAAAATTTCATAACTATTCTCTTCATTATTATATTTTACATTAGAGAATATTGGCAAAAATTCATATATGGACGTTGTTAGGGTCGAATCCCGCCGATAACCAATTCGGAAATCATTAATCATACTAGTGGCAGAATTACCTAATGTATATGTTGTCACATTTGTAGATTGCTTAATACCACCACTGTTAGCAAAAGCTGCAAGTTCAATTTGAGAAAAATTGCCTTTAGGAATAGACATCTTACATACTTGCCCCTTATTGAGATTCACAAAAAGTTTAACCATCCCCTCCGTATCTTGAGGACTTATACAATTAATAAACTCATGTTCATAAATAGCAGCAGCACTTGTCAAATATGGATTTAACTCATCAAACCTACAATTATCATAACATATATGGCTACTTTCCGTATAATAGTTAATGCTATTACCTACATTGCTTATACATGGTATATGACAATTAATAAATTTAAGCCAAAATGTAGTGTTTAGCCTCAAAGGAGCTGTAAAATTACAATCTGAAATAACAGTAGCATATCGCCCATAATTTTTTTGTGTATTATTGGTTGATGACACATCATATCTATTATTTCTAAATATGCAATTAGACATAGATACATTTTCATTCCTACAAATAGGATTAATTTTGATATAGTCACTTTCAAAATCTATTCCACACATTGGAGCAGTACCATTGATTTCTTCAATCCCATTCCCCTCAAAATATACATTCTTTATAGAGACATCATGAGCTGCACAAGAAATGCCATTTCTTCTATTGAAAAGGACTTTAACATTATCAATCAAAACATTCTTTGTAGGTTTATCCACAATTCCCCCAGATGGGCTTGAAGTTATTTCACCTGCAGAAATTTCAACAACATTGGAACCTATTCCAATACCATCTCCAAAAGCCTCACCAACAGTAATATCACGTAATATTACATTATTACAACTTAATATCTTAAAAATGTGACCAAATTCTCCATAATAAGTACTTTTGGACACAAATGGATCTGAATACAAATGTGCTTTAGCATCACCATATATTGCACCAGTTCCACAAATTTCAATATTTTCCTTATGTATAATTTTGAAGACAAAATAAGCACCTTGATTCGTTGGAATCATTTTCCAAATATTATTTAAAATCATTTTAGTGTTTGATTTTAATTCAAATATCGTCAAAAAAGCATACTCTTCGCTATTCAGCTTTGCATACATCGGTCTCACAATATCTCCTAAAACCGGATTACCTTTATAGGCAACTTCGTACCAATACACTCTGTCTGATATAAAATGAATTGTGTTATGTAATGTGTCATCAGTAAGAGATATAATATTTTTTATTATCTGATTAGCCGGATTATCTTTTGATGTTTTATAAAAGAACCACGTATCATAAATGTCCGCAACCTTCCAAGTTCCTTTGATTACAACATCTCTAAATATCATTACATTATCAGAAATAATAATTGAACTATTTCCAATAAGCGTACCATTATTTATTGTACCACCGATAAATTTAAAAGTAGAAGATTTAGGTAACTTTATTTGTCCACCATTCAGATCAAAATCACTACGAATAATATAGGTTACATTACTTTGGGTTACTTGACTAGCAAAAGATTTATTATTGCACAATTCCACATAACTTAGTGCATTCTCTTTTTGTGAATTAATAAGTACACTATTAGCTCCATTAGTATAGCATAAAAACTTAATAGAAATAAAGAGTGAGAATAATATCCCTTTCAAACATGTATCAAATGTTTTTTTCATAAAAACAATCTACAAGATTATTTGTTCAATTATTTTATTAAAACTTTTCTTATCAGCAATACTTACATTACGATATTTATCTCTGTAACGTAGTAGTCAAAAACATTAATCATTTTGGAATATCACATTTACAAACAAATCATCTTGTATGCTATCGGCAAATGCCTTTCTCTTGATACAGGTTCCAACCCTTTGATAATTAAATTCAGTTCAGCAGGACACAAAAATAGAAAGCTCATAATATAGAAATTATAATAATACTTCAGTAGCAATTCTTTCAATCTCCTCCTTTGCCAAACCATAGTACAAAGGCAGACAAAGTATTCTTTTCGAAATGTCTTCGGAAACAGGCATTTCTACATAGGGAAGTATCTGTGTAAAGGTATTCACCGAAGGATAGAAATAGCGTCTTGGATAAATGCCTTCAGCATTCAACTTTTTCTCAACAGAGAGAAGCGTTGCTTCCGAAGGAAATACCACTGGAAAATAACTATAGTTACAAGCCTCATTGATACGCTGAAACTTCAATTCAGGACATTGAGAAAGTATCTCTTTATACAGCATATACTTTTCTTGACGATCAGCCAGGGCAGACGGCAGATAACGCAAATTGGCAATGCCGATAGCCGCATGAACTTCGGTCATTTTTCCATTAGTACCATCATCCACAACATCCTTACGATCATCAAAACCAAAGAAACGCAAGCGCTTCAACTTTTCATGCAATTCATCGTCCAAGGCAAAGCAGGCACCTCCCTCAGCCGTATTCAACATCTTTGTGGCATGAAAGCTCGTAGTGGAAATATCACCGTACTCAAATATTGACCTGCCTTTATAATTCACCCCGACAGCATGCGCAGCATCATAAATCACTCTCAAGTTATGCTTCTTAGCTATAGCATCAATTTGCTCGACTTCGCAGGGATTACCGAAAACATGTACGGGAAGAATTGCACAAGTATGTTCAGTGATCTTTTCCTCAATCTTAGACGGGTCCATATTCAATGTCTCAGGATCAATATCAACAAAGACAGGCGTACAACCCTCCCAAATAATGGAGCTGATTGTAGCGATGAAAGTAAAAGGGGTAGTAATGACCTCACCTTTAAGGCCCAAGGCACGGATAGCCATATGAATGGCAATAGTACCATTGGTCACTGAAACAATATTACGCAAGTGAAGATAATCAGCAACTTCCTTCTCAAAACGTTGTACCAGGGGACCGTTATGCGTCATAATACCACGCTCCCAAATACCCTGCATAAGCTGAGTTACTTCTTCCAACGGTGCCAAAGTAGGCATCGTCACATAGATACTTTTATTTGCCATAACAATATTCTTTTATTTGCCCGATATACCGGGATTGATTCAAATTCTGTATATATTCACCTGAAAACTCTCCTGTATCCAAACAGTGAGCAATATGCGCCAGCATATTTGAGAAATGATCATCAGCTGGTAAGAGAATCTCCTCGCAACGCCCCTGCTTTTCCAAGATTACTTTCGGAGAAAAACCAGCAGGAGCGGTGAACGCACGGGTGGTAGTCAATCTACCAAGACTGCCCCAAATTTCATAGCCGCACTGATAATAATTATCAAAACCGAAAGCAAGCTCTGCAATGACACCTTGGGGACTGTCAAGGTACGCCCCTCCGTACAAATCAACCTCCATATCAGAAGGTTGGTATAAAGAAGCGGAACGCAAACTAAAACTACAATCAGGAAGTATAAACTGCATAGCTTTCAAGGTATAAGCTCCCGCATCAAGCAAAGACCCGCCGCCAAGAGATTTCGAATAGCGGATATTATTCCGATCCTCAAAAGGGGGGAATCCAAAAGAACAGCGGAAACAACGGAGGTCACCCAATTCATGCCTTTCCAAAAGTTCTTTTACCCAAACATGCTGGGAATGAAAACGAAACTGGAAGTTCTCGATCAGAAGCAAATGTTTATCACAGGCAAGTTCAACAAGCTCCCGAACCTCATCATAAGTGCACGACAGAGATTTCTCACTCATCACATGCTTTCCTTTTTCCAAAGCTTTATGGATCCACTCATAGTGTAAGCCTGTCGGAAGCGGAATATATACCAATTCGATATCCTCATTATCCAGCAGCTCTTCATAGTTACCGTAAGCAACACAATGATAAGGGGCAGCTGCAAGTTGGGCTTTGTGAAAATCACGACTGGCAATGCCAGTCAGTTCAAAGCGTTCAGATGACGAAAAGGCGGGAAAAAGGGAGCGGATTGCTATATGGGCACATCCAAGCACGCCCACTTTATATTTTTTAGCCATTCGATATTTAAGATAAATAATTTAGAGCCGCTATCAAACTGCGGGACTGAATGTTCAGATAATTATTGAAACGCAAGAACTGATAGATTTGTCCTAAAGTCATCCAGCGATAACGTTCAGGGAGTTCGAGGGGAAAAGAATCATCCACCTCAACAAGCATGTTACGGTTTTGCTCATGATAGAAGCGGCCTCCTTCTTCCGATTGTAAAGTATCGTAAAGCACCTGAGATCCGGAAGACTCAAGCACAAGGTCAAGGAAAGGCGGACGGGCACTTCGAGAAGAAGGAATATTACCTGTCAGACATTGCACTGTAGGAGCCAATTCCATAACATCAAAGTTACCGCATTCAAGTTTTGCCTGCACCATAAAATGATAAACTCCATTTATCTTTTTGATGATAAAAGCACATATGCCTTGCTGCATCGGCTGAATCAACGGCTGGCACCACGAAGAGACCTCACGGTTAGATATGGTAACTTTCACACCAACTTTAAAGTATTTTCCATCCTCACGGGATATTTCACCGGGCAATACCCGCCAATCTGTCATTTTCCGGAGAGGAAAAGGATGTACCTTCAAATCATACCGGGACTTTAAAGAAGACAGCCAGGAAAGATGCTCGGATATCGTAGTATGACAGTGATTCGTTACGGAAGAAAGAAACAAATCCCTACCAAAAACCGACAAACGACTCGTATCATCCGCAAGAGATAAATAGTCGCTGATTTTTAAACCGGAAAGAACGGTACGGGTATCCATATTAACCATATTATCATAACGCATCAACTCTTTTATCTGACCGAGTGTCATCCAGCGGAAATCATCATGCTCCTCAACATCCTCCTCCACTTTTATTATAATATTGCGGTTTCTCTTACGAAGAAACCTTGCTCCCTGTTCGGATTGAAGTTGGTCAAGAATTATCTGGTCAGGGCTCGCATTCACAAAATAATCAAGGTATAGGGGTTGTTTCCCTTTATGAATCTGACTATAATTACTCTTAGTAGCCTGCAAGGTAGGAGAAATCTGCACACAATTTACATTCCCGGGTTCGATCTTTGCTTGCATCAAAAAATAAAGGACACCATCAAATTCCTTGGTCAAAATCCCCAGATAGCCTACTTCCGGTTGGTTAATTATAGGCTGCGTCCAACTGGAAAGTGAACCATAGTCTGTCTCTACACGAATCCCTTCAATCGAAAAAAAACGACCGGAACTATGTCTTAAAGTACCATCTTCATCCTGAGACCAGTGATCTAGGGAAGAAAAAGGAACAGGATCAACTGCGACCTGAATTGAACGATTACGATTCTCAATCCAAAGACGTATTTCATCCAGCGAATGCAAAGTACCCTGAATGGTTAATAAAGAACGAATTACCATTGTACGATTTTTTCTTGAATTATTACTGATATATTATTTTCTATCCCGAATTATGTTTACTTTCGTTTTAACAGAGAGATGCCAAGTTGCTTAAGTTCAAGGTACTCCGGTAACTTTATTTTCTCGTAAATAAAAAATGCCAATAGAATTCCCAATACTAACTGGATCGGGAGAAGGAGATAAACCGACCAATCTAACAAAGAGACACACCACATAATGAAAGCTACGGTAAGGGATGTAAGAAATGTAGGCAATATATCTTTCAATTGATCTATAGTGGGATAATCTATCAATCCTGCAGAATAATAGCTATTCAAAAAATAAGCAATAAAAGAGCTTACTACACTTCCCCAAAGCATATATTCAATACCACAATACATACCTATCATAATTGGACCTACTGCTATTATTTTTTTTATTATTTCTAATTTTAAAAATAAGTCAGA
>OHNO01001177.1_pt1 | contig 11606 bp, 12 predicted proteins | sample 1569521 | NCBI WGS metagenome assembly OHNO01 (sample SAMEA3879604, study PRJEB24766) | human gut metagenome | biome: human-associated habitat; feature: feces | place: USA | collected 1985/1987
AACGGCCGGTGTTTCACAAATTACTTTCTCTCAGGATATTACCGGAGCGATTCGAGTGGTCACCGGGAATAAAAACGTTTGTTTGTAAATTCTTTCCTTTTTTATTGCGTTCTTAGGGCGAATCAGTTATAATAAATATGATTGTAAGCCGCAACGCCGCGGCTTGAGAAAGCGGCCCGCAAGCATGTCTTTGATCTTGACGGGACAGGAAAAATTTAAGGATAGCGGGGGAAACGAAACTATGGCAGTAGATAAAAGCAAGGCGCTGGAAACAGCCCTGGGACAGATAGAAAAGCAGTTTGGAAAGGGCGCGGTGATGAAACTCGGAGAATCAGGAGCTCATGTTGCGGTAGAGACAGTTCCTACAGGCTGTTTGAGTCTTGATATTGCGCTTGGATTGGGCGGAGTTCCGAAAGGACGCGTGATTGAAGTTTACGGACCTGAGTCCAGCGGTAAGACAACGGTTGCGCTTCATATGATTGCGGAAGTGCAGAAACGCGGCGGTATTGCGGGATTTATTGATGCGGAACATGCGTTGGATCCGGTCTATGCAAAGAATATAGGAGTGGATATTGACGAACTATATATTTCCCAACCGGACAGCGGTGATCAGGCTTTGGAGATTGCAGAGACGATGGCACGTTCCGGCGCAATCGACATTATCGTTGTAGACTCTGTTGCGGCTCTTGTGCCGAGACAGGAGATTGAAGGAGATATGGGAGACAGTCATGTGGGACTTCAAGCGCGATTGATGTCACAGGCACTTAGGAAACTGACTCCGGTTATCAGTAAGTCGAACTGTATTGTGATTTTTATCAATCAGCTGAGAGAAAAAGTCGGGGTCATGTTCGGAAATCCGGAGACGACAACCGGAGGAAGGGCGCTTAAGTTTTATGCGTCTGTCCGAATGGATGTCAGAAAAACAGAGACTCTGAAACAAAGCGGAGAGATGGTCGGAAACCATACCCGTATTAAGATTGTGAAAAATAAGATAGCTCCGCCGTTTAAGGAGGCGGAATTTGACATTATGTTCGGAAAAGGAATTTCAAAAGAAGGAGATATCCTTGATCTGGCTACTAAGTTAGATCTTGTTAAAAAGAGTGGAGCATGGTATGCATATGAAGGCGATAAGATCGGACAGGGCCGGGAAAATGCAAAGACATATCTGTCTGCTCATCCGGAAATAATGGAAGAGTTGGAAAAGAAAGTAAGAGAACATTATCAACTTGGGACAGATTCTTCGGAAAAAGATGAGAAAGAAGTGAAAAAGGAAAAAGAACAAAAAGGGAAAAGTGACGATCTTGCATTAAAAGGTGATGAAAAATAATGATAGTCACTAAAATAGAGCCATGTACAAAAACGAAGTTTAAAATTTATATAGATGAGACATTTAAGTTTGTACTTTATAAAGGAGAGGTTTCCCGTTTCGGAATTCGGATCGGGGAAGAAATCCCGCCGGAAACAGAAGAAAAGATCCGAACGGAAGTGCTTTTGAAGAGGGCGAAGCTTAGGGCGATGCATCTTCTCGAGGATATGGACCGAACAGAGTCTGCCCTTCGCGAAAAACTTCGTCAGGGTCTGTATCCGTCTGACGTGACAGAGGCGGCGATTGAATATGTAAAGTCATTCGGTTATCTTGATGATGTCCGGTATGCGGAAAACTTCGTGAGGAGCAGGCAGAATGTGAAGAGTAAAAAAGAAATCGGCACGGCGCTGCTGCAGAAAGGGATTTCGTCGGAAATAGCAAAGCGCGCTATGGAAATCTGCTATGAAGAAATGGGAGAAGAAGAGGCAATCCGCAAAATTTTAAGAAAAAAAAGTTTGATCCGAATAAGGCGGAAGAAGCTCAAATGCAGAAAATATACGGCTATCTGGGGCGCAAAGGATTTCGTTATGATACAGTCCGTCAAGTGATACAAAATTATAATGACGATGCTTGACATTGTTGTGAAAACAGTATAAAATTTAACTGTTGTATTTAAGTAATATGTACAATGAAAATTTAATAAGGAGGTGCTCCTGTGCAAGTAGATTTAGTGATCGCTATTATACTTGCTGCGGCACTCGCTTTGATAGTTGGGATGGTTTCTCGATTTCTCACAATTTCCGGTTTGAAAAAAAATGCAGAAAGTAAAATCGGAAATGCAGAGGCAAAAGCAAGAGAAATCATCGATGATGCTGTGAAAACTGCTGAAACAACGAAAAAGGAAGCTCTTCTCGAAGTGAAAGAAGAATCGATCAAGACAAAGAATGATCTTGAGAAGGAGACAAAAGAAAGAAGAGCGGAATTGCAGCGCTATGAAAAAAGAGTGCTGGCAAAAGAAGAGGCAGTTGATAAGCGTTCTGATGTGTTAGAACATCGGGAGTCGAAGCTTACGGCGAAAGAAGACCAGCTTCGTCAGCGGGAAGCCAAGGTAGAAGAGCTGAATCAGAAACGTGTGCAGGAACTAGAACGAATCTCAGGACTTACCTCCGAACAGGCAAAAGAATATCTGTTGAAAACTGTTGAAGAAGATGTTAAGCATGACACCGCAAAAATGGTCAGAGAATTGGAAACACAGGCGAAAGAAGAAGCAGACAAGAAAGCAAAAGAATATGTTGTCAATGCAATTCAGAGATGTGCGGCAGACCATGTTGCGGAAACGACAATTTCCGTTGTGCAGCTTCCGAGCGATGAAATGAAAGGTCGTATTATCGGTCGTGAAGGAAGAAATATCCGAACACTTGAAACATTGACCGGTGTGGAACTGATTATTGATGATACACCGGAAGCGGTTGTTTTATCGGGATTTGATCCCATCCGCCGTGAAGTTGCAAGAATTGCACTTGAACGTTTGATCGTAGACGGACGTATTCATCCGGCGAGAATTGAAGAAATGGTAGAAAAAGCGCAGAAAGAAGTCGATACAATGATCAGAGAAGAAGGAGAAGCGGCAGCGTTAGAAGTAGGCGTGCCGGGAATTCATCCGGAGTTGATCAGACTTCTCGGTCGTATGAAGTTTAGAACAAGCTATGGACAGAATGCGTTGAAGCATTCGATTGAAGTGGCTCAGTTGTCGGGACTTCTTGCGGGCGAAATCGGTATAGATGTCAGAATGGCGAAACGTGCCGGACTTCTGCATGATATAGGAAAATCTATCGACCATGATGTAGAAGGGTCACATATTCAAATCGGTGTGGATCTTTGTAGGAAATATAAAGAATCCTCAACCGTAATTAACGCGGTGGAATCGCATCACGGAGATGTTGAGCCGCAGACATTGATCGCATGTGTAGTGCAGGCAGCCGATACGATTTCGGCAGCAAGACCGGGTGCAAGACGCGAGACGATCGAAACATACACCAACAGATTGAAACAGTTAGAAGAGATTACCAACCAGTTTAAAGGGGTGGATAAATCTTTTGCCATTCAGGCGGGCAGAGAGATTCGAGTTATGGTAGTTCCAGAGCAGGTATCTGATGATGATATGGTGCTTATGGCAAGGGATATTGCAAAACAAATTGAATTTGAACTTGAGTATCCCGGACAGATTAAAGTCAATGTAATCCGTGAATCACGGGCAACAGATTATGCGAAATAGCAATGAATCATAACAGCAGACGAAAGACCAGCCCTTGTCGAAAGACGAGGGCTTTCTTTTATTAAAATATGTTGATTGCTGAGAGGATACGGGGAAGGAGAAAGACGATGAGTGAACAGATTAAACGTGTGAACAGAGAATTGAAATTTAAAGGAACGATTATTGATTTCTATCAAGATACAATGGAAATTAATGGGGATCATACAGTTGTATGGGATTTTATCAAGCACAAAGGAGCTGCGGCAGTAGTTCCGGTCACTGAAGATGGAAAGATACTTATGGTACGTCAGTATCGAAATGCACTTGAGAGATATACTTTGGAGATACCGGCAGGGGCTCTGGGTTTAAATGTGCTGCTCGGGAATTGGAAGAAGAAACAGGTTATAAAAGTGAGGAATTGGAATGGCTGATCACCTTGAGGACAACGGTTGCTTTTTGCAATGAGAAGATCGAGGTGTATGTGGCGAAAAATTTAATCCCTTCAAAACAGCATTTAGATGAGGATGAATTTATTGATCTGAAAGCATATTCTCTTGATGAATTAAAAGAAAAAATATTTACAGGAGAGATTGAAGATGCAAAAACAGTTGCATCATTAATGGCATATGCAGTAAAATACGAAGCCTGAAAATGATGTAAGAAACGGATCGTGAAAAGTGATAATGAAAAAATTCCGGCATATAATGAAATATCAATAAAAAGTAAAGTGCAGAATGGCAAAAGGATCAGCAACTGCGCGATACAGGGAGGAATAATGAAGGTATTTCATGTGAAAAAGCAGTTAGCGGCTTTGTTTATGCCGGGATTTTTAATTGGAATTATTTATGTCAATTTTCTTGCTAAAAAATATGTGGCAGCTCCGGATCTGTTCAGTGAATATTTTTTGGATCAATTCAGGGGTGTGCAGATAGACGAAAAAGAATATTTATGGTATCTGCTTCGCATTCGCTGCGTTCCGTTTTTTATGCTTTCAGGGTTGGCTCTTACGAAGTTGAAAAAAGTAAGCGCCGGGTTATTTCTTGGGTGGACAGGCATATCTGTGGGGGTGCTTGTTTCGCTGGCGGCATCGAACTTGGGAATGAAAGGCTGTCTCTTGTGTCTTATAGGTGTTTCTCCACAGTTTCTTTTCTATATTCCTGCGTATTTTATGATCCTGAAATATTGTTATGAGTCAGAAGATGGCAGATGGAACAGACAGAAAACAATTTTTGTCGGTTTGATGATGAGTTTAGGAATTATTACCGAATTATATGTGAATCCTGTATTAGTGAAGTTGTTCTTGAATTATGTGTAGTTGTCTATAGACTATGTGCTGCGCACATAGTCTATAGATCTTTTGCTCCTTTTCGGAGATGAAAAAATAAAATAATAACGGCGATTCCGAAAACAAGAAACTGACTGGTTAAAAGTCCGATCAGATAACCGTATATTCCAAACTTGGGGATTGCAAAAAATACTCCGGCAATACGAACAAGAAGACCGGCAGTGTTGACGAGAAGTGTGCAGAATGTTTTCCCAAGTCCGTTAATTATGCTTGTAAGGGCGGTATTTGTGTAAAGAAACGGGCAGATCCATGAAAGTGTTAAAATGAAACTTCCGGCAGCAGAACTATGGAACAAAACTCTTCCGAGAAAGTTTCCGAAAATCAGAAAAAACAGACAGCATCCAAGGCCTAAAATGAAACAGCTTCCTACAGATTGTTTCAATAAACGAATGATTCGTCTGTTATCATCAGATGCCTGGGCAGCGCTGACGGCAGGCATAAGCACTGTTCCGATAGAAGTTGTGAGCGCCGAAGGAAAAAGGATGCATGGCAGAGCCATTCCTGTCAATACTCCGTAAAGGCGAAGCGCTTCCGAAGAAGTCATTCCGTAGATTTTTAAAAAAGTCGGGATGGAGGCCGCCTCAATGCTTTGGAGTAAAGTAACTGCCGTTCGATTTGCTGTAAGAGGAACAGATAAAGCGGACAGTTTTCTGAAAGTTTTTGAAATGGAAGAAATCGAAGCGGCATAACAAAGCTGCTTTTGCCGATTCAGCATCTGTATCGAAAAAAGTGCGGCAGCCGTCTCGCCTGCGGCAATGCCGGCGGCGGCAAGTTTGACAGAAGGGATTTCCCCGGTTTTTTTAACAAAGAGAAAAAGCAGGACGACGAAAAGAATTCGAGCGGATTGTTCGATAAGCTGTGACAGGGCAGGAATTTTTGTCTGCTGAAGCCCTAAACTGTATCCGCAGATACAACTATGTATTGCGGCGAACGGTAATGCATAAGAGACGATAAGAAGGAGATTTTCACACCTGGCATCTCCTAAAAAAGTTGTTGCTATATAAAAGGCGTTTTTTTGGAGAAAATATAATTCTATAAGTGAGAGAAAGAGTGTGAAGCCAAGAGAAACTGCAAGAATGTTTCCGGCTTCTTTTTGCCGTTCAATATGCGGGGAGGATGAACTGGCGGCAGAGTAAGTAACAACAGATGACATTTTTTCTGCGACCATGTGTGAGACGGCGGTTTGAATCCCGAATGTGCTGACTGACAGACAAAGTGCATAGACCGGGAAAATGAGCTGATATAAACCGACGTTTTCTTCTCCGAAAGCATGACTTAAAAAAATACGAAAGAAGAATCCCATAATGCGAGTGATCAATCCGGCGGCAGTTAAAACGGCGGCGCCGCGAAATAAATTGCGGGAAGAAAAGGAGCGGAATTTGTCAGAACGGAATAACATAAAATCACCTCGATTTGTAACAACAGACATATACTTGTTAAAACATATGTCATAAGGAGACTTGACAGAACCGGGGATGAATGCTATGCTACAAAAGAAATCCCTAGTAAAATACTGGGGAATCCATTCTGCAATATTAAGAATAAAGAAATAGAGTATTTTTATTAAGGAACGGAGCGTGAGAAAGTGAAGTTATCTACAAAAGGAAGGTATGGACTTCGTGCGTTGATCGATCTGGCGCAAAATGGAGGTGAACAGCCGGTATCTATTACAAGTATTTCAACAAGACAAGATATCTCGGAACGATATCTTGAGCAGTTGATGTCTATGCTGAAAAAAGCGGGGATTGTAAGAAGTGTAAGAGGAGCCGGAGGCGGATATGTGCTTGTAAAAAGACTGGAAGATATTTCTGTGGGAGATGTGCTTCGCGCATTGGAAGGCAGTCTTGAGCCGGTGGACTGCGCGGGTCTTGAACCAAATGGAGGATGCAGTGTTTCGGACAGCTGCGTGACAAAATATGTTTGGAAGAAAATTAACGACAGTATTAACCAGACGGTAGATGAGATTAAACTTGATCAACTCGTAAAAGAAAACGGAAAAAACTGTAGAAACTGATTACAGTTTATTTAATGAAGAGATGGAGGAAAAAAGATGGATAAACTGATATATCTTGATAATGCGGCTACGACAAAAACTTCACCTGAAGTTGTGGAAGCAATGCTGCCTTATTTTACAGAACATTATGGGAATCCGTCCAGTATATATTCGTTTGCGGCGGCAAATAAGGAAGTGATTTCAAAACAAAGAGAGACGATCGCAGGTGTGATCGGAGCAAAGGAAAATGAGATTTATTTTACGGCGGGAGGAACGGAAGCCGACAACTGGGCATTGACGGCGACAGCAGAGGCGTATGGCGCAAAAGGAAAGCATATTATTACGACGAAGATTGAACATCATGCCGTTTTGCATACATGTGAATATCTTCAAAAGCGAGGGTATGAGGTTACTTATCTCGATGTGGATGAATATGGAGTTGTAGATCCGAAGTCGGTAGAGGCGGCGATCAGACCGGATACGATATTGATCTCGGTCATGTTTGCGAACAATGAGATCGGTACGGTAGAGCCGATAAAAGAGATCGGCGCGATCGCTCATGAAAAAGGAATTTTGTTTCACACGGACGCCGTACAGGCGTTTTGTCAGATACCGATCGATGTCGATGAATGTCATATAGATATGCTCAGCGCCAGCGGACATAAATTAAACGGTCCGAAGGGAATTGGATTTTTATACATCAGAAAAGGAGTCAAAATCCGCTCGTTGATCCACGGAGGAGCACAGGAGAGGAGACGTCGTGCAGGAACTGAAAATGTTCCAGGAATCGTCGGTTTCGGGAAAGCAGTTGAAATAGCTGCAGCGTCTATGGAAAGAAGAATGGAAAAAGAAAGTCAGCTTCGGGATTATTTGATCGAAAAGATTGAAAAAGAGATACCATACTGCAGATTAAACGGCGACAGAGAAAGGCGTCTTCCGAATAATGTGAATTTCAGTTTTCAATATATAGAAGGCGAGTCGCTTCTTATCATGCTCGACATGAAAGGCATCTGCGCTTCCAGCGGATCTGCGTGTACATCGGGATCGCTGGATCCTTCACATGTTCTTTTGGCAATCGGGCTTCCTCATGAAATTGCACACGGATCTTTGCGTCTGACGCTTGGAGACGATACGACAAAAGAAGATCTGGATTATGTGACGACCTGTTTGAAAGAGATAGTAGCTCGACTAAGAAGCATGTCTCCTCTTTATGAAGATTTTTTGAAAAAACAAAAAAATAAGTAAAGGAACAGGGAAAAGAAATTGACTTAAGTCAAAAGAAAAATATCGTTTGAATAAGCGGAAACAGAGAATAGGAGGAATTTATTTATGTATACAGAAAAAGTAATGGATCATTTTCAGCATCCGAGAAACGTAGGAGAACTTGAAAACGCCAGCGGCGTCGGAACAGTGGGAAATGCAAAATGTGGAGATATCATGAGAATTTATCTTGACATTGATGAAAACCAGATTATTCGGGATGTGAAGTTTAAAACTTTTGGATGTGGGGCGGCTGTAGCAACAAGCAGTATGGCGACAGAACTTGTAAAAGGGAAAAATATACAGGAGGCAATGAAAGTAACAAACAAAGCTGTGATGGAGGCTCTTGATGGTCTTCCGCCAGTAAAAGTACATTGTTCGTTGCTGGCAGAGGAAGCAATTCATGCGGCGCTTTGGGATTATGCTGAAAAGAACGGGATCAAGATTGAAGGGCTGGAAAAACCAAAGACAGATATTCATGAGGACGAGGAAGAAGAGGAATATTAATGAAGAAAGTGGTTGTAGGAATGTCAGGAGGCGTGGATTCGTCTGTGGCGGCATATCTGCTGAAAGAACAAGGCTATGATGTGATCGGCGTTACGATGCAGATCTGGCAGGAAGAAGACGTCTGTACAGTAGAAGAAAACGGAGGCTGCTGCGGGTTAAGCGCTGTTGAAGATGCGAGGAGAGTTGCAGCGGCATTGGGCATTCCTTATTATGTGATGAATTTCAGAGAGGAATTCCAAAAAAATGTAATCGACTATTTTGCAGATTCTTATGTGAACGGCCAGACGCCGAATCCGTGTATTGCATGCAACCGTTATGTGAAATGGGAAGCGCTTCTTAAGCGCAGCATCTCGATCGGAGCAGATTTTATTGCGACAGGGCACTATGCAAGAGTTGAGCAGCTTTCAAACGGGAGATATGCTCTGCGGCGTTCGGCAACTGCTGCAAAAGATCAGACTTATGCATTATATAATCTGACGCAGGAACAGTTGAAACGAACGTTGATGCCGGTAGGAGAATATACAAAAGAAGAAGTTCGGGTAATTGCGGAAAAGATCGGACTGCTCGTTGCGGACAAGCCGGACAGTCAGGATATATGTTTTGTACAGGATGGAAACTATGCTGCTTTTATAGAAGAACATACAGGGAAGAAAGCTTCGGAAGGAAACTTTGTTACATCGGATGGAACTGTCATAGGGAGGCATAAAGGGATTATCCATTATACGGTCGGTCAGAGAAAGGGACTTGGTCTGGCACTTGGATATCCGGCATTTGTTCTTGAAATCCGTCCGGAAACGAATGAGGTCGTTATCGGAACTTATGAAGAATCTCTGACAACGGTTGTCCGTGCAAAACAGCTGAACTTTATGTCGGTAGAAGATCTAAAAGAACCGCTGCGTGTGTTTGCGAAGATCAGGTATAATCACAAAGGCGCGTGGTGTACGGTCGAGCGGACGAAAGAAGATGAAGTAACTTGCTGTTTTGAGGAGCCGCAGCGCGCGGTGACACCCGGTCAGGCGATTGTATTTTATGACGGCGAGTATGTACTTGGCGGCGGTACGATTTTGTGAGAGGTGTGAGAGGATGCCTAAACGATTAAAAGAAACAATGATACGATCTGATTTTCATATGCATACCGCATTTTCAACGGACAGTGAAGAGGCTGTTGAAAGTATGTTGAACCGGGCTGTTGAAAGAGGGCTCTATTCGGTTTGCATCACAGATCATATGGATGCGGATTACCCGCCGGATGACGAATTGGGAGAAAGTGCATTCCGGTTGGATACGGAAAACTACTTTCCGTTTCTTTTAAAAAAGAAAAAAGAGTATGAAGAACGGATTCAGGTGCGTATCGGAATTGAATTAGGACTTCAAAAGCATCTGGGGACAAGATACGAGACGTTGATCGAGAAGTATCCGTTCGATTTTGTGATCGGCTCTATGCATCTTGTCTGTGGGGAAGACCCTTATACCGGAAAGGTGTTTGAAGAGCTGGGAGATGCACAGGTATACAGGAGGATGTTCTGTGAAACGTTGGAATGCATTCGGAAAATAAAATGTTTCGATGTGCTCGGTCATTTGGATTATGTGGTTCGATATGGAAAGCATCAGGCGGAGGCGTATTCTTATGAAAAGTTTTCTGATGAGATTGACATGATATTAAGAGAATTGATCTCGTCAGGAAAAGGTCTGGAATTGAACATGGCAGGAATAAAGTATGGTCTTGGATTTGCTCATCCGCATCCGAGTGTGCTTCGCCGATATAAAGAGCTGGGAGGAGAGATCATCACCGTGGGATCTGATGCTCATAAAGCAGAGCATATCGGATATGAATTTGAGATCGCGGGCGAACTTCTGAAATCCTGTGGTTTTCGATATTATACAGAATTTGAGAATCGTAAGGCTGTTTTTCGACGGATTCCATAAAAATGTATTTAGGACTTGAATTTTTGTTCCTGTTTTAGTACAATTATGCTAGTTGATGAATTCTTAACAATGTTTACTTTGCGGGGGTTCATTTGCATAACTGGAAACAGTTAAATATTTTTCAAACTTTTAGGAGGAATTAATCATGGCAGTAAAAGTAGCGATTAATGGATTTGGACGTATTGGACGTCTTGCTTTCAGACAGATGTTCGGAGCAGAGGGATTTGAGATCGTAGCAATCAATGACCTGACATCCCCGAAAATGCTTGCTCACTTACTGAAATATGACTCAACACAGGGCAAATATGCACTGGCAGATAAAGTTGAGGCTGGAGAGGATTCTATCATCGTTGATGGAAAAGAAATTAAAATCTACGCAAAAGCAAACGCAGCAGAACTTCCGTGGGGAGAAATCGGCGTTGACGTAGTTCTGGAGTGTACAGGATTCTACACATCTAAAGCAAAAGCACAGGCTCACATCGATGCAGGCGCTAAAAAAGTTGTTATTTCCGCTCCGGCAGGAAATGACCTTCCGACAATCGTATATAACGTAAACCACGAGCAGCTTACAAAAGATGACAACATCATCTCAGCAGCTTCCTGTACAACAAACTGCTTGGCTCCGATGGCAAAAGCACTGAACGATCTTGCACCGATCAAATCCGGTATCATGTGCACAATCCACGCTTACACAGGTGATCAGATGACACTTGACGGACCGCAGAGAAAAGGCGATCTGAGAAGATCTCGTGCAGCAGCTTGCAACATCGTGCCGAACAGCACAGGTGCAGCAAAAGCAATCGGTCTTGTTATTCCGGAACTGAACGGAAAACTGATCGGTTCTGCTCAGCGTGTTCCGACTCCGACAGGATCTACAACAATTCTTACAGCAGTTGTAGAAGGCGAAGTAACAGTTGATCAGATCAACGCAGCTATGAAAGCAGCAGCAAACGAGTCTTACGGATACAATACAGATGAGATCGTATCCAGCGATATCGTAGGTATGTCTTACGGA
>OHNO01001180.1_pt1 | contig 11574 bp, 8 predicted proteins | sample 1569521 | NCBI WGS metagenome assembly OHNO01 (sample SAMEA3879604, study PRJEB24766) | human gut metagenome | biome: human-associated habitat; feature: feces | place: USA | collected 1985/1987
CGACCTTCTTGGCGCCGGCGTCAAGGTGCTTCTTGGCGGCGTCGCGCTTGGTGAACAGGCCGGTGGATTCCAGAACGACGTCCACGCCCAGATCCTTCCAGGGAAGGTTGGCGGGATCACGTTCCACGGTGATGAGGATCTTGTGACCGTCAACGACCAGATAATCACCCTCGATGGAAATTTCACCGTCAAACTTGCCCTGCGTGGAGTCATACTTGAGCAGGTGGGCGATCGTTTCGATAGGAGTCAGGTCATTGATGGCAACAACCTTGTTGCGTTCTTCCTTGGACATGGCGCGCAGTACGTTGCGACCAATGCGTCCAAAACCGTTAATAGCGTATTTGGCCATAAGATTGAGGGCTTCAGATTTGATTAATTACTAGTCCCGGACTTATTCAAGTACCATGGACGCTGCAAGTTTAAAAACGTTTCAACCAGCCGTCAACACTATTGTTCCCCCATCATGGCAGTATGTTCCCCAGCTTCCGCAAACAGGGAACACTCCGCCAGACGTACATACTCCTTCATGAAAATCAAAAACTTGTAAAAACGCCCTCCTTCCTCCGGAAGCTCCTTCAATTCATGGAGCGCAAAGCGGCGCGTATCAGCTCGTCCACGTCCGCATCCGGATGGTCCTTCAGATGGGCGGCTATCGCCTTGCGGGATTCCACCTGCTTGAACCCGAGCGCAATCAGAGCCAATTCCGCGTCCCCGGCGGCCTGGGAAGTAGCGCCCTGGGCCTGGGCTTCCCACGTGGCGGCCAGGCCCACTTTATCCTTCAGTTCCAGGACGATGCGTTCCGCCGTCTTTTTGCCCACCCCCTTGGCCCGCGCAATGCCGGAAACGTCTCCGCCCACAACCGCCTGCTTGAACTGCTCCACGGACAGGGAACCCAAAATGGCAATCGCCGTTGCCGGGCCGATTCCGGAAACACGTTCAATCAGCAGCAGGAAAATATCCCTTTCCGCATCCGTGGCAAAACCATACAGCACCTGCATGTTCTCCCGGACATGCAGGTAGGTTTTCAGCGTCAGCTCCCTGCCGGGAAGGGGATTCAGCCTGTCAAACGTGGACAGGGGCACAATCACTTCATACCCCACCCCATGAACATCCAGGATCAACCGCTGGGGATATGATTCCGCCACCGTGCCGCGCAGAAAAGCTATCATACCCTTAACGTGACACAATCCGGCCCGCGCGCAAGCCAAAAACGCATCCTCCGGAACCGCTTCCGTCATCTTTTCTGGAGCACGTGCAGCCTGACATGTTCCAGATCCTCCCGGTGGTAAAAGCAGCGCACGCGCAGTCCACGGGCTGTTTTCATCCTGCACCTGTATTCACGCAGCAGCCCTTTTTTCACCAGCCTGTAAACATAGCTGCGCACTACTCCCAGCATGCTGACAGCCCCGGCCATATCCATATAACACGGAGGCACGCGGCGGCGCACGGGCTCCCGTCCAGCAAGAACCCGCTCCACATCCAGCCGCCGCCAGTACAGGGCCAGGGGCCCCGTACCCTTGCGCACCACCCGGAAACGGACACCGTGGCGGTGCAGATACTGGCGCGCGGCGGAAGCGCTGCAGCAGAGCCGTGCCGCGACGGCGGATGTCTCCACAAATGCGCTACCCGCCTCCGTATAAGGCTGGCCGGACCTGGGATTCGTTCCGCGGCGGCGGATTTTGACATGTTCCGGGAAGCTCAATTTGGGATTGCTAATGTATTCACGCCCTCCCACACCGATGAATGTTTTCTTAAAACGGTATATCATGATTAACGAGTTTTCACATTGGATTTACGAAGCCTCATGCAGCCGTTCCGCACGAAACTCTAACATATTTTGGAGATTCCAAAAATGCATTGAGTTTAAGAATGTTCAACATTTTTCTTTGTTTTTCTGTTTTTTACATTCATACTAAACTCATTTCACCGCAATATATGCCCGGAGACCATGCCGGCCAATCATGTGAAAAGGGCCTACGCGCCCATCGGGAAACTTACCCCCCTTAATCTTTTCCGGATCTCAAGCCTTCCATTCCCATAAACAAGAGGGTCTGGAAACAAATTTTCCCTCTTTTCCAGGCGTTCCTTTCCGACGCCGCAAGCTTTCAGGAAACAACTTCCTTCCCTCCGCGATTCCACCATACGGCCTCCCCGAAAACATCCATTTCCGGCAAGAATCCTGAAGAAGGGAGCATGAGAAGACCTCCCGATTTCACCAACCGCTGACGACACGCCCCTTCACTCCGCTCCCCCCCCGTTTCCCCATCCGCGTTTTTTCCGATATTTCCCCCATCATGAAAACCGGCCCAATAAAAAAACCCGGCTTCCTTGCGGAAAGCCGGGTATGGGAAAAATGCCTCAGGGAAGAAGTTTTGCCGGGCGCCCTTCAAAAATCCCACGCTGAGGAACGAAAATGCGGTCATTGGGCTGGATGGGAATCGCCCTGTCCTTAATGGAAAAATAATCATACGTCACGGTTTTTCCACCGCGCGTCACCTGCACGTAGCGGGATCCCCAGTCCGTGATGTCGCCGGCGCCCACAATCGCCTCCAGAAGCGTCATGCCGCGCCGCCACAAAACATTCTTCTTCATAGCCACACCGCCGCTTACCAGAACAATGTGTTCCGTCAGCCGCGCATCCGAACTCTGCACCTTCACCAGAAACGTAGGGGCCGTGTACAGCTCCGCCTTCTTGTAGGCGGCCATCAGCATGTCTTCAATCTGGCGGGCCGTTTTGCCTACCACGCGCAGCACATCCTGCCCCGGAGGGAGCTGGGGCATGCGTATCGTTCCGTTCCCATCCAACAGATACTGCCCGGAAATAGCGGTAGCGTCGTCGGCGGGAATGCCGCGCACCTGGATTTCAATGGTGCCCTGGGGCGGCACGGCATCCGGAGACTGGGCGGAGCCCAGCCCCGCCGGGCCCAGCATAAGACAAAGGATGGAACAAATATATTTTTTCATGGAGCAATGGGTTAATACAAATCTTCACTATCATGGGACTGGGTGGCTGCCAGCTCCTTGGCCTTTCCAGAACGTTCCACCTTCTTCATGGAAGAGGCATCCGCGTTCTCTCCGGAGGAAGCGCCATCCGCAGAATAATAGGAATAGTAAGTTGTGTAATACTGATATTGGTGATCGGACGTAATGTCCACATTATTCATCACCACGCCGGCCAGGTTGCCGCCCACGGACTCGATTACCTGCTTCTGCCTCAACAGGGCTTTCAGCGGCAGCTTGCGGGGCTGGACAACCATAAGAGTCATGTCCACCTCGCTTACAATGACGGCGGAGTCACTGACCCCCAGGATGGGAGGGGAATCCACCAGCACAATGTCAAAACGTTGCTTCACTTCCTGCAGCAATTCATTAAACTTGCGGGAATTCAAGGCGCCCGAAGGGTCAAAGGGAGTGGGTCCCGCAGGCATGACGTACAGGTTTTCAATGGGCGTCTGAAAAATGACTTCCTCCAGAGGATAATCTTCCAGCAGGTAGGAAGTCAGCCCTACCTCATTATCCAGCTCATAATACCGGTGAAGCTTGGAACGGCGCAGGTCGGCGTCAATCATCAGGGTGGCATACCCCCCCTGGGCACAAATATAGGCCAGATTGCACAGGGTGGTGGTCTTCCCTTCCCCGGCGCTCCCGGAAACAAAGGTCAGGGAAATTTCTTCCAGCCCTTTCTTATTGAATTCTATGTTCGTCCGCAAAATGCGGTAGGCTTCCGCATCCGGCCCCATGACATCGGAAGAATGCAGAATAGGCACATTCTTGGGAATAATGCCCAGGACGGGAACCTGAAGAGCCCGTTCCACATCTTCCATGGTCTTCACGGAGGTATCCATGAATTCCAGAAGCAAGGCCAATCCGATGCCCAGCAACAGACCGGCACCCGCTCCCACCGCCAGGTTAATGGTCACATTCGGCTTGTAGGGCGCAGCAGGATAGGTCGGCAGCTGATACATTTCAATTGCCTCACGGGGTACGCGCAAACGGGCAATCTCATCTTTGTACCGGGAATCCAGTTCCTTAAGCTGGTCCAGCGCAGCGTCATAATCACGACTGGCCTGTTCATACATGGGAACCTGCAGGACGTGCTTCTGAAGATCCTCTTCCTTTTGGGCAACGGTCGCCTCCCAGTGCTTCCGGCTTGCGGCAACCATTTCCAGCTTGCTCTTCAGGGAAGAACGCAGGCCTATCAATTCCTTGTTCAGCTTATCCCCCAGAATCCTTTCCGTTTCCAGCAGCGCCAGCATTTTGGGATGCCTGGCGCCGATATTCTGGGATTTCAGATTTTCCTTTTCCTTGAGCTTGTCGGAAAATTCAGCATAGGTCTTACGGAGAGCGTCCGCCCCTACAGTCTCCGCATTCAGCAGGTCGGAACTGATCACGTAATCCAGCAACTTGTCGTCGGGCAGACGCTGCAATTCCTGCACATAGGAAGCCAGTTCCTTTTCCCTCCTTTCAAAATCCATGGCCTGCGCTTTGGCATTCCGGAATTCCTCTTCTTCCATACCGGCCGTCAGGGTGCTGCGGTGTTCACCGTTTCTCCAGGACGTAGGCAGGTAGGAGCTCTCCGCAATCAGCTTTTTGAGAGCCATCATTTTTTCATTGACGGCATCCTCCTGTTCCCGGAGGACATCCTTCAGGCTCTTGATGGCGGTTTCCACCAGACGGTTTTCGCGCATTTCACGGTCCTGCTTGTACGCCTCAGGCACCGCCTTGGCAATATTCTGCACCAGTTTGGGATCCGGACCGGAAACAATGACGTCCACAAGGTCCGTGGCACGCACGGGGGCCACCTTAATCATGCCGGCCAGATTAGTCGCCGCCATTTCATCCGTCATCCCCCATTCCGCGGCAAGGTTCAGTTTTCTGGATACCACTTTAAGCACTTCGGCGGAAGTCAGCACGGAATACTGCATGGGAATGTAGTTGGCCGTCACGTTGGAAGTGGCAACCACGTCCCCCCCCCTGCCTATATCCATCACAGGCTTGGGCAGTTTAATCTGAAACTGGCTGGTCGCCCGGTAGGAGGGCGGCATCAGGAAAGTCACTACCACGGAAATGACCAGCACCAGAAGGAAAACAAGAAAGACTTCCTTCCAGCGATTTTTTAAAACTTGCAAATAGTCAATATTGCGTACGATGCGATCACTGTTCTGCTGATCCTGGGCACTCATGGAATATAGTAAGGCAGTAAGATAAAAACTCCTCTAATTGTGAATGAAAATTCGCAATTAGAGGAGTAAAGGCATTAATGGTCAGTCAAGACTTAGAAGCTGTAATTCACGCCGAAGGAGAACACGTTGCGGTTGTAGGAAGGCATCGGGTAGTTATAGCCGCTGTAGGAACCGTTCGTGTAGGAATATTGGGCCGTAAGGGCCAGGGCATTCGTCAGCAGAAGCTTGATACCGGCGGTAGCATTGAAAGTCAGGTTGGACGTGTCACTGTTGCTGATGGAACTCGGACGCGTATAATCGCTGGCAATCAGGTTTACTCCGCAATTCAGACTGACGCGGTGCGTCAGCTTCAGCGTGCTGTGTACCCCGAAACGCCACGTTTCATTGGAGTAATAGCTGGCGCCGTTGTAAGGGATGTAGGTATTCACCGCTTCGTTGGAATAACGGACGAACGTTCCGAGCATGAACCGATCGCTCAAGCGGTGGTTTAAGCCGAATTCCGCGGAGGGATAGGTTTTTGTTCCGTAGTTCTCGACATACTTGAACTGAGGACCTACGCGCAACGTAGCAGAAGTATTTTCGCTCACCGCATATTCAGCGCCGGCCATGACGAAGTTGGAAAATTCGTTATTGCCGTATTCGCGGTTACAGTAGGAACCCGTCCAGCCCAGGGAAACAGCCAGACGTTCCGTCCATTTGTACCGGTTGGTGAAATTCATGCCAACATAATCGCGGTTATCCGTCTTGGCGGAATCCTCCTGATAGTCGATCATGGAGAAATTGGCACCCAGCGTCGTGGAATAGCGGGAAGTCCACGCCTTGCTCACGGAACTGGAAACATACACGTAAATGTAGTCGCCGTCCCGGCGGGCATTGGCAATACCGTTGGAATAGTTGGGTTCCGGCTGCCATGCAAAGGAGACGCTGCCGTTATAACGCAAAGTCTGGTCAAAACTATGGGAAAGTTTGGCGGACAGCGTGGAATTGGAAAGGGCTTCATTCGTTCCGCCATCAAGGTCTTTCAGGTAAAAAATACCCCCCAGCTTGGCGGAGAAAGAATATTGGGTCACGGCATCGTAGTTGGCCAGGGAGCACCCTATGTCCGTACTGATGAATGCGGATTCCTGCTTGTTATAATTGGAGGCGTTGACATTGTCGTCATACCCTCCCGCCAGGTTGAAGAACCACTTGAGAGGAAGGGACTCTTCCAGACCAACCGGACCCGCCAGCGTGTACAGAGACTGCCCGTTGGCATGGACGGCAAACATGCCGGCGGCCACCAGGGAGAGATAAAAAAGACTCTTCATGCTATTTTATTAAATAAGAATCAGGACACGGGAGCGGGGCTGGTGGGCGTGCCGCCCACAGGAAGACCGCCCGGCAGAACCAGGGAGCCCCCGGCAACATCTTCAACAGGCTTTACCAGGCCATGTTCCTGGACAGTTACCCCTGAGAGGGGGTTATCAGGAGTCTGGGCAGCCACGGCCACAGCAATGGAAGGAACAGTACCGGCTACCGGAGAATTGCCCAAAGCTTTTTCAACCGCTTCCGAAATGGGAGCCACGGATGCATACGGATGGGGCTGGGAGGAAACAGCGGAAGCGATCACATTGCGCACCTGTTCTTCCTTCACCCCGGGCCCGTAGCTCCGGACAGCGGCGGAAGCAACGGCAGGAGCGTTGGACGGGAAAGCGCCCGCAGCCATGGATACCATCGCACCCATCACATGATCGGACACACCAGCCTTAGCAGCATCGTTCAAAACTCCGGACACCGCTTTCATATCCAGAGCACCGGCTTTCAATCCGGCCTGAACAATATCTGCCATTTTCTTCATAAAAGCCTTTTCAACAGCGGAGGCTTTAACCTGATCAACAGCCGGAGCGGCTGCCGGAGAAGCAGTTTGCTGAGCCATACCGGGAAGGGTACCCGCAAACGCAAGTGCCAGCGCACTAAGCGCCGCCTTTGTCACGAACCTGGCTTTCATAAAGGAAGTATTTAGCAGGTGAATTTAATAAAAAAATGGAGCGGGTAACGGGAATCGAACCCGTATAATCAGCTTGGAAGGCTGGAGCTTTACCATTAAGCTATACCCGCGCAACGAACGCATTATGTTCAAATCACGGGATAAGACAAGTTTTTTTTCATTACTGCGTCAAAATAACAAAAAAAGAGGATACGTTTTTTCTGTGGTCTTGACATCCGGGCCTTCTGCCGCTAAATAGGCATCCGCATTTCATGCGGGCGTCGTTCAATGGTAGGACGCGAGCTTCCCAAGCTTGAGACGTGGGTTCGATTCCCATCGCCCGTACCAATTTGTTCCGCAAGTTATTGTTTATCAAAGCTTGCGTTTTTTGTTTTCTTGAGACGGCAACATACATGGCAACGCCTGGAAACGGCCTTTCAAGACATTGTCCCACAGGCAGAAGACATGGTTTATCCGCAAAGAAGCCTTGTTCCGTGTGAATAAAAAAGACCTGGCAGCTACTCCCAATACGGGAACAGTCCGGGCAAGATGTCCGCGCCGGATGCATTCGCCGCCGGCACGGACGTGAATTACAGGGAGAGGCTACCAGCCAAGAACAAATTTCCTCTGGATTTTAGCAAGAAGAAGCACTTTGCGGATCATTGCCCGGGTTTCATTAAGGAGGTTGAGATAGAGAAGCGCCCGTCGCATATCGGAGGCGTCTTCCGGACGCAGAATAATCTGCTGTTTGACGGCTTCCGCAAATTCCTCATCCAGGGCGTCCATGCCTGCCAGGCATTCGTCCAACCCGGTATAGTCATTGCTTTCCATCATTTCCCGGAAACGGGGGTAGAGGGAGGAAACACGGCTGTTCATTCCCCGCAGAAGCTCTATCCTTTCCAAATCCAGCCCTTCATGGTTGTTGTCTATATAGGCATGGCTGGCCGTAGTAATGTTGGAGAGGGATTCAAAGACGGAGGTAGCGTATTCCACCATCTGCACATAGCGCTTGCCTCGGTCGGCCTCTTTGTCCGGGAGTTCACGGACGACGGGCATGACTTCCATCGCCATTTTATCGCTCAGGGAACGGCGGATGCCGCGCGCTTCTTTCCGGAGTTTTTTCAGACGCTTCCTGTCCTCCACGTTCAGGGCCTCCAGATTCATTTCATAGATTTCCGCCATGCGCTTCATCAGTTCAATAATTTCCTCATTGTAGCGTGCGGCGGCAGCCGGATCCCGGTAATTGGCGGCCTGCGCCTGAGCTGCAGCCTGGGTTCTTTTACGATGGAGCCTGGAACTTTTCAGAAGCAGAAAAGCCGCCAGCGAACACATGGCGATGATGCCGAAGAGACCGCCATAAAGGATGCAGGCCGCCACAATGAAGCACATGGAAAACGCGGCAAAGGCCGTAAAAAACCACCCTGAAATCACCGTAATCACTCCGGTGATGCGATACACGGCGCTGTCCCGCCCCCAGGCCTTGTCCGCCAGGGAGGAACCCATCGCCACCATGAACGTCACATATGTGGTGGAAAGGGGAAGCCGAAGGGACGTGGCCAGAGAAATCAGCAGGGCAGCCACCGTCAAATTCACGGAAGCGCGAATGAGGTCGAAAGATGCACCGTTATCCGGCCCTTCCGGCACAGGCCGGAAGCGTTTTTCAATAAACCTCCCGACGCAGGAGGGCATGATTTTTTCCACCGCGCGGGAAGCATTCAGGGCATAGCGCACCGCCATGCGGGCCGGGGGGACGGAGCCGAACCGCTCTACTCCCCCGCCCTGCCTCGCCAGATTGACTTCCGTATCCGTAACGGTTTGCGCCTTTTTGGAGAACATGAGGGCCAGCACCATGATGACGCCCGCCCCCAGCAGGTAACGCCAATCCGCCGTGACGGGGGCCATCAGACCGCCCATGGACAGAGTGGTAAGGTCCGCCCCCTGCGCTGCGGCGGCGGCCGCAATTTCCATAGAAGACTGCCCCGCCATGAAAACGCCGATGAAGTTGACCAGGTCATTCCCGGCAAAGGAAAGGGCCAGGGCCATAGTGCCCGCGAGAACGGATACTTTCAGGATATTGACTTTGCAAAGATTCTGGAGCACGGCCATCAGGACGGTCCAGAATGCCAGGCTGCAGCAAACGTACAGCCAGATATGGGCGTCCAGGTGGCGGATCATATCCTTGGTGACCAGCGTGCTTCCCTTCAGCCCCTTGAAAATGGCAAAGTAAGTGATAGCCGTCAGGGCCACGCCGCACCAGACGGCGCCCAGGTATTTGAAGGATTTTTGATAGTTGAAGGAGAAGATGAGGCGGGAAATCCACATAACCGTTATCCCGCAAATGAAAGCGATAAAAACGGAGGAAAAAATGCCGGAGATGATCGCCAGAGCTTTGGAGGAATTGATGTAGCTGGACAATTCCTGAGCGACGCCCGGTTCCCCGGACCAAATTTTAACGAGAGCTGCGGCCACGGCTCCGCCCAGCAGTTCAAAAACAATGGAAACCGTGGTGGAAGTGGGAAGGCCGAACGTGTTGAAAACGTCCAGCAGGATAACATCCGTCAACATGACCGCCAGAAAGATCAACATGATGTCATGGAAGGAAAACCGGGCCGGCATGAATACGCCGCTTCTGGCGATTTCCATCATGCCGCTGGAGAACAGCGAGCCGATGATGATACCCAAAGCGGCCACCAGCACAATCGTCCTGCGCGGAGCGGCCTTGGAACCAACGGCGGAGTTCAAAAAGTTGGCGGCGTCATTGGAAACTCCGACAACGAGGTCGAAGCAGGATAACACCAGTATCAGTCCTATGATAAAGTAATAGATCGGGTCCATATGCGTAATAAACGGCCCTCTATTACAGGAGGCCGCTCCCGCACGCCCGTTTTAAAACGTGAACATTCCGTCACATTTTCCCATACGCCCCTGCTTCCGGTCCTCAAAAAAGGAGGAGAGCGGATTCTTCCGCCCTCCTCCCGCTTTCATTAAATGTAAAAAACAAAAAGCCTAACGGTCCACATGAAGGATATTTCCGTCAGGGGCAATCAGCACATCATAATCGTCACGGCTGTCCGCAACTTCCACCTTGTAACGGACAAGTTCTCCTTCAGTAATTTTTTCCGCTTCCTTAATCCGGCATCCCGGATAACGCTTCAAAACGGACGCACGGACGGCTTCCGGAAGAGAGGAAGCAGCTATTTCTTCCTTAATCCTCACAATTTTCCCATCAGGAGCAATCTTCACGTCAAACTGGAATCCGTTAATTCTAAATTCGGCTTCGTAGATCCTTTCCATGCCATGCATTTCAGAGTCCCATTCAATGGGACCGGCGTTCGGATAAGCACCCTTGATACTGGAAACGGCGGCAGCCGGAACGGAAGACTCCGGGATATCGGCCAGAGCAGAAGGCATGGCCAGTACCGCCGCCGCAAACAATATGTTCTTATGCAGCTTTTTCATGTTATGATTAGACAAATATGTTCTATAATCATTCAATATTTTTCTAAATTCTGAACATCCTGTGCAGCTTTTTCCCGAAACCGGCTCCTGATGAAGCATATTAAAAAAGGCTCCCCGGTTTTTCCGGGGAGCCTTGAAGCCGATTGCCTTGGTCTCGAAGAAACGGACGGGGCTTACATCATGCCCATGCCGCCCATTCCTCCCATGCCGCCCATGTCGGAAGCTCCGGAGCCGCAGCTGCAGCTCTTCTTCTCGGGCTTGTCGGCAATGACGCATTCCGTGGTAAGCAGCAGGCCGGCGATGGAGGCCGCATTCTGCAGAGCGGAACGGGTCACCTTGGTCGGATCCACCACGCCGGCGGAAAGCAGGTCTTCATACTTGTCCGTGGCCACGTTGTAACCTTCGGCAGTATTCTTCATGCCTTTCACGTTGGCGACGATGAGGGCTCCTTCGCGGCCGGCATTGCAGGCCAGCTGGCGGAGCGGGGCTTCCACAGCGCGATAAACGATCTGGGCGCCGGTTGCTTCATCACCTTCCAGTTTGAGGGTGTCAATGGCTTTCTGGGCGCGAATCAGCGCCACGCCGCCGCCGGGAACGATGCCTTCTTCCACCGCAGCGCGGGTAGCGTGCAGGGCGTCGTCCACACGGGCCTTCTTTTCCTTCATTTCCGTTTCCGTAGCGGCACCCACATGGATGACGGCCACACCGCCGGCCAGCTTGGCCAGGCGTTCCTGGAGTTTTTCGCGGTCGTAGTCGGACGTGGTGTCCTTGATCTGGCGGCGAATCTGGGAAATGCGGGCTTCAATATCGGAAGATTTGCCGGAACCTTCCACGATAACGGTTTCATCCTTGGAAACAACCACGCGCTTGGCCTGGCCGAGGTCTTCGATGCCCACGTTTTCCAGCTTGATGCCCAGGTCTTCCGTGATGCACTTGCCGCCGGTAAGGATGGCGATGTCTTCCATC
>OHNO01001211.1_pt1 | contig 11422 bp, 6 predicted proteins | sample 1569521 | NCBI WGS metagenome assembly OHNO01 (sample SAMEA3879604, study PRJEB24766) | human gut metagenome | biome: human-associated habitat; feature: feces | place: USA | collected 1985/1987
GGAAAACCAAAAGAGGACTAAACAAAAAAAGTTTAGTCCTCTTTTGGTTTTGAATAGCCCTAGAAGCTCATATTTTGCATTTTAAGCGATTTTGACTAACCAGGCGTGGATTTTACTTAGAAATTATTCAAAACGTCTGTAAAGTGCTTAAAATCGTTTCTAGGAGCTTTTAGCGTTTATTTCATTCAGTTATCGGCATAATCGTTAAAACAGGCGTTATCGTAGCGTAAAATCATGCCTACCATCCCAAATAATCCCTCGATCTTTGGTTCTATTATATAAAAAAACATAAAAACAACCCCTATTACCTGTCCAATAGATAACGGGGGTTGTTTTAATAGCATTGTATAGGGGTTATTATCTAATTATAGACCCTAAACAAACATCTTTTGTAAAAAGCCTTTTTTCTGTTCTTTCAATAAATCTAATTCTTTCTCGGTCAAGGAGCAAGTCGGAGCTACTACGATACTCTCGCCGGTGTGTACGCCTAGCGGGTCTACGTTCTCCATGCTCACTACCGTGAAGCAATGGTCGTTCTTGTCGCGGATCACCTCGAACTCGATCTCTTTCCAACCCTTCAAAGATTCCTCGACCAAGATCTGGGATGAGTAAGCGAAAGCGCTTTCCGCCAAGGTGCGAAGCTCGGCCTCGTCCTTACAGATACCACTGCCCATACCACCTAATGCGTAAGCGGAACGGATCATTACGGGGAAACCGATCTTATAAGCGGCAGCCACGGCGTCGTCCATGCTTTCTACGGCTTGGCTGATCGGGGTCTTCACTTCTATCTCGTTCAGTTTCTTAACAAATAGGTCACGGTCCTCGGTGTACATGATAGCCTCAACGGATGTACCCAATACTTTCACGCCATATTTAGCCAACGTGCCGCTGGTGTAAAGTTGAGTACCGCAGTTCAAAGCGGTCTGCCCGCCAAACGCCAATAGGATTCCGTCCGGTTGTTCTTTTTTGATAACTTCCTCCACGAAGTAAGGAGTGATAGGCAAGAAATATACCTTATCGGCTACTCCCTCGGATGTTTGGATAGTCGCGATATTCGGATTTAGCAATACGGTACTGATCCCTTCTTCTTTCAGAGCCTTTAACGCTTGCGAACCAGAGTAGTCAAACTCCCCGGCCTGTCCGATCTTCAGGGCACCCGAGCCCAGAACAATCACCTTTTTGATATCACTTTTCGACATAGTAATTTGGGTTGTTTTGTTTATTATAATGATTTTAGAATATTATATTTATATTATATCACCGGACCGATGGACACAAAAAAAATGCGTTAGTAAAAGTAACCAACGCATCTTATATAACCAAATTATAATCCCGTAAAATAGAGAAAAGAGCCTCAACCTCCGACATATAACCGGAATAGAACTTCGGATTATCCTTATGTGTCTTGTTTGTCATCTGCTCTCTCTTCAAAATTTCGGCAAAGATAGGGCTTTTGTTTGAAAGAACAAGTTATTTTCTTAAATTTGTAGTATTGTATCAGAAAAAAGAAAGCTTATGGCACGAATAACGATTCCTTATGCGGTAGCGGATTTTGTAGAGATGCGGGAACGCAATTTCTACTATGTGGACAAGACCGATTTCATTCCGGGCTTGGAAGACTATAAGGCTCCAGTCTTCTTGCGTCCCCGTCGTTTCGGGAAAAGCCTGTTTATCTCTACCTTGACCTGTTACTACGACCGTACCAAGGCCGACCGGTTCGAGGAACTGTTCGGCGGGACTTGGATCGGGGAGCACCCGACGGAGGAGCATAATCGTTATATGATCGTGCGCTATGATTTTTCCAAGATGGTGATGGCCGATGACATGGAAGGGTTGGAGCGGAATTTCAACGATCTGAATCGTTCTCCCGTGGAGATCATGGTAACGCATAACCGGGACTTGTTTAAGGATTTTCAGTTCTCCAGCAAGAAAGAGGCCTCCAAGATGCTTGAGGAAGCTTTGGGGTACGCCCGTGAGCATGGACTGCCTAAAGTGTATGTGTTGATCGATGAGTACGATAATTTCACCAATCAGTTGTTGACGGCCTACAAGGATCCGCTCTATGAGCAGGTAACCACGAAGGATAGTTTCCTGCGCACTTTCTTCAAGGTGATCAAAGCGGGTATCGGCGAAGGTAGTATCCGTACATGTTTCTGCACGGGGGTTCTTCCCGTCACGATGGACGATTTGACAAGCGGATATAATATAGCGGAGATCCTGACCTTGCATCCGAGGTTTCTGGATATGCTTGGTTTTACGTATGAGGAAGCGAGCGCTTATCTTCGTTATGTCCTTGACAAATACGGCACGGGGCAGGACTCTTTTGAGGAACTTTGGCAACTGATCGTGAACAACTACGACGGCTATCGTTTCCGTCCCGGCGCGGAGCCTTTGTTCAATTCCACGATCTTGACCTATTTCTTTAAGAACTTCGCCACGATGGATGGTATGATCCCGAGTGAGCTGGTGGATGAGAACCTGCGTACGGATATCGGTTGGATCCGTCGCTTGACCCTCTCGCAAGAGAACTCCAAGGAGATGCTGGATGCGTTGGTGATTGACGACGAGTTATCCTATAACGTTTCCGACCTGTCGAGCAAGTTCAACAAGAGGAAATTCTTCGACAAGAACTTCTATCCGGTCAGCCTCTTTTATCTGGGTATGACCACGCTGCGGAATAATTACCGCATGGTGCTACCCAACCTTACGATGCGCAGCATCTACATGGACTATTATAACGAGATGAATCATATAGAGGGAAACGCCCAACGCTATGTGCCTACTTACGAGCGTTTCACGGAAGAGCGTCGTTTCGAGCCGCTGGTACAAAACTACTTCGAGCAATACCTCGGGCAGTTCCCGGCGCAGGTGTTCGACAGGATCAACGAGAATTTCATCCGTTGCTCCTTCTTCGAGCTTTGTTCCCGTTACCTGAGCAGCTACTATACGTTCGCCATCGAGCAGAACAATTCGGCGGGCCGTTCGGATTTCGAGATGACCGGTATCCCCGGTACGGACTATTACAAGGATGACCGGTTGGTGGAATTCAAGTATTTCAAGGCGAAGGAGGCGGAGCGCATGCTGGCGCTCAGCGATCCCCGTCCCGAGGACGTGGCGCAAGTACTCGCCTACGCCAAGGATACCAAGGAGAAGTTCCCGTACTACCATGTCCGTTCCTACATTGTATATATCTGTGCCAACAAAGGATGGAAATGCTGGGAGGTGACTCCGTGATATCAATCCAATTGCTTTATTAATAGTACTTTGTGGTGCCAATGATGTGCCATGCTATTGGCACAGTTGTGCCACCATGCTGGCACGCCCGTACCACCTCGATGGCAAAGGCGTGCCACTGCGATGGCACACGCATGCCACGGTGATGGCACGTTCGTAACATGGGTAGTGGCACAAGCCTCTCTTCCTTGGTTTACCAGTCGTACTCTTCGAAATAAGCGTCGAAGTCTTTTGGTTCCTTCACCCCACAGCGTTTAAGCGCATTCAATACGACCTGTTGTTCGGAGGGTGAAAGCGGCCTTTCTCCCTTGCGGACACGGTAGTAAGTACGCCGGCTGAAGTGCCTCATGAGTCCCGGGATAACGGAGAGCATCTGTTTGTGCGGCAAGCTCTCCAATAGGCTTACGAATCCCGCGGCATAGCGTACTTTCTTGTTCGGACGGTAATAAGGGCAAGTTCCCTTCAATGAGGCGAGGTGTCTCGGGCTGATGATCTGCCAATAGGCCGTCTCGTCGGGCTTTATTAAGTATTCTTGTTAAAGGTGATTGTTTGTTTCGGCGTTCTGGAATAGGGGTGTTTACGCGTGCGGCCTACCTCATGAATTTACGAGGTAGGCCGCATAAAAATAGCTATTATCAAGTACTTATTTAACCGTAACATTCCATCCGGAAAGAATACCTCCGTAGAAGTAAAAGTCTACGCAGAATGTTTTTCCTGTGTTTAGCTCTTTGACCTCGTAGTATTTCGTGGCACCTTTTTCGTTCACCAATTTATAATCGGCGATATTCGGGATAGGCACGTTGGCGAGCTCCTTGATCTTTGCGTTTATCATGTTCAAGATATCCATGTTCTCGAAAGGATTCGTTACTTTGGTACTCTTGGATAAAGCCGGATTCACCCCATTGTTCTCGGCACGAACCGCACGAACACTATCCGCATAAGCCTTGAACATCGCACGGCTTTCCGGAGTGCGTAAAGCGGATACGGTAAAGATAGAGATTCCTTCCGCCCCATGATTTAGCGCGGCGTCCATGCTGGCTTGCATATCGTCTGAAACCATTAAGCCGCAGTAAAGCGTTGTTTTCGGGTTCTTATCCCGAACATCCTCTATCATACAGTCTGAGATAAAACTAATATCTTCCGTGTAGAAGTTATGGTATACCATGGGGAAGACAATGTCCAGATTCCATTTACCCCAGTCTTGACGAACCATTTTGGATGCCATCTTGGGGGTTGGGAAAGGAGAGGCCGCCATTTTCTTTCCATAGGAGTGAACCACGTCGGCGATCATATTGGCAACCTCGGTAATCTGGTCACAACGGAATTGAAGCCATTTCTCGTCTTGCGAGGGATCTTCTTGTTCCCTTGGATCATATCCGTAAGCGGCCTTGAACTTCTCGATCATAGCCGGGTGATAGCCAAAATCCCATTGCGGATATTCTTGATCTTGCACGATACCGTATTTCGGCCAAAGGGTAGTCGGCAGGATAACGTCCACGAAACGGTTGTAATCGATAGCGATACCGTTCAAACCCTCTACCTCGCAGTAAGCCTCTATTTTCTTCTTGATAAACTCCCGTACCTCGGGTAAGGCAGGGCACATAAATTTGTAGTAATCCACGTAAGCGGTCGTATCGGCCAAGCTTTGTCCGTTACGGTTTACGCTGAACCATTCGGGATGTTCTTTTAAGATAGCGTCTCGGTCATGTTCCAGATTCATCGTCCATAACCAAGCGTAGACCTCTATCCCATGTTTTTGGGCGATGGGAATAGCGGCCCGATAATCATCCGGAGTAGGGGCGTTTAGCATGACACCGTCTATCCCCGCCTCATTCATGATCGTGCAGATGGAGTCGAAATTCATTCCGGGCTGGTAATCCAACCAAGTCCAGAACATCGGATAAGCATCTTTCGTATCATTTTTCGGGGAACTGCAAGCACCTACGCAGCAAGCTACCAGAAGCAATACTAAATAATTTATGTGTCTCATAAGTTTAATGAATTTGATTAACGATTTATCCGTTAAAGATACGTATTCCTGTTTAATGCCGTTCTTTTTTCAGCGTAAATATCGGTAAATAAAAGAAGATGCCTAGGATAGACATGATAAGGCCGCCTATCGTTCCGGCGGCGAGCGGGAACCAAAAGGCTTCTTTATCGGTGCCTAGCATGAACGGGATAAATCCGAGTATGGTCGATATAACGGTTAGGAAAATCGGCGTGATCTTGGCGTTCCATGCCTTTAGATAAGCACGGATTGGGGAAATAGCGGGTATCCGTTCCCGAATTTGGTTATATTCGTTTAAGATATAGATACTGGCGTTTACCGTGATACCGCATAATAAAACGAAGGAGGCGAATCCACCTTGGTCGAAGTTCAGTTTGAACCAATAGAAGGTCAGGAATACCCCGATATAAGAGATCGGTATGACAAAAATGACCGCCAGCGGTTGTTTCAAGGAATTAAACAAGATACTGGTCGTAAAGAAAATAATAACGATGATCAAGAATAATAACGCATATTGTTTATTATCTTTCTGATCCCATGACCAATAGTTCTTTTCCGCTTTAGCCGTATACCCCATAGGCAGGATCTTGTTAAACTCTCTAAGTTCCCTTTTCTGTATCTTCTCGCCTTGTGAGGAAGCTCCGATATATTCATATTGCAGGCAGAGCCTGTATTGCTGGTTTACTTTCGCTATCTGTTGAGGGGTCTGGCTTTTCTCGACGATAGCGAGTTCGGACAACTTATAGGATTTATCACGGATGGTTTGAGGTACATATTGCATACTCCAGATATCGAACTCCTTTGATTGGCGGGAAGAAAGTTTTAGCTTTTCCGTCTCGTTATCAACGACGATGGTACCTGCGTAGATATCTTTACCGAAAACAGGCCGGATAGACGCGAATAAATCGATAGGCAATATATCCGCTTGCGCCATACGGGATTTATTCAAGTTGAAGTAGAATTCCTGATAATCATCCTTCCACCAAGAAAACTCGGAATTGATCAATACTTCCTTGATACGGCGATACGTAAGCAATTTCTCCCGTAGTTTCTCCGCCCATTCGTATAGCTCGTCATAATTATATCCGTACATCTCGATCCGGAAAGAACCTGCGTTCTCACGGACATCATTGCTGAAACCTTGGTCCATAAGTCCCCATACGCCCCAACTTCCACCACCTAATTCCAACGCTTTGCTAATCACCCTGCTTTTCAAGGTGTAGGGGAAACCACTTCGCTCGTTCTCACGGGTGAAATAGACGTTGATACTGGCTTGACGTGCGTTATAGATACTGGTCTGGAACTGCCGTATTTCCTTATAGGTACTCAAGTAAGCCTCCATTCGGTTGATCAAGTGGTTCATTTGATCAAGGGTCGTACCGTTTGGCATGGAAGCGCTGATACTTAATACCGTTTCTTCATTCCGGGTAAAATAACTTCCCTCGTATACCTTTTGGACAAATAGGCGCAAGGTTCCTCCCAAACTCTTATCGACGATAGGTTTTATCGTTTCCTTCCAAATATCTTTCGCTGCGAATTCATTGTAGCGGGCGATCCACAAAGAGTCCCTTGCGGATAGATCCTTCTCTTCCGGCTCGATCTTCTCCGGCAATAAAAATATCGGTAGTCCGAAAGCCAGTACTAGAATAAGGCAAGCCAGCTTTTTCCAATTGCAAAGGAAACGGATCTGCGTCCGGTAATAATGAGAGAAATAGACTGGGAAACGGTGTATGAACGACCGTATCGGACGGACCACCGGATGTTGTTTCCAATGACTCCGAGCTTTTGGGGAAGAAGAAGCGGCTTTCTTCGGGTGCAAATTCATCTTATCGATCAATGCCGGAACCAAGAATAACGCGATGAACAAAGATACGGCCAGATTAATGATCACGACAGCGGCGAAATCTTGTAAATTCAACCGTATCTTCTCATCCAAGAAGAAGATAATCACGAGGGCACCCATAGTCGTCAAAGTTGCCGCCAGAATAGACAAGAAAGCTTTCCGGTCATGATGGTGCCGGATGTGATCAGTCATCACGATCGTATTATCGATCACCAAGCTGAGAGAGATCGTGATACCCGCCAGCGAGTACAATTGCATCTCCAACCCTAATAAATAATAAAGGATAACGGCTATACACAGGTTGATACTTAAACTGATGATGATCAAGAATAGATAACGTACATTCCGGGTAATCAGCAGAACGAAGAGCAAGAGGATCAAGATGGTCAAGCCTGTACGGACGTAGATTTTATCCAATTCTTCTTGGATAAATTCGGTAGCGTCGTAACTGGTATGGATCTCGTAACCGGGAGGAAGCAAGGTGCGGATATGTTCCATTTCTTCCTTCACTTTCTTGGCTAATTGCAACTGGTTGGCAGTCTCTTCCGCACGGATAGACAGGTAAATAGAGTTTAAACCATTGATCCGGTAGTAACTTTGCGGGGCCTCTTCTTGCCGGGTTACCTTTATCAATTGATCCAGCCGGATTAAGCTACCATCTTTGTTTGCGACGGTGATATGCGATGGTTCGAACCCATTCGTGATCTTTTCCGGCATTAACGCCAGACGAATCCATTCCTTGCCGATATCTCCTTGTCCCATATTAGCGGTTCCAAGGAACTCTTTTTTGTAATATTGGCTGATCGCCGATTGGATATCCTCTATCGTGATCCCCAGATCCCGTAGCTGGCGGCTATCGTATTCCAAGCGCCATTCCATAGGGGTTGCCCCGCTAACATCGATACGATAAATACCTTGCACGCTGCTAAGCCGGGGCTTTATCTGATCCTCGGCGAATCGCTGAATGAATATCGGGGTAGCGGAAGCGTTCAAGGTATAACTCATGAACGGGCGTGATTCCTTGTCGTCCGGACGGCTCATCTCTAAAATCGGATAACTTAATTCCTCCGGAAGGTCCGGCCACGTCTGCCTTACAATGGTTGATGCCTCGAAACGTGCGGCGTCTATATTCGTATGTTTATCTAGTTCTAAGGTAATCCTTCCCCATCCGTTTCCCGAGGTCGAGGAGATCTCTTTAATTCCTTTGATACGGGCAAGCATCGCCTCCAACCGGGAGGTTACCTCCATCTCGATAACCCTCGCTGAGTTGGAGGGCATATTATAGCTGATACTTAATTTCGGCAGCGTACGGGAGGGAGATAGCTTGATCGGCAATAAAGGCACGAAAGCGATCCCCGCCAATGCGATACAAAGGAAGGTGACGATGATCGTAAAGGATGATATGTTCGGCTTAGAACCCATGCTCGTAATCAAATTCATTGGCTAATGAGATGCCTGTCTCGAAATCATGTAAGGTGAGCTTACGTATTTTGTAATAGCTCAACCAATAATTTTGCAAGGCCGTGATATAATTACGTTGCGCTTCCTGCTGTCGGTTCAAGGAGAGCGTAAGGCTATTGATATCCGCTTTGCCGATCATGAAACGTTGCTTGGTCTCGTTATAGGCCATGATTGCGATATCCAAAGCCTCTTCGGCGCTGGCGATCAGGTTTTGCTGTACATTGAAATCACCGACGGTCATGATAACGTCTTCCTCCAATGTGACTTCCGTCTGCCGTGCGGATATTTGCGTAACATTTAGATTGCTTTTGGCTATATTGTATTTACCCTTCCGTACTCCCCAGTCTATAAGGGGAATAGAGATAGATATCGATACCAAGTCCTGCTGCAGCGGATTCTTGTAAACTTCCTTAAACTGGGTCGCTACTTGATTGAAACCGATACTGGCATTCAAGGAAGCGTTGAATAAGGTTTCCTTTTTGGTCTTATCCACTTGTTGCTCGGCCTCTAACACCTCTTGTCGCACTTCCAGAAACTTGGGGTTATTCTCCCTGGCTAACGTCAATGCTTGATCCACCGGAATATCCATATCATGGGGGCGTGACGGCAGCCGAAGCCGTATCTCCGTATTCTTATCGAAATTCAAATACGAGGCCAGACTGAACATGGCTCGCTTCAAGGCTATATCGGCGTTTTGTAACGTATTGCGGGCATTGATCGCATCCAGCTTGAGTGTCAGTAAATCCGCTTGACTAATAGCCGCGATCTTATGCCGCTCTTGGCCGGTACGGTATAACGTATCGGTTGTCGCTACATTTTCTTTGGCCATATCATATTCTACTTGAGCCATGGCTAAAGAGAAAAAATAAGTGGTGGCTTGCTCGCTGACGGTCTCGATATTATAAAGCAACTCTTTCTTTACTTTCTCATATTTTAGAGGCTCTATCTTCTTCTCCCACCGGAAAGGATTGTATCCCAATAAATCTTGGCTGTATCCGATACGGATTGGAACGGAGGTGAACTGATTATAAGTATTCGAGCCGAAATAGCGCATATACCCCAGATCCGTGTCCACGAAGAAACTACCACCCAGCATATCGAAGTTCTGCTTGATCTTTAAGTTTCCTCCCGCATAAAAGGACTGTTGCTTACGGTATTCGTCGATGTCTTTTTCTGAATCGTATCGTTTCGTGATATCCCGGTAATATTCGGCGGGTGTGATATTCAATGTAAGACTAGGCAGTCGCTCCGCTTTGTAATTACGAAACTCCCAGTAGCCGGACAAGAATAGGTTTTTCGTACGAAAAGCCTCCAGCGAGCTATCGGCGGCCAATGAGATCGTCTTCTCAAGGGAAAGGACGAGCGATTGGGCCGATACTCCTTCGGCTAATAGCGAACAGAACGCGTATAAAACTAGGAATGTCCTCTTGTATCTTTTTTTCATAATGCATGTCTCCTATAGATAAACCAATAAACCAAAGGGATAATAAATAAACTGACTACCGTACCGATCAGCATCGCCGAGATCATGGCAATGGAGAGTGGCTTTTGCAACTCACTTCCCATATCGAACGTGAATAGTAGCGGTACCATACCGAATATAGTTGTCAATGAGGTCATGATAATCGGGCGCAGACGGCGACGACCCGCCTCATGGATCGCTTCCATCAAGGGTACACCTTCTTTCCGAAGCTCATTGATCGCGTCCAGTTTCAAGATAGAGTCGTTTATGATGATACCGCAAGTTACCACGATACCGATAGCACTCATCAGGTTTAAGGTATGCCCGCATATCCATAATATCAGTAAGGAGGCGGCTACGTCTATAGGTATTTCCAGCAGGACGATCAAGGGCTGCAAGAAGCTCTCGAATTGCGCCGCTAAGATAAAGTACATCAAGAGAATGGATATGAACAAGATGACGACCAGTTCATTCAGCATTTGTTGGTTCGAGAAGAAGCTTCCCGAGAAATCGATGTCCCAATTCGTCTTATCTTTGGATTCGCAGCGGACGAGCTCCCGAATATTTTCCATTAACTGTTCCGCGTTCTCTACTTGATAGAAGCTAAAAGGAATATATTCCCCGTTCTTTCCAGCGGTGAGTATCTTCAAATCCTCTCCGGGAGTAATTTTTGTTACTGCGCTAAGAGGGACATGATTCGTCTTTTGGTTTTCGTCCGGTTGCGTACGGATTAACGTATTATGTAGGATATGATCGACCGTTTGCTCGTTTCCGGCTAGCGTGATCGGTAAATACTGTTGATAAGAGCGTAAGGTAGCGACTTCATTTTCCTTGAAGGCCGTCTTAAGTACCCGGTAGACCTCTTCATAGGAGATATTATAAAGTAATAGTTTCTGATGGTCTATGGATATGTTTAATTGATTCTCGAAAGCTACGCCAACGGGAGCGAGACCGGTCTTACTCTCTAGTGTTTTCTCTAGTTTTTGCAAAGTAGGGGCATCCGGAGCTTGTTCTTTGTTACGGGCATAGAACTCGGCTACGATATCGGCCTCACCGGTTACGAACAGTTTCTCAAACACAGTCTCCGGCGGAGAGAACGATAATACGGCTGTCGGGTAATTTCGCTTTACCCAAGCGGAGATTTCTTGTTGTAAAGGAGCGATAGCATCGGTCTCTTCTGTCTTGAAATAAAGCTCTACTTCCGAGATGGATAATTCCCTGTCTCGGTTTAGCAGGAATTGTTGCTGTCCGATATAGGCCGTGTGTTGCGCACCTAACCGATCGGCCTCACCAAATAATTCGGTGACTCTCTTTCTATTCTCATCAATATGGATGTTCTCATTCCATTCAACATGTGCGATTAACTCATTCTGATCGATTTCCGGCATCCGGCTTTTGGGGATCATATAGAATA
>OHNO01001215.1_pt1 | contig 11391 bp, 8 predicted proteins | sample 1569521 | NCBI WGS metagenome assembly OHNO01 (sample SAMEA3879604, study PRJEB24766) | human gut metagenome | biome: human-associated habitat; feature: feces | place: USA | collected 1985/1987
CGGCGAGATGCACGACGAAGAACCCGCCCTGGCCTATTACAATTACCGCTTTTACAACCCCAAAGACGGCAGATGGATCAACCGCGACCCCATCGCTGAACAGGGGGGGTTAAATTTATACTGCTTTTTAATCAATTATCCTCCATCAATAGATTATTTGGGAAAAATTGCAATCGTTCTCGTTATTCCTTTAACAATCACTGCTGCGGAAGCTACAGCGTATGTTGCAATTGCAGCAGCTGGAATTTGTTTATCAAACAGTTACTGTAGCAAACTTGCAACAGCAGCTTTTGTTGCTCCTATTCTTGCTGCTGTCGCTGTAGCTAAAGCCATTTCTTCTACAATATGTAGTATAAGATGTCGATTTGGAAATCATGGAGCTCATCATAGTTTTCGAGCCAATAGGATAGGCATACCTTCATCAATAAGATGTTGGAAGCGTCATTTGCAATCAAATTGTTGGATTTCAGGTGCATCAGGATCAAATTTCGGAACTATTAGAATACCTTATGGAGATTGTTATAAAAATAGAAATGGCAATCCTCCGGGAAGATGGTCTAGAGTTATAATAACGTACCCTTTTTGATCAATGAATATTAATTATAAATTTAAAAAGCATTATATATATATTAAGAGAATACAAAAGAAAAACATATAATGAATTATTAAAACATGAATACCCAATAACTGATCTCGTAACTATTGAAAAAGATACATTAAGTATAGAAATAATTCTTCTTGAAAAATATAGAGATCATCTCCTATTAGGGTTAGACGTTACTTTGCTTGGATCGAAAAAAATATGTTGTAAAAATTCAATTAGAAGAACTTTTACTGTATATAATAAATATAATAAATAGGTCCAATACAATTTAAAAAGGAAATTTCTGAAGAAAAAAAGTAATAAATAGCATTGTTCAAGAGCCAGGAACTGGTTAATAAAGGTAGTCTGCTTCTGTACCTCCTTCATATTTTGGTCTCTTGCTTGCAGTGTGTAAGAGGCTCTTCAAAATTACCCTGTTTACCCTGTGCGATATCATTCAACTCACACAAATTCAATGTATTGAATGACACAAAGTAAAAAATGCGCACCCTGTCTTGCCCTGTATCCCACCACGTAGCGGTCCATTTTATCACCACAAAATAAACTGATTAAGAATATTTCCGCACTCTGTTCTACCCTGTCACGGAATGGGCAATGGTGTACACGTTCCTCCGTCCGCCTCCTTCCTTTCGTACCTGCACGCGATCCGGACACATCTCTGCCAGTTTGGATAACTTTCCGCCCAGTTTAGCCGCGTTCCTGGCCAGAAGATTGAATGCTCTCATTTTGTCAGCAGGAAGATTAGCTCTTACACGGTCATAAATACCCGTGGAAGTGGCGTCCTTCCTGTAGATCTGTTTGGCATCTTCCGGAGTTCCGCAGCGTGCGGCCTGGTCAATCAGTTCCAGTAACTGCATTTCCGGGCTGATGCCCAGAACAGCCGTGGCTAGTGTCTTGTTCATGTATGCTCTGCATCGGTGACGTCCCGTAGGTTCCTGCAAATGCTCCGGCGCCCGGTAATGGTCAATGAACCACGCCAGAGCGGGCAACTCCCTTGCCAGGGCCTCATCCACGGCATCCTTTTCATCTTCCGTCCCATTCGGAGGCGCCTCATGATAACCGCTCAGCCAGAAAGCCGCATATTTTATCTGTATCGCCTCCCTCCATCGGAAAAGCCGTCAGGCTCTCTCCGGATCCGTGTTGAGCAACTGCACCACCGCCCAGGACAACGCCATCGGGAAGGCATCCTTCCCTTTGCCCTCAATGGAGACCACTCCGGCATACAGGATATTCTTGCTCCGGCTCATGACGTTCCACCGCTCCGCCTCCTTCACGTTCTTCATGATATCATCCAGAAGAATCACCGGGTAATGTTCCATGCCGCCGTTAAACCCTTCACTTCCCGGTTTTGTGAAATACTTTTCGCCGGCCATGACCAGATGCTGAACCCTGGTACGAGCCGTGCGCCTTTTCAGGCACGCCTGAATACGCTGTCTTGCCCCCTGCATCCAGGCTATAAAGGAAGGAAATTGGTCAAGGTCCTCCGGGTCATCCAGCAAACCACGCAAGAAGGCCAGGGCTGTCGAGCAATCCCCTTCCTTTCCCTCTACCCACGGCCCGGACGGCTCGGAAATCGCCGTCTGAAATAACGGGGAAGCCCGCTTCAATAATATCCACGCCCAGCGTTTCCAGCTGCATGGCCACCTGTATTTTCTGCTCCACGTTCATCGCCGCGCCGGGGCACTGTTCCCCGTCTCTCAGCGTCGTATCAAAAATATGTATTTGTTCTTTCATTTACAGTAAAAATGTTAAGAGGTCGTTCCTTCGGGAACTGCGCACGGAAAACGTTCCTGTTACGGAATCATTCCTTTGGCGCAAATCAAGACCAGCCGTTTACTTCCCTCGCGCCGGAACGGTTCACCGGCGCATATCGAGATATCTTCACGGACTTACCGTCCGAGAAGCAGCAATAGACGACCTTGCAGAAACAGGGTATTCATCTTGCTTGTTTTTACTATAAATCCACCCTGAATGGGGAACGGGACAGACAATGCTCTTTAGAACCTGCTCTGCCAAGACACCTCAAGTACATATGACATTGTTAGAGCCGTCTCATCCATTGAAATTTTGAAAGAGAGCGCCTTCCTTCACAAAAAAACTGCCTGTTAAACAAGGTTATACTGTACGGATAAACATAGAATTCCCATAACTGGAACTCATTCCTGAAATCAGTTCCAGATGAGAAAATTATGTAAACCCAAACTGGATAACAAGCCTAATAACAATCTATTAAGATTACCATAGGATAAGGTTTGACACATTATTCACAACTCAACGGCCTATTGCTATTCACAGCAATAGGCCGTTTTCTACATTTCCCGGTGGGAACGTATTTCCTGAATGGAAATGGACAGGGAGGCGCGGCCGCGATACACGTTGCGGTCAATCGTGAAAGCGATATCCCAGGGAGGATTGGGAAGCTCCCGTTCCGCTCCGTTGAAGAAAATAGCGTCACGCTCCACGATGCCCTGGCGCATGAAAAGCTTCAGATGATTGGTTCCCACGCGCTTGGGCGGTTCCGTGGGAAAAACGTCGGAACTCATGAAGAGAGGCTGTGGATTGGAGTTGCCGAAAGGTTCCAGCTTTTCATAGCTGTCCAGCAAATCCAGCGTCAACGCCTGGAAGGACACTTCCATGTCTATGTTGAGCACGGGGCTGCGCTGTTCCTCCGTCGTGGTTTCAGACACATAACGGTTGAATGCCCGGCGGAAATCGTCCATGCGGGATTCTTCAATCACCAGCCCCGCCGCCATGTCATGGCCGCCGCCGGAAACCAGCGTATCCGCGCAATGGTGGATGGCCTGCACCAGGGACACGCCGGGAATGGAACGGCCGGAGCCCTTCCCCACTCCGCTTTCGTCAAAGGCGATGACGAAGGTCGGCTTGTGGTACCGCCTCATCAGCTGGGAGGCTACAATGCCCACCACGCCGGGATGCCACGCGCGGGAACCCAGCACAATGACGTTGTCCCTCTCCGGGTCAAAGGAGTTATGAAGCATTTCCACCGCATCCGTCCGGATGGCCTCCTCTTCCTCCTGCCGCTTGCGGTTGTGGGAATCCAGCATTTGGGCAAGCTGCACGGCCCTCCTGGCATCCATGGTCAGCAGGAGTTCCAACGCATCCATGGGGGAATCCATGCGCCCGGCGGCATTGATGCGCGGGCCTATCCTGAACCCCACGTGGGCGGCGTTCAGGAAGCCCGCGTGGTTGACGGAGTCGGAAGGTCGGATGCCCGCTATTTCCGTCAGGGTTTTGAGGCCCGTATGGCGGCTGTGCGCCAGCCTGCCCAGGCCGTGGCGAACCAGAATCCTGTTTTCCGCCACCAGGGGAACAATGTCCGCCACGGTTGCCACGGCCACCAGGTCCAGATAAAGTTTCAGGTCAAAGGTTTTCAGTTTCCGCTCCTTCAGGAGGGCATGCGCCAGCTTGAAGACTACGCCCGCGCTGCACAGATAAGTATATGGGCTGTTTTCCTCAATTTTGGCATTGACCACCGCCGCTGCATCCGGACGCCCCAAAGGGCCCGCCTCATGGTGATCCAGAATGATGACGTCTATCCCCAGACTGTTAAGCATGTCCACCTCCTTCACGGAGGAAGTGCCGCAGTCCACCGTAATAAGCAGGCTGGGAGGGTCCGCACATTCGCAAAGGCAACGCTTGATGCCGGCCTCGCTGAGTCCGTAGCCTTCCCGGGAACGGACGGGAATAAAATACTGGGGATCCAGGTCATAAGCCATCAAAATGGCCCGGAGAAGCGCCACGGAGGTGACACCGTCCACATCATAGTCCCCATAAATGCACACGGTTTCCCCTTCATCCACGGCCCGGAAAATGCGGTCCACGGCATCCCTCATTTCCCCCATCAGGAAAGGGTCGCTCAGGTGGGAGAGCCTGGGGTCCAGAAAGAGTTCCGTTTCCATTCCCCCGGTGAAGCCGCGCTGCAGCAGGAGCTGCTTGACCAGCAGGGGCAGTTCCGCAGGAAACGCTTTCAAGACCGGATCATCCTCCTTCACGGAAGGGCGTAGAGTCCAATGAAAACCCGGCGTCATGGCAGTATTTTAGCCCCGCATCCAACAGGGTCAAGGTTGTTTCCGCAACAGAAGGCCAAAGCGGAGAAAAGAAGCGTCCGCTTCCGTTTCCGGAAACAGTCCGCACGCCGCGCGCCCGGCCCTTTCAAAAAAAACTCCGCCCGGTTCGTTCCGGACGGAGTTCGGCGTAAGGCGCCAGCGCCTGAGACGGTTATTTCCTGGAGGAAAAAATCACTTCATTAATGATTGCATCCGGCTGGGGAGCCTTGTAGGTCAGGCGCACGGCGGAAGTTCCGGCAGGAATGGCAAATTCGGAGACCCCGGGACCGGCGTTTCTCTTGCCGACCGGCGTCCAGGCACCCTCGCCGCGGCGCGCCTGGATGGCGAAGGCGGCGGATCCCACTACGACTACCTTGGAAGCCCTGGGGTTGTCCAGATTGGGAACGACTACGTCCAACGGCTTATCGGCACGGTAAACCGTCTTCAGGTTTCTGTCGCTCAGGGAGACCAGGCTGGTGCCAGGATCAGAAGGAGGAACGTCAAATTTAAACATGTTCAGAACAATGTCCTGTTCCTTCCCGCTTTTATTGACCAGTTTCATGCCTTTGATTCCCTTGGGGAGCTGATTTCCCCTGGCAATGAAGTTCTTGCCCTGTTTGTCCAGCTTCTGGACCACGGGTTTGGAGGAACCTTCCACATCCAGCACTACCTCAGCCCAGGAGTTGACGTCATCCCGTTCCAGGTTGACTTCCAGCCAGGTGGCGTCCGTGGGACCATCCAACCGCAGGGAAATAAATTCTCCGGGGTTCATCTTGTGCGTTTCCATTACGCGGTTGATTCGCACGATTTTGTCGGATTTCTGCACGGAAATGCCCTCCAGCCCAGCCACGTTGGAGGAAGCCATAGCGGAAGGAGGCGTGTTGACGGCTATTTCCCTCACGGCAGTCCAGACGGCCCGTCCGTTGCCCGTTTTCTTCGGCTCAATGACGCGGTAGCGCACGGCACGGAGCAAAACCGGCTTGGGAGCCTTCCAGGCTACCTGCATTCCGGCGGTCTCCGGCCCCAGCGGCTTCCAGGTCTTGAGGTCGCGGGAGCCTTCCAGCTGCCCTTTCTCTACATAGTCGCCGTCCTTGTCATTGCGGCCCATCAGCACTTCCACGCTCCGCACGGGAATGGGCATTCCGTAGTCCACGCCATACCAGTCTCCCGGCTGACCATAAGCGCCGGAGTGCCAGAAGGAGCCGCGGTCCCCGTCACAGAAGAGTTCCGCCTTATCCATGCTGCCCCCCTTGACCAGAGGCTTGGGGGAAAGAGCCGGAGCGCCGGCAATGGCCGGGAAAACTTTTTTGGAGACAATATCCGCCAGTTCATTGACGGCGGGGGCCATCACCCGGGAACCGGTCTTTACCGCGGAACGGTACAGCTGCCCTTCCTGGTTATGGCGGCGGGAAATTCCATCCATGGCCGCCAAAGCCTGCGTGGCCTGCACCAGGTGGGTCGCGGCCTCTCCGGCGTTGTTTTCCTCCAGTGCCGCCACGGCATGCTGGCCAGCACGCCCCAGTTGTTCAAAGGCGTCCACCCACGCGCCGATTTCCTTCATCAGCCGGGGATTATCGGCCTTGGCGCGGATGACAGGCGCAGCGGAAGCCATGCGAGCGAATTCCTTTTTAAGCAGAGCCGCATCAGCCTTCTCTATCCTGCCTTCCCGGGTGGCTTCCAGCACGCGCTTGACCACAGGTTCTATTTCCACGGATTCCTCACGCCGGTAACCGTGGCCGTTAGGCCCCTGGTCGGAATTGTGGTTCACAAAAACCTGCATGGCTTCCGCCGCCTTCGGGAACAGGCGCCTGACTCCCTCCTTCCAGGATTCCTCCGACTTAAAGCCGTTGATGTTCCAGGAGTAGTCCGCAAGACCGAAGAGGGAAACCTTGGAGGCCTCCGGCTTATCCATGGGGTTGGAGACAAATCCGCCCATGGATTCCCTGGCTCCCGGTTCCGTGGCAAGTCCGTACACGCGGCCCATGCACAGGTTGGAACGGCAGTAGTCCGTAACGGGGAAATTCCACCAGACGTAGGAAGGGCGCTTGATTCTCCTGTTCACCCACTGCTGGCCTTCCAGCGTGATGTCATGGCAGACGGAATTCCCCGTCCACATAACGTGGATGGAGGGGTCCAGGCGGTCGCCCAGAATATCCAGATAAGTTCCCGGCTTGGGATTGGCCCAGCCGCGGTTGTACTCCGTAGGGCACATGACCAGGGGAGTGACGTCTTTCTTCACCTTGACAAATTCGTCATTGATTTTGTTCAGCAGAAGGGCCTGCATGTCCCCCCGCTTGCCCTCTCCGAAGATGTCGTCAAAAAACACGGCAAAGGAACGGACGCCCAGCTTGTACATCATCTCAAACTTTTTGATGACGTTGTTCATGTCTTCTTCCGTCCACTTAATGTCTTTGCCGGGGTGGATGGCCCAGACAAAGTCCACATGGTTTTCCTTCGCCACCTTCACCAGTTCCCTGATCTGGGCGGCCTGGTCTGCGGGATAGGGATCCCGCCAGTGGGGGGAGGAATGGTAGGGATCGTCCTTCGGCCCGTAGATGTATGTGTTCATTTTGTTCTGCCCGTAAAAGCGCAGCTGGCTCAGACGGGCTTCATGGCTCCAGGGAGTGCCGTAAAAACCTTCCACCGTTCCGCGGAATTCAATGTCCGGCCAATCCGTAATTTCCCCAACGGGCAAAATCACGCCTTCTCCGCCGGTCTTCGTTCCCAGCTGCCGCAGCGTCTGCATGGCGTAAAATGCCCCCCGTTCGTCATGGGCTCCTATGCCCACCTTTCCCTGCGGAGAAATCACCAGCTTGTAGGCTCCGGATTTTTCCGGAACCCCGTCCAGCAGCTTGCTCCCGCCCGCCTTGGCAGAACGTATTGTCACGGAAGGCTTCCCGGAGAAAGCAACCGTCTGGGAGGTGAATTTGGACTGCTGGGGGGACGGATATACGGCAGGAGTCGCCGCCAGAGCGGAGCCGGCCAGAAAGGCCGCCACGCTCAAGCCACATTGGAGAAGTTGAAAACCATTCATGATGATGCGCGATAATGGAACCAGAAAAAACTTTCCACCTCAAGAAAAAACCGTTCTCCTCCATCAGGCTGTCGCCACCAGGGGAAAAACACGGGAAAAGACTTCAAAAAGAAACTTCCCCGCCTTCTCTTCCCTCTTCAGGAAGATCCCCCCGCTCCTCATGGAATATTCGGGAACTGTCATCACTCCATCACCCGGCTCATCCGGAGACCGCCCGGCGCAGCCGCCCCCCTGCAGGAAGCGGCATGTTGATGGAATTTCCTGTGAAGGGCAATCGTCCCGCACGGAAATCCTGGCGGGGCTGGATGCCAGGGGCGCCGCCTTCTCCCTTCTTGACCAAAAATTCACCGTAACGCTGAAAAACAAAAAAGGGCCGTGCAGAATCCCTGAAAAGTCAGCGTCATCCCATTTCAGAAGACAAATTTGACCATTGCATCACTTGAAGGGAAGGTTCATCATGCGGAACATGCTCCGGCGCATTTTGATTCCTTTTCTGTGTCTTCTGGGCCTGTTCTGCTCTCTTCAGGCCCAGGATGCCCCAGTATTGAAAATCGCGGCTCTGCACCCCGTCCTGGGAGACATGGCCCGCGCCATCGGCGGCAGCCGCGTGCAGGTAGCGGATCTGCTGCGCCCCAACGGCAACCTGCACAGCTTTGAACCCGCGCCGCAGGACATTGCCGCCGCAGGACGGGCGCGCCTGGTGCTGGCCTCCGGCAAAAACCTGGAGCCGTACCTTCCCAAATTAAAAGACGCCCTGGGAGGCAGCGCGCAAATTCTGGATCTCGGAGCCTCCGTCCCGGATGTTCCCGTGGAGGAAGACACCGCAGACCATGACCACGAACACGACGGAGACTGCTGCGCCCACGGTCCCAACGACCCCCACTGGTGGCACACCCCGGCCAATATGAAACGCGCCGCCCGCACTCTGGCCGCAACGCTCACGCGGCTGGACCCGGCCCATGAACAGGACTATAAAGCCGGCCTGTCCCGGTGGAACAGAAAGATGGACCAGCTTTCCTCCTGGGCCAGAAAGGAACTTGCGGACATTCCGGAAACGGACCGCGTCCTGGTTACGGGGCATGCGGCCATGAACCATTTCTGCAGGGAATTCGGCTTCCGCAGCATCAGCATCCAGGGGATAAGCCGTGAAGATGAAGGCAACTCCGCCCAGCTGGCCTCCACGCTGAAAAAGCTGAGGTCAGCCGGGGTAAAAGCCCTGTTCCCGGAATATTCCTCCAACCCCAAGAGCCTTACGGAAATCGCCAAATCCCTGAACATCCCCGTTGCCAGACCAATCAATACCGACGGGCTGGCCCCTGAGGGACACACGTTCGAATCCATGTTCAGACAAAACACAGGCATCATCAAGGAAGCCCTTTCCCCGTTCCCCAGGCCATGACCAGCACACCCCTGCGGCAGTTTTTTCCCACTCTGGGAGTCGTCATCCTGCTGGGATTCTTCCTCTACAACATGACGGCACCCACCACCGGATCACAGGAAGCGGAGCATTCCGCCCCCACGGCGCAAACCGCGGATGTTCCCACGGTCATCACGGTCAGATGCGCCCACCGGCCGGAAGCCCTTTCCATCTCCTGCGGCGGCCGTCTTCTCTGGCAGCCCGAAACGCCCGGGCTGCATGAAGAAACGGAATGCGGCCTGCCGTTGAACAACGGTTCCGTAACGCTTACCGTTTCCGCCCGCTGGCCGGAAAACACACCGGACACCCCCGTCACGCTGGAACTGGAACCGGAGGGGAAAACCACCGTCTCCGCCACCCGCTGGTCCTTCGGCCCCTCCCTGAACGACAGCTACTCCTTCTCATGGAAATGAACAGCCCAGCCCCTCCCTGCACCCAGGACCACATCTGCTGGGGCGCGCACGCCAGCCACCCGGACCGCCACCGACTGGAAGTGGACAGCCTCAGCGTTTATTATGGAAGCTTTCTCGCGCTCAACGGCATCAGCTTTTCCATCACCTGCGGCCACACGCTGGCTCTGATGGGTCCCAACGGTGCAGGAAAATCCACGCTGATCAAGGCTCTGGCCGGGCTGATCCGCCCCGATTCCGGAAAAATCCTGTGGAACGGATGCCCCCTGCACGACACGCCGGGAGAAATAGCCTACCTGCCCCAGCGTTCCGACGTAGACTGGTCTTTCCCCATCACCGTCCGCGCGCTGGTGGAAATGGGCCGTTATCCGTCCCTGGGCCTGTGGAAAAAATTCGGGAGGCATGACCGGGATATTGTGGAAAAATCCCTTCACGTTCTTGGTATGGAATCCCTGGCTCGGGCCCTGGCGCAGGAGGCCCATGTCCTCCTGCTGGACGAACCCTTCACGGGCCTGGACGCCCCCGCCAGCCAATCCCTGGGGAGGCTTCTGGATTCCCTGGCGGCGGAAGGGCGGCTGGTCATCGCCTCCCACCACGACCTGAACACGGCGGCGGACATCTTCGACACCATCCTGCTGATGAACAGGGAGCTGGCCGCCTTCGGCCCCCCGAAGGAAGTGCTTACCCCCGCACGCATCCGGGAGACATACGGAATAGAACCTCAACCGGAAATCCAAGCTTCATGATGGACGATTTTCTCCAATTCCTCCGGGAACCCATCGCTCAGCGGTCCCTGCTGGCCTGCGTCATGATCGGCTTCGCCAACGGTTTCGTCAGCGGGCTGGTTATCCTGAAAAAATCCGCCCTTCAAATCGGGACGCTCTCCTGTGCCCTGCTGCCGGGCATTGCGGTGGCGGTGCTCCTCTTCGGCCTTACCCGCTGGAGTTTGCTGACGGGGGCGGTGGTGGCCGCCCTGCTGGTGGGCCTGGGATCCCTCTTCGTTTCCCGCACATCCCGGCTGAACCAGGATACAGCCCTCTCCATCCTGCATACCACAGCCTTCGCTGCGGGCTTCATCGTGCTGGTAAGGCTGGGCCTGCAACAGAAAATTGACGACTGGCTGTTCGGCTCCATCATGAGCCTGTCCGACTCCGACCTGTGGATCGCCTTCGCCATCAGCTCCGTCAGCGTTCTGATCCTGCTGCTCTTCCGCCGCCCCATTCTGGTCTGCCTTTTTGACCCGGACATCGCCACTACGCTGGGAATCCCCTCCCGCCTCATCAGTTACGGCATCTTCACCCTGATCATTCTGGTGCTCGTTTCCTCTCTGCAGGCCGTGGGAGCGTTCCTGACGCTGGGGCTGCTTGTCGGTCCCGCCGCCACGGTGTACCTGCTTACCAACAAGCCGTCCCATCTCTTCTGGGGGGGAGGAATCATCGGAGGACTGGGCTCCCTGCTGGCTTTTTACCTGTCCTTCCCCCTGGGCTGGCATCTGGGTGCAACCATCATTCTGGTGCTGGGTATTATTTTTTGCACAGCCTATTTGTATTCATCACGGTGCGGGCTTTTAAAACAGCACGGGAAGAATTCTTCCCAAGTACAATAACAGAGCCCGTTTTCATGACAATCCATGACACGCAGACTACTAGTCCGCCACAGGGAGCGCCATTATAATGCGGGTTGTGAAAAAATGTGAGATATGCTCTGCACCGGCAACGGTGTTCCTGACACAGATCATCAACGGGAAGTCCACCAAATTCTGCCTTTGCGCCAAATGCGCCCAGGAGCGGGGTCTGCTGGACCCGGATGCCTTTGATCTGGCGGAAAAACTGTTCCCGAACCTTCAGGGCCAATTCGGC
>OHNO01001216.1_pt1 | contig 11390 bp, 9 predicted proteins | sample 1569521 | NCBI WGS metagenome assembly OHNO01 (sample SAMEA3879604, study PRJEB24766) | human gut metagenome | biome: human-associated habitat; feature: feces | place: USA | collected 1985/1987
CGCCCATTGGCTCCGCCGCAGCTGCCGTGGGGCAGCTTATCATGTGGGCCACGGATTTGCAGCCCTTCCTCATGGGGATGTTCGTCTCGGTGCTGGTGGGCGTGGCGTTGACACTGCCCATCTCCAGCGCGGCCATCTGCGCCGCCCTGGGGCGGTAGGGACCTGGAAGAGAATTTATCCACGCCGGAGGCGGCGTGAGAAAGAGGAACCTAGATTGAAACCCATCATTCGCGTGGAGGATCTGACCCATACCTACGGCCAGAACACGCCCTTTTGCCGCAGCGCGGTGCAGGGGGTGAGCCTGGAGATATACGAGGGGGAGTTTTTGGGCATTATCGGCCATACCGGCTCCGGGAAATCCACTCTCATCCAGCACCTCAACGGCCTGCTGAAGCCCACCAGCGGCGCGGTGTACCTGTCCGGCCAGGATATCTGGGCGGATCCGAAAAAGATCCGGGACGTGCGGTTCCGGGTGGGGCTGGTGTTTCAGTACCCGGAGTATCAGCTTTTTGAGGAGACAGTGTATAAGGATATTGCCTTCGGCCCGAAAAATATGGGGCTGGAGGAGGAGGAGATTGACCGCCGGGTCCGCTCCGCCGCCGCTTTTGCGGGTCTGGGGGAGGAACTGCTGGATAAGTCCCCCTTCGATCTCTCCGGCGGCCAGAAGCGCCGGGTGGCCATCGCCGGCGTCATCGCCATGGAGCCGGAGGTGCTGATCCTGGATGAGCCCTCCGCGGGGCTGGACCCCGCCGGCCGGCGCAGCCTGCTGGAGAATATCCGCGCCTACCACCGCCAGAAGGGCACCACCGTGGTCATGGTCAGCCACAGCATGGACGAGGTGGCGGAAAACGTGGATCGGATTATTGTCCTGGCGGATGCCGGGGTTGTCATGAGCGGCGCCCCCCATCAGGTGTTCAGCCGGGCACAGGAACTGATTGATGTGGGGCTGAATGTGCCCCAGGTGACGCAGGTGGCTATGGCGCTGCGGCGCCGCGGCGTGGATGTGGACCCCGCCGTCTATACGGTGGCGCAGCTGCAAAACGCCCTGGCGGCGCTGAAAGGGGGGCGGGGCTGATGCTGAAGGATATTACCCTGGGTCAGTATTTTCCCGGTACCTCCCTGGCCCACCGTTTGGACCCCCGGACCAAGCTGCTGCTGACCGTTATTTACATCGTGGGCCTCTTTACCGCAGCGTCCTTCACGTCCTACGGCCTCATGGCCGCCCTGCTGGTGGCGGCGGTGAAGGTTTCCGGCGTGGCTCCCCGGGCCCTGGTGAAGGGGCTGAAGCCAATTTTGTTTATCATCTGCTTTACCGCAGTGCTGAACCTGTTTTATACGCCGGGGGACGTGCTGGTGACGTTTTGGATCTTCACCATCACCCGCCAGGGCGTCGTCACCGCCTTCTTCATGGTACTGCGCATCACCATGCTCATTATGGGTACCTTTCTGCTGACCTACACCACCAGTCCCATCGCCCTCACAGACGGATTGGAGAGCCTGCTGGGGCCGCTGAAGCGGGTAAAGGTGCCGGTTCATGAACTGGCGATGATGATGTCCATCGCGCTGCGCTTTATCCCCACCCTGATTGAGGAGACGGATAAGATTATGTCTGCCCAAAAGGCCCGGGGGGCGGATTTTGAAAGCGGCAATTTGCTGCAGAAGGCCCGGGCGCTGGTGCCGATTCTGGTGCCGCTGTTTATTTCCGCCTTCCGTCGGGCCGACGAACTGGCAGTGGCCATGGAGTGCCGCTGCTACCACGGCGGGGAGGGGCGGACAAAGCTGCATGTGCTGCGCTATGCCCTGCGGGACTACCTGGTGTTCAGCGGCTACTGCGCTGTTCTGGCGGCGGTAATTGTCCTGGCGCGGTTTGGCCTCTAGGCGGCCCGCCGCCCCATCGCGCCGCCTGCCCTGCCGGAGGCCGGCGGGGTAGGAAAAATATTTTCCCCGCCGCCGGCGGGGGTCAAGGAGCCCCTTCATGAGAAATATTGCCCTGCGTCTGATGTATAACGGCACCGCCTACCACGGCTGGCAGGTGCAGAAAACCGAGGTCACGGTGGCGGAGACCCTGGAGAAGGCCCTGTCTGCCATCTGCTGCCATCCTGTGAAGGTCACAGGCTGCGGCCGCACCGACGCCGGGGTCCACGCCGCCTGCTATATCGCCAACTTCCGCACCTCCTCCACTATTCCCACAGAACGCATTCCTCTGGCTGTGAATTCCCGTCTGCCGGAGGATATTGTGGTATGCCGGGCCTTTGAGGTGGCCGGGGACTTTAATGCCATTGGCTCCTGTCTCAAAAAAGAGTATACCTACCGCATCTATAACTCCCGTATCCGCAATCCGTTTTATGTCAACCGCGCGTATTTCTACCCCAAGCGGCTGGATGAGGCGGTCATGGGCCTTTGAGGGGACTCACGATTTCCGGGCTGTACGCAGCGTGGGGACGGAGACGAAGACCACGGTGCGCACCATCTACTACTGCCGGGTAGCCCGGCAGGGGGAACTTCTGGAGTTGAAGGTCTGTGCCAACGGCTTCCTGTATAATATGGTGCGTGCCATTACGGGGACGGTGCTCTACTGCGCGGAGGGCAAGCTGGCGGCGGAGGACATTCCGACGATCCTGGAAAGCGGCAACCGCACACTGGCGGGGCCCACCGTCCCGCCGGGGGGGCTGTATCTGACAAAACTTTGGTATGGGGATGAGCGGCTCAATGGCGAATGAGGAAAAAAAGGAAAAGCTGCCGGAGAACGGCGGGGAGAAGCCGGCGGGGCGGCGGACGGTTTTTCGCCGGCTGTCCGCGCTGGCGCTGGTGCTGCTGGCGGTGCTGGCCGTAGTGGTGCTGACCACCATGGAGGATGGCAGCCACTTTGCCGGGTTGCGCCGCTGGCTTATGTACGGCGACAGCGGCGGGACGGAGAACCAGTACGCCTATGCTGCCGACCAGAACAACCGCTTTGCCCGTCTGGAGGAGAACCTGCTGCTGGTAAACCCCAACACGGTCCAGATCCTATCGGACGACGGAACCGCCCTCTATGAACTGCAGGTGAATCTCACCGCGCCCAGTGTCTCTGTGGGCTCCAAGCAGGCCGCAGTCTGCGACGTGGGAGGGACCAGCCTCTACCTCTTCTCTGAAGCGGGGCTGCTGCGGACCATGGAGATGGAGGGGGAACTCTGCTACTATGCAGCCCGTCTCAACAGCAGGGATTACCTGGCGGTGACGGAGCAGAAGAGCGGCTACAAGGCCTCCGTGCTGGTGTACAGTGACAGCGGAGACCTGGTGTTCCACTTCGACTCCCACGACGCCTATATCAGCGACGCCGTGGTGACGGACGACTGCCGCTATCTGGTGGCGGTGAGCCTGGACCCACAGGATGGGGCCTTCGGTAGCACGCTGCTGGTCTACGATCTGGCGGCAGCGGAGCGGGTGAGCCAGTGTGTCATCCGGGACGGGCTGGTGCTGGATATGGCGCTCAGCGGCCAGGAGGTGATCTCCCTGTGCGATACCCGCCTGACCATCCACACCCTGGATGGCCAGGCGCTGCTGGACTACCCCTACGGCAGCCTCTATCTGCACGAATACGCCCTGACGGGGGAGGACTTCTGCGCGCTGCTTCTGGGCCGCTACCAGGCGGGGAATGTGTGTCAGCTTATGACCTTTGACCTGGCGGGGCGGCCTCTGGCCATGCGGGAGGTGACGGAGGAGGTGCTGGATCTCAGCGCCGCCGGTGCGTATCTGGCGGTGCTGTACAGCGACAGCCTTGTAATCTATACCAGCGACCTGGCGGAATATGCCCGGCTGGAGGGTACGGACTACGCCGGGGAGGTTATTATGAACTCCGACGGCACGGCCCTGGTGCTCTCCGGCACGTCCGCCTGGCGCTTTTTGCCGTAGCTGCGGAGATTTTCCCCGGCTGCCAGAGAAAGGAGTTGGCCTTTTTTGTCCGCATCTGTTATGATAGATCTTGTGATTGCGGCGGTATTTCTGTTGTGTGTGTGGTTGGGGGCAAAAAGGGGGCTGTTCCGCAGCCTAGCGGAACTGGCAATTATTGTGGTGGCACTGCTGGCCGCGGCCCAGGCGGCCCGGTATGGGACGGGGTTGGTGGTGGAGCAGATGCTCCGCCCGGCCACCGAAGCGGCCATTGAGCAGCGGGTGGACGAGATGATGGCGGAGGGCGTTGGCGCCCTGTCCCCGCTGGAGGAGATGGAGCAGGTGGTGGACGCCATCCCCAACGACTTCATCCGCCAGCAGGCGGAGAAGCTGCTGGGGGACCTGGGGGTGTCCGCCCAGACGGCCCAGCACGCCGGCCGGGAGGCCCTGCTGGATCTGGCGGGACAGCTGGTGGATACCGTGCTGGAGTCTATTGTACATAGCCTGGTGTATGCCCTGCTGTATCTTACGTGCTTTGCCCTGGTGTCGCTGGTGCTGCGCCTGGCGGTGCGGGCGCTGGATCTGACCTTCCGCCTCCCGGTGCTCCATCAGCTCAATACCCTGGGGGGCGTCCTTTTCGGCGCCGCCAAGGGGGCGATCCTGATCTGGCTGGGCCTGTGGGTCCTGGGCAGTATGGGCCTCGTGACGCCGGAGATCCAATCCGGCTCCTACCTGCTGCGTATACTGGCGGATGGCGCCAGCATGGCGGGATATCCTGTGGCGTAGCTGGCCGGATACCACAAAATATGGGCATTCCCATAAAAATTTTCAATTTGTTCATATCAAAGGCCTCCCGTTTTGATATAACAGATAGCAAAGTAATCAGCTGCCGGCGGACCTGGAGGCCGGCCCTGGAGGTAACAAGTTATGCAACCAACCCTATGTTCAAAATGTAAAAAGCGTGTGGCGGTGGTGTTTATCTCAAAAGTGGAGAATGGGCAGACCGTCAACGAGGGACTGTGTTTAAAGTGTGCCAAGGAACTGGGCCTGCCCCAGGTGAATGAGATGATGCGCCGTATGGGCATCACCGACGATGATCTGGACGCCATCTCCGATGAGATGATGCAGGCCTTTGGCGGCGCAGAGTCCATGGAGGGGCTGATCCCCCAGGGGGATGACGAGGACGACAGCGAGGATGGCAAAACCGCCACCTTCCCCTTCCTCAACCGCCTCTTCGGCAGCGGGGACGCCACCCCCGCCGCCCCCGGCAGCGACAGCGGCCGTGCCCATGACACAAAGGAGCGCAAGGCGGATAAGACGCCCAAGCGCAAGTATCTGGACAGCTACTGCATCAACCTCACCGACCGGGCCAAGGCCGGGAAGCTGGACGCCGTGGTGGGCCGGGAGCAGGAGATCGAGCGGGTGGTGCAGATTCTCAACCGCCGGCAGAAGAACAACCCCTGCCTTATTGGCGAACCCGGCGTGGGCAAGACCGCTATTGCCGAGGGGCTGGCTCAGCGCATCGCCAAGGGTCAGGTGCCCTTTAAGCTGCGGGATAAGGAGGTCTTTCTGCTGGATCTCACCGCTCTGGTGGCGGGGACCCAGTTCCGGGGTCAGTTTGAGAGCCGGATGAAGGGCCTTATTGAGGAGATCCGCAAGTGCGGCAACATCATTCTGGTGATCGATGAGGTCCACAACATTGTGGGCGCCGGGGACGCGGAGGGCAGCATGAATGCCGCCAACATTCTCAAGCCCGCCCTCTCCCGGGGGGAGATTCAGGTTATCGGCGCCACCACCTTTACCGAGTACCGCAAGCACATTGAGAAGGACGCCGCCCTGGAACGCCGCTTCCAGCAGGTGCAGGTAGGGGAACCCTCCGTGGAGGACACCATCCAGATTCTTGCCGGCATCCAGCCCAAGTATGAGGAACATCACAAGGTGCATTATACGAAGGAAGCCGTTGAAGCCGCAGCCAAGCTCTCCCACCGCTATTTGACGGGCCGGTTCCTGCCGGACAAGGCCATCGACATCCTGGATGAAGCGGGCGCGCGCAAGCGCGTCTCCCAGATGACCCGCCCGGACCACATCAGCAACATGGAAATCCGCATTGCGGAAATCAAGGAACGCAAGGACAAGGCTGTGGAAACCCAGCTTTTTGAAGAAGCAGCCCGCCTGCGCGACGAGGAAAAACAAGCCAAGGCGGAACTTCAGAACATGCTGGAAACCTGGCGCAACTCCTATGAGACCAACTACGTTCCCGTGACGGATGAAGACGTGATGAGCGTACTCGCCAAATGGACGGGCATCCCGCTGGCCCGGATGGAGGAAAAGGAAACCACCAAGCTTCTGCGGATTGAGGAAGAGTTGAAAAGCAAAGTCATCGGCCAGGACGAGGCGGCTTCCGCCATCGCCCGCGCTCTGCGGCGCAGCCGTGCGGATATCAAGGATCCGCGCCGCCCGATCGGCTCATTCCTCTTCCTGGGCCCCACCGGCGTGGGCAAAACCTATCTGGCCCGCAATCTGGCGGAAATCATGTTCGGCACCTCGGACGCCCTGATTCAGGTGGACATGAGCGAGTACATGGAAAAACACACCACGTCCCGTCTCATCGGTTCTCCTCCCGGCTACGTAGGCCATGACGAAGGCGGACAGCTCACGGAAGCCGTCCGGCGCAGGCCCTACTCCGTCATCCTCTTTGATGAAGTGGAAAAGGCCCATCCGGACGTCATGAACCTGCTTCTCCAGATTTTGGAAGAAGGCAGCGTAACAGACTCGCTGGGACGCAAGATCAACTTCCGCAACACCATCATCATCCTGACCTCCAATGTGGGGGCCGCTTCCGCCAAACGGCAGAGCACCATGGGCTTCGGCGCCATGGCCGCCGACAACGCGGACTACGCCGCCATGAAGGAAAAGATTCTGGAAGCGGCGCGCAAGCAATTCCGGCCGGAATTCCTGAACCGATTTGATGACATTTCTGTCTTCCGCATGCTGGAACGGGACGACCTGGAACGCATCGTGCATCTGGAAGCGGACAAGCTCATCTCCCGTCTCAAGACCAAGAATATCACGCTTGCCCTGAGCCAGGAAGCTCTGAGCCTGATCATCAAGAACGGATATGACCCGCAGTACGGCGCCCGCCCGATGCGCCGCGCCATCGAACGCCTGCTGGAAGACCCGCTGGCGGAATCCCTGCTGAGGGGAGACGTGAAACCCGGCGATAAAATTGAAGCCGTGGAAACGGACGGGACGGAGACGCTCACCTTCCTGCACATCAAGGACAAAAAACCAGCCAGGCCCAAAGCGCCGCGCAAGAGAACGCCGCGGAAACCCAAGGCGGAATAAACGCTTTTAGGCTTTTCAACCAGGGCCCCTGCATGTTGACATGCAGGGGCCTTTTCATTGGGCCGGATTCCGCGGAACTGCCATTTCCATCCCCTGAAAGGACAATGACCCTCCCTGCGTATTTACGGGCATGGTCTCCTCCTTTCCCAGAATTCTGATCTTTCTGATGATGGCAAGCCTGCATGTATTCGCGGAAGACATGCAGAAAAACAGGGAACGGGAAGCCGCCCGCTCAGTCATCATGCGGACCGTGCCGTCTCTGGCCGCCTCCCCGGAAAAACTGCACCTGGAAACCATTGAAAAAGAAGACGGATATGATGTTTTCGAGACGAAAGCCTCTGGAGGAGTGCTGACGATCCGGGGAAGCAGCGGCACAGCCCTTTGCCGGGGATTCTATGATTTTCTGAAAACGAACCGTCTGGGAATGGTATCCTGGGAAAACAAGGACATTCGCTGGCCGGCACAGCTGCCGGACACCGCGCCGCGCCGCATCGTTTCTCCTTTCCGCAACCACTATTATTTCAATGTGGTCACCTATGGATACACGATGCCCTACTGGACCTGGGAACGCTGGGAAAAGGAAATAGACTGGATGGCTCTGCACGGCATCAACATGCCCCTGGCTCTGGTTGCCACGGAGGGGATCGCCGTCCGGGTCTGGAAGCAACTGGGGCTGACGGAAAAAGAAATAGAAGAATTTTACACGGGGCCGGCCCATCTTCCCTGGCAGCGGATGGGAAACATCGTCAATCATGACGGCACCCTTCCCGCCAGCTGGCACAAGGAACAAATCGCCCTGCAGCACCGCATTCTCCACAGGATGAAATCCCTGGGCATGTCCCCCATCTGCCCCGCTTTTTCCGGTTTCGTTCCCCGGGGAATCCTCCGCCTTTATCCGGAAGCGAAGCTTCACCGGCTGGGCTGGGGAGGCTGGCCCAAAAAAAACCATGCCCATTTTCTTTCTCCGGAAGAGCCTCTGTTCCTCAAAATAGGGCGCCTGTACATGCAGGAATGGCAGAAGGAATTCGGGAAAAACACCTATTTTCTCGCAGACTCCTTCAATGAAATGGAACTCCCTGCAAACAAAGGAGGCATTGAAGCCCGCAACAGCATGCTCAGCTCCCTTGGGGAACAAATCTACCGCTCCATTTCCTCCGACAATCCGGACGCGGTATGGGTGATGCAGGGCTGGATGTTCGGATACCAGCGCAACATCTGGAACGCAGATACTCTGAAGGCCTTGCTCAGCAGGGTTCCGGACGATAAAATGCTCCTTCTGGACCTGGCGGCGGATTACAACAAAACCTTCTGGCGCAACGGCATGAACTGGGACGTTTTCAAGGGGTTTTTCAATAAACCGTGGGTTTACAGCGTGGTTCCCAACATGGGCGGCAAATGCGCCATGACCGGAGTAATGGATTTTTACGCCAACGGCCACCTGGAAGCCTTGAACTCTCCGGCCAGGGGGCGTCTTTCAGGAATGGGCATGGCCCCGGAAGGAATAGAAAATAACGATGTGATCTACGAACTGATCACGGATGCCGCATGGAGGAACCGCCAGGAAAACGTGGAACAATATCTGGAAAATTATTGCCGGGCCAGATACGGGAATTATCCGGATACCCTGAAGGAAGCCTGGAGGCTGTTCCGCTGTACGGCTTACTCCAACCTAAAAGATCATCCCCGTTTCAACTGGCAAATGAAACCCGGCACCCGAAACTGTTCCGTTGACACAAGTGAAGACTTTCTCCGGGGACTCTCCCTGTTCGTCAACACCCGCGGTCTGGAACAATCCCCCCTGTTCCTCCAGGATGCCGTTGAGATGGCAACCCATTATCTTGGCATACGCATGAATGAAGCCATCCGGGCCGCCCAGGAAGCTCTGGACGAACAGGATCAGGAAAACGCGGAAAAATGCATAGCCTATTTCCGCAAATACGCCCTTCTGGCAGATTCCCTTCTGGAAGGGCACCCCACATGGAGGCTGTCGCGCTGGATATCGTTTGCCCGGTCTCACGGAACTTCTCCGGAGGAAAAAGACGAATATGAAAAAAACGCCAGACGGCTGGTGACCAGGTGGGGCCCTCCCATAGACGACTACGCCGCCAGAATATGGAGCGGCCTTATTCGGGACTATTACCTGCCGCGCTGGGAACATTTCATGCAAAGCCGGCTTTCCGGCAAAAATCCGGATATGGGTGCATGGGAGGAAAAATGGGTCCGTTCCACCGGCGTAAGCGCCGCACATGCGCCAGAGGATTTGCTCCAAGCCTGCCGCCAGGCCGTCCGGGAGGCGCCCCCTCTTCCTTCTTCCCTGAAAAGAAAAGCAACCGGATCAATTATAGGAACCTGGACGTCCGCGACGGTAGCCGCAGAATGGAGTTACCTGGAGTGGCCCGTTTCTTCCGCCGATCTTGAAAAACTCCGCGGAGTGCGGTTCCTTTTCACTTCCGGAAACCATGCTCTGGAAATAGAAGGCGTCGAACTCCTGGAAAACGGCAAAGTGATCGCCTGCGACCAGCATGCCGGATTGGCAGGCAAGCCTTCCCATGGAAATTTCTATCAGCTTTCCCTTCCCAAGGGGATTCATGCCAACAACGGATGCTCCCTCAGAGCCAGGGTCCGCTCCATGGGAGGAAAATCTTCCAATGGGAAATTGGAACTGGTTAAAGAATGAACAGCTTCAATCTCATTTGCTTTCCGGATGATTTCTCATTGATTCCGTGCCTTTCACGTTAGAAAACTCCGCCGTCCGAATCAGGCGGCCTGCATGGCCGGCTCCTCCCGGAATCCCCGTTCGGCCCAACCGGGCCGAAAGCTACATTTCAAACCGGTGCAGGTTTTCCACATGGGAATAACCCATCTTCCTGAGCACTTCCAGCGCCTTGTCCGCTCTCTTTCCCGTACGGCAATACAGCATAATCACGGCGTTCTTATCAGGAAGAAGCCGGGGGGCCAGTTGTTCCACCTCATCTGCCGGAATATTCAAGGCGCCCTCCTTATGTCCCGTGCGGTACTCATCCAGAGTCCGGACATCCACCAGCACAACAGGACGCGCGGCGGCGCCTTCCGGAGACACAACCATGGCGGAGGAAGCAGGGTCACGTTCCGCATTCCTGCCTTTCAGCCAAACGAAGAGGGCCGTCAGCCCGGTCACCATGACCACGTACAAAACCACATTTTTCACGCGGCCACTTCACTAAACCGCGGCGAAGTAATCAAGAGAAAACAACGCCCTGCCCACGTGCGCAGGCGTCATTTGCCGCCCACGCAGCACCGGCGGCTCCGTTCCACGGGAAAACAATGCGCCGAATACAGAAGAAATACGCAAAAGCGGGAAGGGACAGAACTTTCCCTTCCCCCTCCACATTCAACAAGGCCGGAGAACCATTCCCCTACCCCTCATCATCAATCACCACTGCCTGGGAAGCGAAGCCAAAAGCGGGGCTTCCCCATTCCACCACATCCCCGGGTTTCAAATATACCGGAGGCTTCATCCCCATCCCCACGCCTCCCGGAGTGCCGGTGGAAACCACATCTCCGGGCCATAAAGTCATGAACCGGGAAACATAGGCAATCAGACGCGGAACAGGCCAGATCAAGCCGTCCGTATTGCCGCTCTGGCGCACTTCCCCGTTCACTTTCAATTCCAGAGGAATGCCGGAGCCGTCCCCAAGTTCATCAGCGGAAATGAACGTGGGCCCCATCGGGGCAAAGCTGTCATAGCTCTTCCCCTTGGTCCACTGCCCGCCATGTTCCAGCTGGTTGGCCCTTTCCGAATAATCGCACATCAGGGTATAGCCGCTGATAGCCCGTGCGGCCTCCTCTGGGGAAGCGTTTTTCAGCACATCCTTAATCACGACGGCCAATTCAATCTCATAATCCAGCTTGTCGCAGCCGGGCGGATACAAAACAACATCACTGCAGGAAGTAATGGCGGAAGGCGACTTCAGAAAAACAGCCGGTTCCTGCACGGAATCCCCGTCAAACTCCTTCGCATGGTCTGCATAACTTTTTCCCAGGCACACCAGCTTGGAAGGGGAACAGGGCAGCGCGGTATCAATCATCCATTCAGGGTCGACAGCTTTGGAGGCGGCACTATCCAGAAACGCGGCAATGCGCTTCATTTCCTCTCCGCAGGAACCTGTTTCTCCGCAAATGCAGGAATCAGCCTCCGC
>OHNO01001223.1_pt1 | contig 11379 bp, 10 predicted proteins | sample 1569521 | NCBI WGS metagenome assembly OHNO01 (sample SAMEA3879604, study PRJEB24766) | human gut metagenome | biome: human-associated habitat; feature: feces | place: USA | collected 1985/1987
AAGAATGGGAATAGTTGAGATACTAATGGAGCTTTCCAAAGCCGTCTGTCTGCTTGTAAAAAAACAACACACAGTAAAGGGGGTGCATAGATTATGAACAATACTGATGTGCCTATCTGGGAAAAATATACGCTGACGATTGAAGAAGCGTCTAAATACTTCCGCATTGGCGAAAAAAAATTGCGTAAATTAGCCGAAGAAAATATTGACGCTGGCTGGGTTATCGTGAACGGTAATCGTATTCAGATTAAGCGAAAACAATTTGAAAAAATCATAGATACATTGGACGAAATCTAATGTCATTGAGCCGTAGATATGGTATAATAAAGTATAGCGTATCACGGCTCATTCCATGACGGAAAGGAGCTTTACACTATGTCTAATGTAAAACGAAAAGACAGTAAAAATCGCAATTTGCGTAATGGAGAGAGCCAGCGAAAAGACGGAAGATACGTTTATAAATATACCGATATATACGGAAAGCCACAATTTATCTATTCTTGGAAACTTGTACCGACAGACAAGACACCTGCTGGAAAGCGTGATGATATTTCATTGAGGGAAAAAGAAGCACAGATAAAAAAAGACCTTAACGACAGTATCGACACAGTCGGCGGTAAAATGACAGTCTGCCAGCTTTACGAGAAAAAGAACAGCCAAAGAAAGAACATCAAGAGGGCTACCGAAAAGGGACGACAGTATCTTATGAACGCTCTGAAAAATGACCCATTGGGTATGAGGGCGATTGATACTGTTAAGCAGTCGGACGCTAAAGAATGGGCTATCAGAATGAGTGAAAAAGGATATGCCTATAAAACAATTGATAACTATAAGCGTTCCTTGAAAGCGTCATTTTACATGGCGATACAAGACGACTGTATCAGAAAGAACCCGTTTGAATTTAAGCTAAGTGATGTTCTGGAAGATGATACGGAGCAGAAAGTTATCCTTACACCAGAGCAGGAAGAACGCCTGCTTGCCTTTATGGAAAAGGATAAGATTTACAGCAAGTATTATGATGAGGTTGTGCTTCTGTTGGAAACGGGACTTCGTATTTCTGAATTTTGCGGACTGACGACGCATATTGATATGCAGAACAAAATACTCAATATAGACCACCAGTTATTGAAAGACAGCGAAATCGGCTACTATATTGAAACGCCAAAAACCAAAAACGGAAAACGGGAACTTCCATTGACAGAACGGGCTTATCAAGCAATCCAAAGAATACTAAAGAACAGAGGAAAGGCACAACCGCTGATTGTAGGTGGTTACAGCAATTTCCTATTCTTAAACCGTGAGGGCTTGCCTAAGGTTGCAGGAAACTATGAGGGTATGGTGCGAGGGCTGATTAAGAAGTATAACAAATATCACACGGACAAGTTACCGAACATCACACCACATTCATTCCGACATACTTATTGTACGAATATGGCAAACAGAGGAATGAACCCAAACACCCTGCAATATCTCATGGGACACGCCAACATAACCATGACACTTGGCTATTACGCACACGGTACATTTCAATCTGCAAAAGCAGAACTGGAAAGACTGGCTTGTTAATATCGGAGCTTATATTTACTACTCATTTACTACTTTTGGTTGCATTTTCATGCTGGTAAATGCCAGCTTATGCAAGGTATCTTCCAAAAAGAAAATACCGATAAAGCCCTAAAATACGGGATATATCGGCATTTACCAACTTATGAAAAGATAATCAGAAATTTAGTAAGTTTTTATAAAGAAGAATATCATATTGGTGAAATTGCCGTCCAAATGATTAATGAAAGATTTCAGATTCTTTTTCCAAAAGACGAAGCAACGGCTATAGCGTTTCATTTGATTACGGCAACAGAGAACAAGTCGAATCATCAGATGATGATTATCATGAAGGCTGTTTCGGATATTGTAAAAATTGTAGAAGACTATCTGAATGTCTCTTTACATGAAGATACCATGGCTTATTCGAGATTTGTTATTCATCTAAAAATTTTGTTTAAAACTGTTTTGTCAAAGCAGAATGTACCGGAAGTTGCAGGGATGGATTTCATTTTTACTCAGATTAAATCAGAATATAAAAATGTTATAGAGTGTGTGAAGAAAATCGCAGATTATATTATGGAAAAATTTAATTACCGATGTACAGACGGGGACTGCATTTATCTTATGTTACATGTTGTACGATTATATGAAACTACATTGAATTGAATGGAGGATGTGCTATGTCAAAAATTGATTATCAGGATTTATCTGCAAAAATTATGGACAATATCGGCGGAGTAAAAAATGTAAAAACAGTTACGCATTGTGTGACGCGATTGAGGTTTTATTTGCATGATAGAAATATAGCGGAAGATAGTGAAATAAAAAAACTGCCGGGAGTCCTTGGAGTAGTATATGGGAATGGACAATATCAGATTATATTGGGAGAGCATTTATTTAATGTTTACGATAATATCGTAAAAAATTATTCTGTAGAAACAGAGGATGCTATTGATGAAAATCTCGATGAAGATTTAGTGCAAAGCAGTGAAAAGAAGAACTTTAAATATTATTTCAGCAAAGTGATCTTGTTTATGGGACAGGCAATGACTCCGTTTATTACTGTTGTTTACGGAGCCGGAATGTTAAGAGTTGTGCTTTCTCTGGTCAGCTACTTTGCGCCGGCTGCTGCGGAGAGTTCTACATATCAGTTGTTTGATTTTATGTCGCAGGCTCCGTTTTATTTTATGCCGATTCTGGTAGCTTATGGAACATCAAAAGTATTGAAAGCAAACCCCGCTTTTTCAATCGCTATGGCAGCGGCGCTTTTATACCCGAATTTTATCGCTATGATGGAAGCCGGAGAAGCAGTGACAATGATGAAACTTCCGGTTTATTTAACAACATACGGAAGTACGTTGCTTCCGGGAATTTTCTCGGCAATACTGGTAGCCTATCTTGAAAAATTATTTTATAAAATCATACCGGGAATGTTGCGGTCTGTATTTGCACCTTTATGTGTTTTCCTGATCGGATATCCGTTGACAGTTCTCGTACTTGGTCCTGCAGGCGCTGTTGTTGGATCATGGATTGTAAAAGCAATCGTATTTATACAGGCTCATGTGGGAGGATTTGCGCCTGGAATTATTGCGGCAACGCATCCGTTTTTGGTAATGATGGGAGTTAATATGTTGATGGTTGCACCGATGACAGAACTTCTGACGAGGGTAGGAAGTGATAATGTATTCCGCCCGGGATGGATTTTGCATAATATTTCAGAAGGCGGCGCATGTTTTGCAGTAGCTGCCAGAACAAAAGATAAAGATATGCGTATGGCAGCATTGTCCGCAGGGATAGGTGCGATTGTATCAGGAGTTTCAGAGCCTGCTTTATATGGTGTGAATTTGAGACTTCGTAAGCCCATGATCGGACTTGTACTTGGTGGTTTTATCGGTGGATCAGTTGCAGGGTTTATGGGTGCAAAAGCGTTTAGCATGGGATATTCAAGTATATTGGGCGTTGTCATTTTTGAAAAAACGATTGCTGCAATTATAGCAGGTGTAATCGTTTCGTTTCTTGTATCATTTATTGTTACATTTGTTTTATTTAACGGAAAGGAAACAAAGTGATATGTTAGGATTTGGAAAAAGAAAATCTGTTTCACCAGGAAATATTGCAGCCGTTGTCAGTGGACAGATTATCCCCATTGAAAAAGTAAAAGACGAAGCGTTTGCGAAAAAAATGATGGGAGACGGTGTAGCGATTGTTCCGTCAGATGATTATATCGTATCTCCCTGTGATGGAACAGTGTCTATGTTGTATCCGACGCTTCATGCTTTTGCCGTTACAAGTGAAGACGGAATGGACATTTTAATTCATATAGGAATTGATACTGTGAAATTAAAAGGAAAAGGATTTCGGAGTTTTGTAAAGCAAGGGCAGAAAGTTCATGTCGGAGAGCGGATCATAAGAGTGGATTCTTATGACATGAAGAATAAGGGGATAGATCTGACAACTATGATACTGTTCCCTTCAGCCGATAAAAAGATAGCTGTAAAAAAAGAAGGCTATGCAGATCAGGGGAAAACAATAGTTGCATCCTATTCTGTATAGGAAATAAAAATAAAACAAGAAGAAAAGGAGATTTAGATTATGCAGAAATTCAGTAAAGACAGAAAAGTTATGGATAGTTTTCCGGAAGATTTTTTATGGGGAGGGGCTACTGCGGCAAATCAGTATGAGGGAGCATATCTTGAAAATGGAAAATTGCCATCGGTTGCGGATGTTCAGCCACATGGTGTATTTGGATATCCGGATCGCAATGCTAAATTTTATCCGACTCATGAAGGTATTGATTTTTATCATCATTATAAAGAAGATATTGCCGAGTTTGGGGAAATGGGATTCAAAGTATATCGTACAAGTATAGCGTGGACGAGGCTGTTTCCTACAGGGGAGGAAGACCAGCCAAATGAAAAAGGAATGGAATTTTATGACAAGATGTTCTATGAATTGAAGAAAAACGGAATGGAAATTATGATTACGATTTCTCATTACGAAATGCCGCTGAATCTGGCTGACAAATATGGCGGATGGAAGGATCGCCGGATGATTGATTTTTATGTACGTTTTGTTAAAGCTATGGTAAAGCGGTGGAAAGGTGTAGTTAAGTATTGGCTAACATTTAATGAAATCGGAAACAATATACATAAAATGGAGTGGATGACTGCAGGAATCGACCCATTGAACGATACACTTCAGGATGTTTATCAGGCGTCACATTATCAATTCGTAGCAAGTGCTCTGGCTGTCAAAGCAATTCATGAAATCGATCCACAGGCAAAAGTGGGATCTGTGATTGAATATAAGACAATATATCCGATGAGTTGTGATCCAAAGGATTCTCTGGTAGTATGCAGAGAAAAGCAAAGAGGTTACTTTTTCTCGGATGTCCAGGTGCGTGGAAAGTATCCGGGATATGCATGGGAGTATTTTAAAGATAATGATATTAACATTGAATATACGGATGAGGATATGGAACTCATTGCAAAATATCCTGTGGATTTCTTGAGCTTTACTTATTATCGTTCACGAATTGCATCGAAGGATTATGTGGAATCCGTCCAAAAAGAGACAAATAAATCGGATAAGGAAGTAGAAGGCGATACATCATATAGAGGAGATGATAATATCGTCAATACAGGAAAAACGAACCCATACCTGAAAATAACGCCATCCGGCTGGTCGATAGATCCGGATGGACTGTTCCTGGCATTAGAAGATCTTTATAGCAGATATCAGGTTCCGATTTTCATTGCTGAGAATGGTCTTGGCGTAAAAGAAGAATTAGTTGACGGGACAGTTGATGATACATACCGAATGGAATTTTTAAGAGATCATATTATTTCTATGAAAAAGGCGATTAGAAACGGAGTGGATTTATTCGGATATGCGTGGTGGGGACCGATAGATCTTGTATCAAACGGTTCAGGTCAGATGTCTAAACGCTATGGATTTATCTATGTAGATAGAAACGATGCCGGAGAAGGAACTCTGAAACGATATAGAAAAAAATCTTTCTATTGGTACAAAAAAGTAATCGAATCAAACGGAGAAGACTTAAGTATTTAAGATCGGAAAATAAAGATGCAGATTTGGCAATGGGAACATTACCGGGAGTATAAGATTTAGTCTGTACCGGGGATGATTTACACATTAGTAACCGTAAAAATTATTCTACTTTTCGTAAGTAGAAAAAATTTTCCTGTGGCGTATGATGTGACTATAGGAGGTACGAATAGATGAGTCAACATGTTACAGGAGCAGTGATTAAGGCGCTTCGCGAGAAATGTCATTATACACAGGCAGGGCTTGCGATCCATTGATTGTCAGACCTGTACTGGCTGGAGTTTGTGAGATTATTTAATTGCATTACATAAAAATGTGTGAATGCACATTGTGCTTGCATCTGCAATCGGAGCACCGATGAATCCCTCAAAGATTGCTAATACCTTTGCCGGTGAGCGCCAGATGATTTATTCCAATAAAACAATCTCTAATCATATCGACTATTTAGCAGATGCCTTTTTGATTTCCAAGGCAAGTCGATACGATATTAAGGGTAGAAAGTATATCGGTGCAAATCTGAAATACTACTTTGCTGATCTGGGGCTGAGAAATGCTCGTTTGAATTTCAGACAGCAGGAGTCTACTCATATTATGGAAAACATTGTTTATAACGAGCTGTTGATCCGTGGTTACAATGTTGATGTGGGTGTCGTGGAGGTATTCGATAAGGATAAATCGGGTAGGCGTGTCCGTAAGCAGTTGGAGGTTAATTTTGTGGTAAATCAGGGAAACCAGAGATATTACATCCAAGTTGCATACGACATGACTTCCGAAGAAAAGCAAATGCAAGAGTTCAATTCTCTGCGTAATATTCCAGACCCTTTCAAGAAAATTGTCATTGTAAATGGCAGCAAGAAGCCTTGGCGAAATGATGAAGGGTTTGTCATTATGGGAATGAAGTATTTCCTTTTGAACGCAGATAGTTTGGAGTTTTAGTCGAAATACTGTACAGAACAGGCAGTATCGATTATCGGCGGTGCGGATGGCCCGACAAGTATTTTTATTCGGCAGTGGTCTGCGCTTTGAGTGATCTGTGACTTGACAAAGTAAATGATTGTGTTTAAACTCTAGTTAATAAACAGAGAGGGCGCTATTGCGTAAGGTGGGAAAATGATTAACAGATAATTTATTTTAAGTAAAACGCAAAATTGTGATTGGTTGCTGCAAGAGTCAGCTCCTTTTGTGTACGCTTAAATTAGATTATCTTCCACCGTATTTGTTATATGAATTGACGGATATTTTGCGTCAATGTATCTGAACATGGTGATGAGAGGCTTTTTTGCGTATGCAAAAAAGCCTTTTTGATGTCGACAAGACAAAGTCCGGACCTGTCCGGGATCTTGCCGGCCGCTTCCGGTGATTCTGTGCGGCAGATAGATTGTAAAACGGAGGAGGAATTTATTATGTCGATGATCCGTGTTGAAAATATTACGTTTTCATATCCTTCAAGTTTTGATCCTGTTTTTGAAAATGTGAGTTTTCAGATTGATACAGAATGGAAACTCGGACTTGTAGGAAGAAACGGAAGAGGAAAAACAACTTTGCTGAAACTTCTTCTTGGAGAGTATGAGTATAGAGGAAAAATAACAGGCGCTGTTACGTTTGATTATTTTCCATTTCCTGTTTCGGATAAAACGCAGATGACAGAAGATATTTTGCGTCAAGTATGTCCGAATGCCCGGCAATGGGAATTAATAAGAGAACTGTCCTACCTTGGAATAGAGTCTGAAGTGTTATGGAGGCCGTTTGAAACAATGTCAAACGGGGAGCAGACGAAGGCGCTTCTTGCGGCGCTCTTTTTAAAAGAAGAGCATTTTCTGTTGATCGATGAACCTACAAATCATTTAGATGTGGAAGGGCGCAGACAGATGGCAGATTATCTGAAAAGGAAAAGGGGATTTATCCTTGTTTCACATGACCGTTATCTTCTGGACGAGTGTGTGGATCACATTTTGTCATTAAACAGATCAAATATAGAAATACAAAGCGGAAATTTTTCTTCTTGGATGGAGAACTTTAAGAAGAGGCAGAATTTTGAGATAAACAGAAATGAAAGTTTGAAGAAAGATATTCGTCGGATGAAAGAATCTGCAAGGAAGGCAAAAGTATGGTCTGATAAGGTGGAGTCGTCAAAGAGAGGCGCGGCGGATAAAGGGTATGTAGGGCATAAAGCGGCAAAGATGATGAAAAGATCTAAAAATGCCGAGGCAAGAAAAGAAAGAGCAGCCGAAGAAAAATCAAAACTGCTTAATAATGCAGAATATGCAGAAATGTTGAAAATAACTCCGCTTATGTATCATAGTGAAAAACTGGTATCTTTTTCTGATGTAGCGGTTATTTATGAAGGAAATCAAGTGTGTGATGCGGTTACATTTCAGATATGCCGGGGTGAGCGTATTCTTATTCAAGGAAAAAACGGAAGCGGAAAAAGCAGTTTATTGAAATTGCTTTTAAAATATCCGATCGAACATACCGGAACTGTTACGAGTGGATCAGGACTTGTCATTTCTTATGTTCCGCAGGATACGTCACATTTAAAAGGAACATTGACCGAGTTTGCTAAGGTTCATAAAATAGATGAAAGTCTGTTTAAAGCGATATTGAGGAAAATGGATTTTGAACGTGTGCAGTTTGAAAAGGATATGAAAGATTTTTCGGCAGGGCAGAAGAAGAAAGTATTGATTGCCAAAAGTCTTTGTGAACCGGCGCATTTATATGTATGGGATGAACCGTTAAACTATATCGATGTGTATTCAAGAATCCAGATCGAGCAGCTGATCAGGCAGTTTTCTCCTGCAATGCTTCTCGTGGAGCATGATGTTACTTTTCAAAAGGAGATTGATGCTAAAGTGATTACATTGTGAAAATAAAAATTACGGCGGAACAATGTGCGTTCCGCCGCAGATTAAGAATTTACGATTTTTATAAACTTGTAGCCGCATAGAAACCGTCGCGTACAGCTTCGCCTATTTTACCTAATTTATTGCTGTCTCCGACAACTCTCGTTTTGAGATGATATTTTGCTTTGACAGCATCTACTGTTGTAAGAACAGGTTTCATTCCGAATGCGGAAATGACTGTGTCGGCGAGGACTGTCTCTGTTGTTTTGTCCTGCTTTTCGACGGTCAGACCATTCTCTTCAATGGATACGACTTTTGCGTTAGTCATAAGTTCAACGCCGTTTTCGGCAAGTTTGGTAAACAATGTGATTTTATTAATAAAGAATACGTCTTTTCCACATTCCGGCAGCATCTCTACGACTGTTACTTTCTTGCCCATTTCAGAAGCAATTTCGAGCGCTCCGTCAAGACCGGAAGCTCCTCCGCCGCAGATTACGATCTTTTCACCTTTTATGAGGGAAGGATCTCGGTGTGCGTCTAAGATCGATATGACATTGTTTCCGTCAATTCCCGGAATAGGAGGAGTAACAGGAACGGCGCCGCATCCGATAATGATGTTGTCGCATTCTTCAAGGATTGATTCATCGCCTGTTATTTCTGTATTTAGACGGACGTCTACGCCTAGTTTTTCTAACTGTACGGTGTACCATTTTGTGAGTTTTTTAATATTATTTTTAAATTTTGCAGTACAGATATCCCCCATAACTCCCCCGAGTTTTGAGTTTTTCTCGAACAGGGTCACTTTGTGCCCTTCTATTGCGGCAACTCTGGCTGCTTCCATTCCGCCCGGACCTCCGCCGATTACGACAACATTTTTCGGGGAGTCTGTCTTTTTGATCTCAAACCGAACTTCTTCCATTGCTTGTGGATTGATCGCGCAGCTAAGTTTTGTATGTTTATTCCAAATGCGTCCGATACAATATTCGTTGCAGCGAAGGCAAGGTCTGACATCTTCGGGATGTCCTGTCATCAGTTTGTTAGGAAGATATGGATCGGCGATCAATGCGCGTCCCATGTTTACAAAGTCAACATTTCCGCTTTCGATCAATTCAACTGCGGAATCAGGATTATGAGCTCCGGCATTAATAAGCGGTACGCTGACAGCTTTTCTTGCTTCTGCGCATACATAAGACATGCAGGATTCTCCTAAATAAGACGGAGGGAAGATATAATCCAAAGTCTCATAACATCCGGCGTCGATGTCAAAGGCATCTACGCCTGCAGCTTCTAAAACTTTTAAAAGTTTCATGCTGTCTTCCAACGTACGTCCGCCTTCAAATCTGTGATCAAGAGAAATTCGGAAGATGACAGGCATACTGTCACCGACTACGCTTTTGATCGCTTCTACGATTTCCTTCGGGAAGCGTGCACAATTTTCAGGAGAACCGCCGTATTCGTCTGTTCTTTTATTCCATACAGGAGACATAAACTGATCGATCAGATATCCGGCGTGTGCATGGATTTCGATAGCGTCAAACCCGGCATCGCTTGCAACGCCTGCGGCAAATTTGAATCCTTCCATCATCTGAGCGATTTCTTCTTTTGTCAGTGCGTGGCAGATTACGTCGGGATTGAATACAGACGGAAGCGCTGATGCAGAGATCGGAGGGTTTCCGAATGTATCAGGAAATGCGTTTCGTCCTGTACCAGGGCTGATCTGACAAACAATTTTAGCGCCGTATCTGTGGCATCCGTCGCACACAGATGTCAGAGAAGGAAGGACTGTATATGTATCAAGATAACCTTCCATAGAACCTTGTGCGATCTGCTCGTTTAACATTTGACATCCCATATAAAGGATACCGGTTCCTCCTTTTGCTCTTTCAATGAAATAATCGATTTCCTGGGCGTCTTTTCTTCCGTTAGTAAATGCTGAGTTTGTTCCCATCGGAGACAGACCGATACGGTTTTTTACTTCCATGTTTCCGATTTTAAAAGGTGTAAATAAACTTTCATACCCCATAGTAGTTTTTCTCCTTTTTAAAATGTTTTTTGTAAATATCTGTTTTTTTAACGGTATAAGATTGAAAAATAATTAAATAGCTGTATATCCTCCGTCTACAGCAATGTTTTGTCCGTTTACGTATGAGGAAGCGGAAGAAGCAAGAAACAGAGCGCAAGTATCCAATTCTCCTTCATTTCCATAACGCCCTACAGGGATTGCCCCTTTTGCATATGCTGTAAACCAGTCGGAGTCAAGAGTTTCTTTTGTAAGCGGAGTCATGAAATATCCCGGGCAGATAGAGTTCACTGTGATTCCTTCTTTGCCCCATTCTGCCGCAAGAGCTCTTGTCATATTGACAACGCCGCCTTTTGCAGCATGATAAGGCGCACATGTTGCCGCCATATTTCCCACAAGACCGTACATAGAGGCAATATTGATAATACGTCCGTAGTGAGCTTTGATCATTTCTTTTGCATATTCACGAGCACAGATGAATGAACCGAAAAGATCGATTTTTAATTCGTTGTTGAATTGTTCGTCTGTGATATCTACTGCCGGAGCGACCGCGCCTGTTCCTGCGTTATTGACTAATATATCTACCCGTCCGAATCTTTCCATAGTGGCTGCCACTGCTGCTTTTACTTTCTCGGTATCCGTAATGTCGCATGTATACGGAAGAACCTCTACACCAAATTCTGCTTCGATGGCTGCTGCATTTTCTTCAAGCAGATTTTGACGTCTTGCGATCAATACAAGATTTGCTCCCTGACTTGCGAATGCCTTTGCCATCTGAACGCCTAATCCTGTAGATGCGCCTGTTACCACAGCTGTTTGTCCTGTTAAATCAAAGTAATTTTTCATTTTGTCCTTGTATGATAATTAGGAAGTTAATTATCACACGTTTCCTTTCTTTTAATATCG
>OHNO01001234.1_pt1 | contig 11316 bp, 10 predicted proteins | sample 1569521 | NCBI WGS metagenome assembly OHNO01 (sample SAMEA3879604, study PRJEB24766) | human gut metagenome | biome: human-associated habitat; feature: feces | place: USA | collected 1985/1987
AGACCTCCGGGGTCATCAGTCCCCCGTCTGCAGCCAGTCCCTGGGCGATGGCCTGGGCGGCCGTGCGCCGGTCCTCCTTGTTTCTCGTGCTCACATAGTACATACTTCGCTCACTACCCTCATTAGATTCTCGAAAAACAGAGCGCGCAAAAGCGCCTCGCTGTAATTTCGCTGCAAAAGCCGTTCCCAGAGCCGGTCCAGGTCCTGGATGCCTTTGATCCCTTCCGGCAGGAGGGAACAGCCGTCCAGATCGCCGCCCAGGCAGACGTTTTGTTCGCCCCCCAGTTCCAGCCAATGCTCCAGATGGGCCACGACCGTATCCACGTCCGCCCGTTCCCCCAGGAAGCGGGCATACAAATTCAGCCCGGCCACGCCGTTGTGGTCTATTATGGCAGTAAATTGCGCGTCGGTCAAGCTTCTGGGGTGAGAAAATACGGCTCTGGAATTGGAATGGCTGGCCAAAAACGGGCCGTCTACCCGCTCCGCCACGTCCCAGAAGCCCGGGTCGGACAGGTGGGAGACGTCTACCAGCATACCAAGCCGCCCCATTTGGTCCACAAACGCGCGGCCCTGGGCGGACAGGCCCCGGTCCGTCTCCTCGGCATTGCTCCCGGAGAGGTCGTTGGCGTGGTTCCAGGTGAGGTTCACCGCCCGCACGCCCAGACGCCAGGCCTCCTCCAGCCGCTCCAGATAGGCATCCAGCTCGTCCTTCTTGGGGAAGGCGATGCCGTAGATGCGCTGAAGTTGTTTGCGGCTGGAGTCGCCCCGCCAGTAGGCGGCGTTGCAGGCGGTCAGCTTAATGGCGTTGCCCTTGATGCGCCCGGTGGAATCCAGATGGGGGCCGGCACAGAGGTCTGTAAAGTCCCCCTGCTTGTAAAAGGAGATGTGGGCATCCTCCGGCAGGTCGTTGATGAGTTCCACCTTGTAGGGCTCGCCCTTCTCCTCCATAAAGCGGACCGCCTCCGCCCGGGGCAGTTCAAATCGCTCCAGCTTCAGCTTCTCCTTGCAGATTTTCCGCATTTCCGCCTCCAGTTCCTCCAGCTGGCTCTCGGAGAAGGGGGCGGGGGTGTCGAAGTCGTAGTAAAAGCCGTTTTCAATGCTGGGGCCGATGGCCAGCTTCACCTCCGGGTGCAGCCGCTTCATGGCCTGGGCCAGCACGTGGGAGCAGGTATGCCAGTAGGTTTTCCGGTACTCAGGATTTTCAAAGGTATACAGGTTTTCTTCGCTCATGGTATGTCTCCTTTTATTTTTCGGGGTAAAGGAAAAGCGCTTCACCCCTGAAAGTATCAGGGGTGAAGCGCCGCAAAGCACTCCACGGTTCCACCCTGCTTACGGCCCGGGGCCGTCGCTCGTGACCTCTGTAACGGGAGGGCCCGGCCCGGTCTACTTCCCTCTCGGGTTTCGGCGGGCAGCTCCGGGGTGGTCAGCCGCTCTGACGGCCGGGCAGGAACGCTTACAGCCAAGGCGTCCCCTCTCTGGGCTCGTCGTCAGACGCAATCCCCTTCTTTGCCATTTTACTGAGGGATAGTGTAGCACTTGCCGGAGAAAATGTCAATAGGAGGCCCATTCCTCCCCCAAAAAAATTGTGCCGCGGGGCAGTGGCAGCCGCCCGAAAAAATCCTTTTCGAAATTTTCCAAAACTCTGTTGACAAAGCGGAAAAAGTACGATACAATAATTCCTGCCTGTTCGGACAAGCAAACCTACATGGCGGCGTAGCTCAGTTGGCTAGAGCATTCGGTTCATACCCGACAGGTCACTGGTTCAAGTCCAGTTAGCGCCACCAGAAATAATCGGCCTCTCAGAGATGAGAGGCTTTTATATCAAAAATTTTCGGGGCGTAGCGCAGTCTGGTTAGCGCGCTTGGTTCGGGACCAAGAGGTCGGAAGTTCAAATCTTCTCGCCCCGACCAGTAATTTCAAGGGTTCAGACGTTTTCGGCTGAGCCCTTTTTGTGTGCCTGTATCCTCTATGTATCCTAGAAGATTATAAAACTAAAAAATCACGGACGATATAATCGATGAGACGGGCTATCGAGAAAAAGGGACTCAATGTATTAAAGATTAAAGAGAAACTCCTCCGATAAATTTATTGGTGTACTTGAAGTACAAGGAACTTCGTTCCCTTCTTGATTGCTGCTTTGGTAAACACTTAGTACGAACTTTTCCGAATCAGTTTTAGGAGGGTGCTCTCTGATGAACCTATCGATATCAATGCCATTTAATAAAAGATTATATGTATCCTTCGAAATATAGTAATTATAATTATTGCCGATATTAAAACTTATGGCATCTCCTAGTACTCGATATATGTTTCTGGTAGAAATAATATTTAGCATGTAATCCTTTATAATTTTTGTTGATTTCTCGTAATGAGCTAATAGTCCTATAATGTTATGAAAGTGATAATTTTCATTCAAGTATAAATCTATTTTTTTAGAGACAATAGTATCACACATATTTTTATATAACTCTTGTATTCGCGTAAGATGAGTACCATTATCTCTTTCCATATTTCGTAGAATTTGGTAAATAATCGCTATTTTTGAATATGCCTGGCTTACCTTTAGAATAAAATCTTCTATCTCTGTTAAATTAAGTTTATTTAATAAATTAGAAATAATTAAAATGGCACGTCTTCTTGCGCTAAAATAAAAAAATCCGCTAGAATCATCAACATAATACATGCACTTAAAAAAAGTAATAGCTGTTGATAGTCTTTTTTGGGGAGATATCTTTTCGATAAAAAGATGAAAGTATTCAAAATAAAGCTTTTGCTTGTCGCTGTTCATATCACTAATGTTAATGTCGGGAAAAATAGCGTCATTGTTTATTTTATAAATATAATTAATTACATTATTTCTTATGTCTATAAAATCGTTGGTTAAATACGAAAAATAAAGGTCGAAATACCTTGCACTACATATTCGTACATTTTCTGCAACCTCCTCAGTATCACGCTCTGGCTGGACTCGATCGAATTGACTGTTCGCGGAAAAATCTTTGCTGGTATTAGGAAACATATCACTCAGAAGATTTATATATAACTTGTTTTCTGATTTGTTATTCAAATCAGCAAAAAAAGTTGAAGCGTCTTCTTGAAATTCCTCTGATGCTAATTGAGCGCTATATATTTCTTGATCATCAATACCATCATGAGAAACAAAGAATATTTTATGCTCGTAAATTTTTTGGTACAATTCTCTATTGCAATATTTTATATACTCTAGCCCTAGTAGATCTGGTTTATACAGATGTGTTTCATTAACCATAGGTGTATATAGTATGGAGTTGATAAGTCTTTTGAAATTTCGCATATTGTTGATATTGCTACTGATACAGTTTATCAGCAAATCGTAGTTTTCCATTTTTTCAGGTTTGTTTTCATAGGCAGACAATATATTTCTTAGACAAGTAGAATAAATACCCTTTAGATTATTGGTATTAGGTGTATCAAGTTTAACTATCATATTAATGATTTTTTCAATATATCTTTTGTCGATTTTTAATTCACACTCAAATATCTTTGATATTTGTTCTGGGTCATATGATAATACGTAAATAGTCCTTTTGAAGTCAAGAATAAGACTCAATGCTTTAAATAAAAAAACAATATTTTCTGGTTCAGATCGATCTAGATCATCTATAAAAAAAACAATTACTTTATTATTGTTTTCTAAGTACCTGTTGATTTCTGCTTTTATATCATTAATTCTATTGCTGAGCCCATGTTGTGAGCAAAATAGTGTTTTTATAATGCTACTTGTCCTATTAGAGGACAAAAATTCGCTAATATTTGCTATAGACTTTCTGCTTTGCAAAAAACTATAATTTATACCAGAAGCTTCTAGAATAGAGTCGAACATCCCTAATAAAAATGCTTCTTGATTTTCATAAAGCCATGGAGAAAATTTATCAACGATAACATATTCATAATGTTCGCTATTATTTTCTTTTATCCCGTCTTTAACAATATTTATGATTGTTGTCTTTCCACTTCCCCATTCCCCTTCTAAACCAATTACATATGAAAGGTCTGGCTTACTATATGTAATTGCGTTAAATAGGCTGTCTATGATATGTCCACGGTTTAGTAAATCATAATGCACATCTCTCTCTTCCACTAAAATAGGAACGTTCGTATTATCTGCCTTTATAAAATTATTCCTGTATATATCACATATATCATAGAAAGTTGATTTATATTCTTCTGACTGCATTCTAGTAAAATAAAATGCTATGATTCTTGCGAGTATCACTAATGCTAATAAAATAATGAGAACAATTACAATATATATTTTACACCCTTGATATCCTATAAATTTTAGTAATATGGAATATTCGACTAAAACTAAGCATAAAACAAAGAGATAATAGTCTATCAGAACAATAGATGTGACAGACAGTGCCTTTATAACTTGATGTTTAACAAGTAGAATTACTATGATGGAAAAGGTAATAATAAGTAATATTATCTGTATATTTAAGGAAAAAATTGCAATATAATGAAAATATAACCTTGAGAGTAGGTTTAATTCATCGGCTATAATTAATAATGCAAAGAATGTTAAAGATGTCATTATGCATGAAAGCTTCTTATTTTTAAATGTTAATGAAAAATAATTTTTAATTGAGCTGATGGAATACATAATTATATCGCCTTTCTAAATAGAAATATAGTTTGCCTAAGTAAACGGCAGGCGTGGAACCTTTTATAAAACCGATTTTATCAGATCATTTTACCATTTTGTCATGAAAGATGATTTGTTGGAGGACGATAAATGCGGAGTCGGTTTCGGTTTTTCTTGTGAGGTGTATAAGATACGGAGATAGATCTGGGCGTGCAGTAAACGGAAATTGCTTGATTCCCATAGTTCTTGTCGCTCCTTTTTGAGTATACAGGTTTCTGGCTACGTGTTTCCGTTATTTTACTAGGTCCGGTTATTTTTATATTTTGGGGGTGCTTTTATCATCTGATTGTTATTTATCAGACGTGGCACTATGGCTACAATACCAATGTCTATATCGCCTTTATTCTTTCGCTGGGCTCGCTATTCACAGCTCGCTGACAGGCAGCTAGAATGTTTAAGAGCATTCTGCGGTCGTAGTCTAGGATAGGTTTCTTTATATTGTCCAGATAAACTCTTATCTGTGCCTGGAGGACGATGATCTCTGGAAATGACATGTGCTCGATATTGGTGATCTGGAGCTTAGTAGGCTGATCTTGACTGCCTTTTGTTAAAGACAACATATCAGTCGATATCGCTTTTGTATTTATGGGCAGATCTCCGCCTTCAGGAGTAAACCAATAGGAAATATCGACTCCCTTTTTTTCAACAAGCAACAGCAACAAAGAAATAGTAGGCTCCCTTTTGCCGTTTTCCAAGTAGCTCAAGTGATTTTGCGAAATGCCTATAATACTTGCAAAGTCTTTTTGAGATACCTTTTCACGTATTTTTTAAAGTAATCTCCGAATTTCAAAATCCTCATCATACTTAAGAGTATATATTTCTTTACCAAAATTCCTAATCACTATTTGTGATATATATTTCGTATTGGGGGTGATCAAATGGCTTTTAATTTTGTTCGACTTAAAAACTGGCAGAGGGAAAACAGATATACACAAGTTATCGCATCTCAGGTATTGGGGATGTCACAGAGCTATTATGCAACATTGATCGCAGGAGGAAAGTCACCTAGTTTTAAAACATTAGAAAAGATATGTTCTAAAACAGGCTATAACCTTAACGATTTCTATATCTCAGACGAAGAAGCCTTGAGGCTTAAGGCAAAGATGTAGAGCGAGAGGCCTATCCGAAAAGGGAGATCCGATAGTGTTTTGTCCGGAGAGAAGGGGCGTTGATGGGAATTGAAGAGATATGCGCTGAAGCTGTTGCACGGGAGGTTAAGACGGCGATGCCTGAGATCCTTTGTGCTATCGAAAACGCGATAAGGGAGGAGGCTCGCGCCCACCTCCTGGAGAAGCAGAAGGATGACGAGCCGCCGGAGGTTTATTACTCTACGTCTAGCATAAGTAAAGTAGCAAGACGTTGGTATTACTGTAATTAAGGCGTATTTTCCTGTATCATAATCTTATGAAAGAGCTTATACGGGAACTGGAAGGGTTGAAGAATAAATATGCGGAGCTGGAGAAGAAGGTCGCTTATTATGAAGAGTGCCTTAGGCTGAGTCGTCACAGGCAGTATGCGAGTTCAAGCGAGAAGAGCGATGCTGATTCCCGTCAGCTTCTTCTTTTTGACTAGACGGAAAATGAGTCTGGCGTCAAAAAGCCAGAACCCACAATTTGTGAGATAACATATACAAGAAGAAGCTATAGAGACAGATCAAAGCCGGATGATGATTTTGAGGGTCTTCCCTCAGAGAAAGTGGAATGCACTCTTTTGGAAGATGAGCAGCATGTCCGGAATGCGGCAGCAAAATGCATCTTATAGGATACGATGAAAGACGCGAGATAGAGATCACCCCAGCCAGCGTAAAGATCGTGGTCCATGCTCAGGGAATATACGGCTGCCGCTGATGAGAGAGAAACACGCACATTCCGATAAAAAAAGCTGAAATTCCTGCTTCCGTGATAAAGAGAAGCATCTCCTCCGCGTCGTCTATAGCGCACATCATGACACAGAAATACATGCAGGGAGTACTATTCGCCAGGAGCTCTCGTTCATGAATAAGGGAATAAAGCTGAGCAGACAGACGATGGCAAACTGGATTCTTCGTGCTGGAAAAGAGTGGCTGTACCCCTATATAATCAAATGCGCCGTAAACTTCTGGAAGAAGAGATACTCCATGCGGACAAAACTAAGATACAGGCGCTGCGGGAACTTTAAAAGGCCTCATGTACCAAATCCTACATGTGGCTGTACCGTACCGGAAAATACTCCGCTTATCCCGTGTCTTATTTCAATACCGGAGATCTGTTCAAGCTCACACCCCATAAAATGCCTCAATGGTTTCAGAAGCTATTTACACACAGACGGCTATGCAGGATATGGCAAACTCGGTGCAGATATTCGCCGCTGTGGCTGCTGGGCTCATGTGAGAAGAAAATTTCACGAAGGGATACAGGCAGTCCCACAAGAAGAACAACCAACCTGCGCCTCACAGAAAGGACTTGAATACTGCGACAGACTCTTCGCTCTTGAACGTGACTATGCAAAACTGATGCCTGAAGAGCAATGGCTGGTGACAACGACGAATCCTGTGACCTTGCTTCCTATGCTGGACTCAACGACTCTGCAGACTAATAATACAATGGATCTGCTTATTGGCGTAGGTACGGTTGTTTTGACGCTTACGAAAGTTCCTCATCTCCGACGGTTATGACATGCTTCAGCTTTCCGTCTATTGCAGGATCGTAAACGGGCAAGACTCTGCGGACAAACATTTAGAACGACTGAAAAAAGAATTGCCCGAAAAGGACTCCGTGAGATTTTTGCAGATAACAGACAGGCAATATGCCGCGATGAAACCGCTGCTCGGAGTAAAAACGAAAAAAGAAAAATTCGTAGATTCCCGCCAAACATTACTCTTTTAACAAAAAAAATAAACGTCCGGATCCTTACCAAACAAGTACTGGCAAGGATCCGGGCGCTGCGTATTATAGCATTTCGGAGTGTGACAGAGGGCTATAACAACCCTGACGGTGGAGATACTTTTATGAACATTATAGCATTTCGGAGTGTAACAGAGGGCTATAACACAGGAGGCGGCAGAATATATTGCCTCCTGATTATAGCATTTCAGAGTGTGACAGCGGGCTAAGCACGGATGACATCTCTGTCTCCGGTGCCGGACTCAACGACTCTGCAGACTGATAATACAATAGATCTGATTATTGGCGTAGGTACGGTATATTTGACGCTTACGTTGTTTTGACGCTTACGATATTTTTATAGAAGCCCTGCCGAAATATGTACGTAAGTCGCTAGGGATTATCTGCCTAAAATATAACGTCGTGTATTTTCTTACCAGGCATACAGGGTGTTTGCGTATCTTGAAAAGCGACATTTTTGCAACTTCTCCTTTTGTCCGTATAACTTGTACATTGGTCAAATAGGGGAATTTTAGAGGAGGCTAAAATAAAAAATCCCTTGCAATAGCAAGGGACAATACAACATATGGAGGCGGCACCCAGACTCGAACTGGGGATAAAGGATTTGCAGTCCTCTGCCTTACCACTTGGCTATGCCGCCGTAACGAGAGAAAGTATAACAATCATAACCTGTGGTGTCAAGGAAACCATGGGTAAATTTGTACTGATTTCTTGGATTCGTCATTTTTGGCAATATTGCGAAATGCTTTACGCGGAGTGAATCTTACCGCCGGTCCGCCCCAGACTGCTGGCTTGCGGTATTTGTTGTTGATACGGCCGCTGTTTTCATCCTCACAAAACTCCCACATTTCGGTCATAAAATCTTCATAGCCTCTTGTTATTATATGTCCAGCGAATAACAGGGCGGCGGCCTCAGGCCTGAATCGGGGGCAGCCAAGGTAAAATTTTCTGGGAGGAAGATATAAATGAAAGGTAAGATCATTGGTGCATTATTGATGGTTATGGCGATTGCGGGTACGGCGGCGGCCTACCAGCCGTGCGGAGAGGCTCCAAGGCATAGGGGATACCGCGACGGAAGGCCGGAGCTTTCGCAGGAGGAGCGCGCGCAGTTTGAGACAATGAGGAATCTGCGCGGCGAGATCAGAGCCGAGCTCGGCAAGGAGAAGCCGGACAAGGCGAAGGCCAGAAAGCTCTTTGAAAAAGAGCTTGATCTTAGAGAGAAATTCGCCGCGGCGCGTTTCGACGACTGTCTCGCCAACCACAGCAAGGACGATAATTGCCGCTGGCGCAGTTTCGGCGGCAGGGACAAAAACTTCCGCGGGGAAAACAACAGCGCGTGGCGTGAGCTTCGCGAGGAGATGAGCAAAGATTACCCCAATAAGGCGAAGGCGCGCGAGCTCTATCAGGAGGCGGCAAAGACGCGCCGCGAATACGCGAAGGCGCGCTTTGAAGAGGTGCTCAAGGACCCCTCTAAATTTATGCAGCGGCTGAGCCCCAGACACGGACACGGATATCACGACGGACACCGCTACTACTGCGGTTCGCACAGAGACTGCCCCGACTGCCACAGACAGGGCACCTGCCCGCAGCACGACTGCGTCATCAACTAAATTATAAAATATCGCATGAGGCTCCTAAAGGAGCCCCTGCGTTTATTATAGAGACCAACAGGAGGATTTGGGCGGATTTTTGATCCGCCCAAATCGTAAAAGAGACAGAGGAGACATTTCTGGAATATAATTAACGAAATACATATGCAGGGGAGCGACGGTCGGTCATGAAGATACTTATCATTGAGGATGAATTGGCGATAGCGGAGGTTGAAAAGGCCTATATAGAACGCGAGGGCTACGAAGCGGAGATCGCTCAGGACGGCCTGGACGGGCTCGCCAAGTTCCGCGCCGACTCTTTTGACCTCGTTCTGCTGGATCTGATGCTCCCCGGTATGGCCGGCACCGATGTATGCCGTGAGATACGCCGCAGCTCCAACGCCCCGATCCTCATGGTGACGGCGAAGAGCGGCGAGGATGATATCGTCGCCGGGCTCGACGCGGGGGCGGACGATTATATTGTAAAACCATTTTCACCAAAGATATTGATGGCGCGCATTCGGGCGAACCTGCGCAAGAATGGCGCGGCCGAGGGCGTCGCCGGCTCGGATGTCATTGCGGTGGGCGATTCTCTTGTGATCGACCCGCAGAATTTTACCGTCAAGAAGAACGGCGAAGAGATATCCCTCACACGCAACGAATTTATGATTCTTTCAAAGATGGCTGCGCGTCCCGAAAAGACGTGGAGCCGCGACGACCTTATCACCTATGCGCTCGGCTATGAATACGACGGCTTTGAGCGCTCTATTGACAGCTATATCAAGAATATCCGCAAGAAACTCTGTGACTCAGAGCATGAGAACGGCTACATACGCACCGTTCACGGCTTTGGATACAAGATATCGGAGTAGCCGTTGATGAATGTGAAGCGCTCTCTGCGGACGAAGCTGATTTTTCAATATATGGTGATCGTCATCGTCTGCATGCTCGTCATTCCGACGGCCATCTCCGAGCTGCTCGACCGGCAGTTCCGCGGTTTTGCGACCGACCGCCTGCGTGAGAACGAAGTGGAGATCGCGGAGTTTTTTGCCAAAATGTACATTGAAAATGGTTCGTGGCGCGGATGCCGCCTATTCCCGCGCGGCTCCGACTTTCTGCGCTGGCCGATGGTGATGGTGCAGCTTTTTGACGCGGACGGTATCGAGGTGCGCTCATACAGCCGCATGATGAAGCGCGAGGGACATCACAATAAAAACCCGCAGCCGATGGTATTCAACGGAGATTTGGTCGTCAGCAGCCGGGAGATCGTTATCGACGGCGTGCGGGTGGGCGAGGTGCGCTTCACCTGTCTGCCCTTCAATAACAGCCCCGAGGGCGGGTTCCTGCGCAAGTTTAACCGTATCATGTATTACGCGGTCGCCCTTATGCTCGTCATCGCCGCGATGATCGCGGTATTTATGGCCTACCGCATCAGCCGTCCAGTCCTGAACGCGGCAAAGCGCGCGCAGCAGATAAGCCACGGCAAGTACCGCATGGAGGACAGGATGGAGTCGGATATCACTGAGCTGCAGGCGCTGATCGACAGCGTCGACCGTCTCGGCGACAGCCTCGAGGCTCAGGAGGAGCTGCGTAAGCGGCTGTTAAGCGATATCGCTCATGAACTGCGTAATCCTGTGACTATAATTAAGTCGCACCTTGAGGCGATCGAGGATGGGGTGTGGGAGCCGACGCCGGAGCGTATCCGGCTCACGGTGAGCGAAGTGGACCGTCTTTCGCAGCTTATATGCGAGGTGGAGAAGCTGACCTACATTGAGAGCGCTGGACATTCTCTGGCTCTTGAAAATATAGACGCTACATCGGTGATCGAAAGGGCGGCTCTGGTATTTGATCCGCTCTATAAGAACAAGGGAGTTGAACTTAAGCGTGATATCGAACCGAACGTGATGATGGTCATGGACGGCGCGAAGATCCGTCAGGTGATTGAGAACCTTCTCTCGAACGCGCTGCGCTATACTGACCCCGGAGGCACGGTCTCGGTGTCGATGCACAGCGACGCGGATGAGATGAGGATTGATGTGGCCGACAGCGGTATCGGTATCGCCAAGGAGGATCTTCCATATATATTTGAACGCTTCTACCGGGCAGATCCATCCCGGGGAAAGACCGGCGGCTATGGTCTGGGTCTTGCCATCGCTCA
>OHNO01001236.1_pt1 | contig 11307 bp, 9 predicted proteins | sample 1569521 | NCBI WGS metagenome assembly OHNO01 (sample SAMEA3879604, study PRJEB24766) | human gut metagenome | biome: human-associated habitat; feature: feces | place: USA | collected 1985/1987
GCTCATCTATCTGATTGCCAAAATGGTCATACACCTTATAGCCGTTATACTCCTTGGGGTTGTGGCTGGCGGTGACGTTGATGCCGGCGATGGCGTGATATTCCCGCACGGCGAAGGAAAGCTCCGGCGTGGGGCGCAGGGATTCAAAGATGCGCACATGGATGCCGTTGCCGGCGCATACCTCGGCGGCGGAGCGGGCAAAGTCCATGCTGTGGTGGCGGCAGTCCATGCAGATGGCAACGCCCCGCTTTTTGGCCTCCTCCCCCTCGGCGGCGATGATGTTGGCAAAGCCCTGGGTGGCATGGCGGATCACGTGGACGTTCATATTGTGCAGTCCCACGGCCATGGTGCCCCGCAGCCCGGCTGTGCCGAACTCCAGGGGGCCGTAAAACCGGCTCTCGATCTCCTTGGGGTCTGTTCCAATGGCCTCCAGTTCCGCCCGCTCCCCGGCTGTAAGGGCGGGGCTGGCCAGCCACTTCTCATATTCCTTCCGATAGTCCATATGGGATCCCTCCTGTATCAAAATGGGTCGTGTCTTTTGGATTCTTTTATTGTAGCAATTCTTGCCTCCGGGTTCAAGTGAAAAAGCAAAAAAGGCCGTGCCGGCGGTGTAATAGGTGAAAAAATCTATATGGGAGATAAAAAAATCCATTATTGACAAGGCTGTTGACCAGCACGTATACTAAGAGAGATCATTTTTCGACACGGCACAGGGCGTTGTAGACCGTGAATACGGGCCGCGGAGCGGCCAGGGCAAAGGAAGCTGGAAGCGCAATGAAATGGAATTTTACAAAACGGCAGATGCTGGTGCTGACGGGGGCGTCCCTGTTCCAGTGTGCTCTGCTGGGTGTGCTGGCCAACAGCACCGGGGTGCTGCTGACCCAGATCCGCATGGAACTGGAACTGTCCATGACGGAAATATCCGCGTATTATACAATAAAAAGTGTGGTGGGGGCCCTGGGAGGCGCCTTTTTTGCGGCACTGTTTTTCAAGTCGGATAAAAAACGGTACCTGCTGTTCAACATTTTCACCCTGGTGGCCAGCTATCTGCTGCTGCTGGTGGGAGCGGGGAACTGGCTGTGGTACGTGGCGGCGGCCCTGTCCGGCGTGTCGTTTTGCACGGCCACGATTATGGTGCCCCATGTGCTGGGGCAGTGGTTCCCGGAAAATATCGGATTTGCCATCGGATTCGCCATGGCCTTTTCCGGCGTAGGAGGCGCGGTGTTCAATCCGGTGGCCTCGCTGCTCATTGACCACTTTGGCTGGAAGGGTGAGATCCTGATCCTCAGCGCGGTGACGGTGCTGATCACCATCCCGGCGCTGGGGCTGATGTTTGGGGAGAAGCCCCCTCTTGCGCCGGTCCCGGCCCGGACTGCGGAGGCGACAGCCCCGGCTGCGCCGGCTCCGGCTGCGGGGCATATGGCGGTGCCGTTTATCCTGTGCTGCCTGGCCATGCTGGGGGGCACGGTGGCAAGTGCCTTTACGCAGTACATCAGTATCTATGCCCAGGGCGCGGGCTACGCCCTGGCGGTAGGGGCCACGCTGAACTCCTCCATGCAGGTGGGCAATGTGACAGGAAAGCTGATTTTTGGAATTGCCTGCGACAAGATTGGCATCTGGAAAACCATGTGCCTGGCCATCGCCTGCATCATTGCCGCGTCCCTGTGCTTCATCCTGGTGCCGGGCTGCCTGCCCCTTTTGTATGTGGCCTCTCTGCTGTACGGCTTCAATTTCGCCCTGATGATGATCAGTGTCTCCCGGTGCAGCGTCTCCGCCTATGGGGCTGACGGCGCCAAGCGGTACATGGGCTTCCATACCAGCATCAACAGCGCCGCCGGCGCGGTGGTGTCCATGAGCGTGGGACTGCTGTACGACGCCACGGGCAGCTTCATCCCCATACTTCTGTTGGGGTCCGGCTTCGGCTGCCTGTCCATTATCGCCGCCATGACCATGGATCGGAGAACCAGCCGCGCCTGAGTGCCGGACAAGGACTCCCCCCGGACATTTGCCCGGGGGGAGTCCTTGTCCTATATTGCGGGGAGATTCCGGTGCTGGAATCACTTGTGGTACCGGCTGCCCTCCAGGATCTGGTAGCCCCGGTACAGCTGCTCCAAAAGCATCACCCGGGCCAGGTGGTGGGGAAAGGTCATGGGCGACATGCTCAGGCACAGGTCCGCCTGAGCCTTCAAAGACGGATGCAGTCCCACGCTGCCTCCGATGAGAAAGATCAGCTGGCTGCGGCCCTCCAGGCCGAAGCGCATGAGGCGCTGGGCCAGGTCCTCGCTGGAGAGCGGCTGGCCCTCGATGCACAGGGCGATGAGGGCCCCGCCCCGGGGCAGTTTCTCCCGGATGGAGGCGGCCTCCCGCTCCAGGGCGGCGTCAATATCCCCCTGGGTGGGGGCGTCCCCCAGGCGCTGTTCCGCCAGTTCCAGGATGTCCAGCTTACAGTGGTGCTGGAGGCGCTTGGCGTATTCAGCCGCCGCCTCCATATAGAATTTCTCTTTCAGCTTCCCCACACAGAGGATGGTTACTCGCTGCATGGCGACTTCTCCAATCGATATACTTCGCTGGGACCGGTCCGGGGCGCCACGGAGAGGCGGCCTCCGTAGCCCGCGGCCTCCAGCTGGCTGCCTACGGTGTGCAGGGCGGCCTGGGGGGTGTTGTTCTCGGCGCTGAGGTGGGCCAACAGGATGGAGCGGGTACCCCGGCGGGCGCTCTCGGCGGCAAACCGGGCGGCGTCCTCATTGCTGAGATGGCCCTGATTGCCCATAATCCGGCGTTTCAGGTAGTAGGGGTAGGGACCGGAGAGAAGCATGTCCGTGTCATGGTTGCTCTCCAGCACCAGCAGTTCCGCCCCCAGCAGGCGGCGGCCGGTCTCCTCCAGAATATAGCCGGTATCGGTGAGGTAGCCTATGTCTCCGTCGGGGGTATGGATGCGGAAACCGGCGCTCTCGGCACAGTCATGGCTGGTGGGCAGCACCGCCACCGTTACGTCCCCCACAGCAGCCTCCTGGCCCAGCGGGACGCTGCGCAGCAGCGGTTCAATCCCCGCCAGCCGGCAGCTCAGCTGCCGGGCGGTGCCGGGGGTGCAAAGGATGGGGGTGCGGTATTTTTTGATGTAGGTGGCCAGTCCGTTGATGTGGTCCACGTGCTCGTGGGTGATGAGCACACCGGCCAGATCCCCGGCCTCCAGGCCAGCCTGGGCCAGAGCCTGGCAGATCCGGCGGCAGGAGATGCCCATATCGATGAGCAGATGGACGCTGCCATGGGACAGCAGAGAGGCGTTGCCGGACGAGCCGCTGGCAATGGTGTGGAAACAGGTCATATGTACCTCACAGCGCAGAACAAAGCGCCCGGCGCAGGCAGGGCGCTTTGCGCGATATCATGAAAAATTGGTTTGTCAGCCCGCGCTGGATACGGCGGGCTCCTCCTCGGCCTCCTCCACGGAGTGGATGTTGCCGCCTATGGCCCGCAGCTTGCCGATGACGTCCTCATAGCCCCGCTCAATATACTGCACGTTGGTAATTTCGCTGATGCCGTGGGCGGCCAGGGCGGCGATGAGCATGGCCGCGCCGGCGCGCAGGTCGCAGGCCTCCAGCTGGGCGCCGGTGAGGTGGTCCACGCCCTCAATAATGGCCAGATTACCGTCCACCTGAATCTGGGCGCCCATGCGCTTGAACTCATCCGTATAGCGGAAGCGGCTGCTCCACACGCTGTCGGTAATGATGCTGGTGCCCTGGGCCAGGCACAGAGCCGCCGCCATCTGGGGCTGCATATCTGTGGGGAAGCCGGGGTAGGGCAGGGCCTTGATGTTGGTGCGGATCAGGGGGCCGTAGCGGCTGACCAGGAGGCTGTCGTCGATCTCCTGGATCTCCAGGCCCATCTCCGTCAGCTTGGCGGTGATGCAGTCCATATGCTTCGGAATGATGTTGCACACCTTTACCTGCCCGCCGCATGCCGCCACCGCGGCCATGTAGGTGCCCGCCTCAATCTGGTCGGGGATGATGGAGTAGCTGCCGCCCCGGAGAGCGTCCACCCCGCGGATCTTGATAACGTCGGTGCCGGCACCCATAATATTGGCGCCCATGGAGTTGAGGAAATTGGCCACGTCCACCACGTGGGGCTCCTTGGCCACGTTCTCCACCACCGTCAGCCCCTCGGCCAGGGTGGCGGCCAGCATGATGTTGATGGTGGCCCCTACGGAGACCTTATCCAAAAAGATGTTGGCGCCCTTCAGCCGGCCTCCGGCGGCCTCCGCCAGCACGAAGCCGCTCTGGGTGTCCACCTGGGCCCCCAGCGCCTTGAAGCCCTTCAGATGCTGGTCGATGGGCCGGGTGCCGCCAAAATCACAGCCGCCGGGCAGGGCCACATCCGCATAGCCGAAGCGGCCCAGGAGGCTGCCCAGCATGTAGTAGGAGGCCCGGCAGCGGCGGGCCGACTCATAAGGCACCCGCCGGTTGTGGAGGCGGGAGCAGTCAATCTCCACCGTGTGGAGGTTGACAGAGCGCACCCTGGCGCCCAGATCCTGTAAAATCCCCAACAGCAGCTTTACGTCGCTGATCTGGGGAATGTTTTCGATGCGGCAGGGCCCGCTGACCATCAGGGCAGCGGGAATGATCGCCACGGCCGCGTTTTTCGCGCCGCTGATATGGATTTCTCCAAACAAGGGACGTCCGCCCTCGACAATATACCTGGTCAAAGATTTGCACCTCTTTGTAGTTGTATAGGAAATATGGGCCTGCAAGTACAGTGTACCCAGGCCGCCACACTTCATACCGGAAAAACTGGTAATCAGTAGACATAATCACAGATATCATCCAGTATAACAGGTTTTGGCATAAAATCAATGGGCAGCAGCTAAAAAGACTTCATAAAATTTTAATAATTTATTCCGCCGGTTTTGGACAAAGGGAGAGGGACCTACCGGCGGGAGACCAGACCGGTCCCGCAGTCCACCAGGAAGGAGTAGGTGTCCGTTTCCACCAGCCAGACAGGAAGAAGGCGAAGGGTGGAGGAGACATTTTGCAGCTGGTAGACACACCGGATGCTCCTGACCTCGCTGCAGATGACGCCGGCGCTGTTGCGGTAGTCCAAAAAGCGCAGCAGAGCGGTGGCGCAGGTAAGAGGCTCATCCGGCTCCATCAGGGCGTTTTCCAGGCTGGCGTAGGCCCCGGTGACGCCGGTCAGGACTCCCCGGTCAAAGTGAAGGGTGAGGCCGCAGTCCAGCACCGGCACATCACTCACATATTGGGTGAGGGTGATGTCCCCGGTACCGCCGGATACCTGGCTGCTGACGTCGCCGTAGCCGAAGTCCTGGCAAAACCCCTCCACAAAGGCATCCATATCCGCCACAGGCAGGTCCCGGGGCAGGGAGACGGCGAAGTCTGCGGCGACTCCCTCCCGCTCCATGGCCTCCGCCTTGGCGGTGAGGACGGCATTGGCCGCCTCGTTTTCACAGAGGCATCCATATCCGCCACAGGCAGGGAGAGCTGGCTGCCGTCAAAGCTGCCGCCGGCCCGAAACTGGAGGGAGCCGGCGGCGGCGGTGTAGGTGCAGATGCCGCCGCCCTGGCTGCTGACCGCGGCCGGCTCACCCAGCACGGTGGCGGCAATGGCGGCCTCCGTCTCCTCCCGGCGGACCAGGGACACGGGGGGCAGGGCCTCCTGCAGCGGCTCCACATCCTCTCCCAGGGACAGCTGGCTACCCAGGCACAGGCTTTCAAGCTGCTTGACCGTCTCCCTCTGGTTCCAGCGGAACTGGAGGTACTGATAGCCCAGCAGCAGCGCCAGGCACAGATTCAGCAGCAGCAGAATGAGGATGGCGATATTTTTCAGCCGATAGGTTTCCACGGCGCTGTGCCTCCTTTCCAGAATATGAGGGAATCAGCCCGCCAGCCACTGCGCGCTGATGGTGCCGCTCCCCGTGTCCTCATAGCCCACCGCCAGCTGGGCCTCCGGGTAGATGGATGCCACGGCGATGGCCTGGGCCGGGGGCAGCAGAGGGGTGACGCTCTCCTGGGGGAGATAGGCCCGGCAGTGGTAGCGGAAAGCGGTGATGGTTCGTCCTGTGATGGTGAGGGAAAGGGCGGCACCGCCGGCGCCGTCAGAAAAAAAGACGGGGTAGCCGGCACAGCGGTAGCCGAAGGTAATGAGAAAGCCCTCCTCCGTCTGTTCCAGGCCTGTCAGGTACAGCCCGTCGCCGCCGGTACCCTCCGAGAGGGCGTCGGCCAGGCGCCGGGCGGCATTGAGAGCCTCCGGCACGGTGGGGGTCTGACCGGCAGCCGGCACCTGGTAGAGGGCCGCGGTGACACTCTCGTCCCCGGCGTAGACGACGGTGCCGTCGGATGTGAGGCGCAGGGTGCGGGGGGATTCCACCACCACCTCCGCCCCGCTGCTCTCGGTGTAGCGGGAGTTGGTGTGGGCATTGAAGTCCAGGGCGGTGAGCAGGGAGTAGGTGGAGTAGCCGGCGGGCACCTGGGCCAGCAGATCCACAGGCTCCGTCAGAGAAGCCACCAGCACCGTGTAGGGCGCCAGGGTGGCGTAGTTGGACTCGTAAGCGAAGGCGGCGCTGTTGGGAGAGAAGTCGTCCGCCAGGTCGCTTACGGCGGAGACGGGCAGGGCGGTACGGCAGCGGAAGATGGAGCCGTCCTGGCTGATGAGATAGAGGGCGGCGGCGCCGGCGTCCTCGGTGGTGAGGGCCATAGCCCGCACGGGGCGGTCCAGATCCGACTCCGTGCCCAGCCAGGCGGCCACTACCGCCAGGGGCAGTTCCACCGTCAGATCCACGTACAGGCAGGGGGAGTCCAGTGCCTCCCGCAGTGTCAGATCCGCCGTGGCGCCCACCACATCGGCGGAACCCAGCGCGTCCCGAAAGAGGGGGCTGATCTGCTGAAAGCCGGGATCGTCTGTGGACATGTACAGCTGGCCGAAGCGCCCGTAGGTCCGGTCGCCTGTCACCACCAGGTGCAGGGAGGAGAGCAGGTCCGCCAGGTCCTCCTCCTGAGGCTGCCCGATGCTCTGGCCGCCGGCGGAGAGCAGGGACTGGAAGCGCTCACCCCAGGAGTAGCCCAGCAGCGGTGTGCGGGTGAGGAGGAACAGGGCGGAGGCGGTGAGCAGGATCAGCACCAGATTTTGCAGGCGGCCCACGGCCTTCTTCCTATTCATCCTGGGCCTCCTTGTTCACTGCCTGCCGGATGGGCAGTACGATGCGCACGGTGGTGCCGGGGCCGTCGTGGTCCGCCAGGGCGATGGAGCCGTTGTGGCGCAGGACAATCTCCCGGGCGATGGACAGCCCCAGTCCGGTCCCGCCGGACTGGCGGGACCGGGCCTTATCCACCCGGTAGAACCGTTCGAAGATGCGGTTGATATGTTCTTCCGAAATACCCACACCGTTATCAGCGAAACTGAAATAATAAAATTTCGGATCTTCTTTATAACAGTTCACGGTTATTTGGCTTCCTTCTCCGGCATATGCGATCGCATTGTCGTAGAGGTTACGGAAAATGGAATACAATAGGGAGTAGTTGCCATGTATCGTAGGATCGCCCGGCAGAATAACTTCAGATGTGATCTGTTTTTCATCCATCTCTTTCGAACATTCCTTCTGGATCTCGACGATCAGTTTCGGGATATTTATGTCGGACAAGTCGAACATTTCGGACGCCTCGTCCAAACGGTTCAGTACAGAGATGTCACGTAATAATCCGGTCAGGCGCGTACTCTGTGAGTAGCAACGTTCCAGGAAGAACTGGCGTTTGTCGGGAGTAAGTTCCGGATTGCTGATAATCGTTTCCAGATATCCCTGAATGCTGCTGACGGGTGTTTTCAGTTCGTGGGCGACATTCTGGGTAAGCTGGCGTTTCATCCGGCTCTCTTCTTCCTGGCGTGAAATATCATTGATGGATATTTCGTAGCTGTTATCCAGGAACAGGATACATTCGATCAGAAATATTTTCCCGTTTTTATCGATCGTTACAGATTCGCGTAACACTTTCCGTTTCCGGTTCATGTTAGGGATATTTTTATTCAGGAAAGCCTTAATGGGTTCAAGTTCCCGGATATCCTGGGCATCTTCAGCCTGACGGATCTGATTGTCGGAAATAACATTTAAGAACTGGATGAACAGGATATTCGACAATATCTCTTTCCCTTCGGCCGTAAACATGGCGAATCCTTCTTTGGCGTACTGGAAATGCTTTATCAGCTTTTCACGTTCCATGGAAAGCTCGTCTTTGGCCTTCTGTTGCCGGTGATACAGTGTGACAATGTTCTTTGAGATATCTCCCAGTTCATCGTTGGGGAAGATATAATCGTTTTCCGGTATCCGGTCTTTTTCTATATTCAAGGCAAAGTCCCGTAGCTTGGATATGGTCCGTCCGATACTGAATGTAAAGCGGGAGAGGACAAAGAAAAAGATCAATGTCATCAGTATCATAAAATAGATGAAGTCCTTATCCGTGGATAAGGCACTTTGCACATAAGGATCATAAGGGAGCGCCGAACGGTAGATATAACTGCCTATATTGCTGGCCGAATAAAAATACCGTCTGCCCGTCGATCCCGAGGTGCGGATGGCAAAGCCTTCATTATACAAACGGGCTTTGCGCACTTCGCTACGATCGTTATGGTTGTTGAATTCTTCTGTCCCGCTATTATCGAACAAGACTTTTCCGTTGGGATCGATAATGGTGACACGCAATTCTTTTTGCGGAATATCTTCGATAAATTGCCTTACCGTCTTATTAATGTCGGTATCCTGTTGGGTACGGCTAAATAATTGGTAATTGTAGTTACTCAATACATTATTCAACTTCTCCTGCGAAAATTCCCGTTCCCGTTGGTATTGAAACAACAGGAAGCAAACTGTAAATCCAAGGAACATCACAAAAATTGACCAGAATAACCGCTGGCTGAAAGGTATCCGGTTTTTCATCTTTTCTACTCTTACCATGATTAAATAACAGGATTAGTACTCAAAACAATAACCGAAGCCGAGTCGGGTAACGATGTTTTTTCCGTAAGGGCCTATCTTTTTACGCAGACGGGTAATGTTTACGTCGATTGTTCGATCCAGCACATATACTTCATCTTTCCAGATACGGGACAGGATCTCTTCACGTGAGAAAACATTTCCTTTATTCTCCAGCAGCAATTTCAAAATCTCGAATTCTTTTTTGGTCAGCGGGACTTCCTTGCCGTCTACCGATGCTTTAATGCGTTTGGGATCGAGTGCCAATGTTTCATATTCGAGAAGTTCGTTCGTCTCGTTTTTCTCTTTATCGGTCGTTCTCCGTAATACAGCCTTAACACGTGCGACAACCTGGCGGATCGAAAAAGGTTTTGAAATATAATCGTCCGCTCCCAGGTTAAAGCCTGTCAGCATATCGTTTTCAGTATCTTTGGCTGTCAGAAATATGATCGGTATATCAGCCGTGCTTTCTTCTTTCCTTAATATACTCGCCATCTTGAATCCGGAGATTTCTCCCATCATAACATCGAGCAAAAGCAATTGATAGACAGACAGGTCCTTTTTTAATGCTTCTTCCGCACTAAAAGCCGTATCCACTTCATAACCTTCTATTTCAAGATTGAATTTGAGGATTTCGCACAAGTCCTCTTCGTCATCCACAACAAGAATTCGGGGCATATCCATAGTCTTTTTTATTTAATTTGAAATGAATAATTCATTCCTTTGTTTACAAAATTAATTATTTTCTGCAAAGGAAGGCATTTGGTATTTCGGTTGAATGAAATATATGTTACGATTCTGTTACATCAGCCGTTTTTGTCTAGGGGGGAGAAAAGAACAACGTCCGTGCTATTGGTATAGTCCGGACGTTCATTTTACATATGGAGTGGTTTGGTTTTATTTGCTACCGTTCATAGCCTCCAGCAGGAATTTACCTGGTTTGAACTTTACTGTTGTTCTTGCCGGGATCTGTACCGGAGTACCTGTTTTAGGATTACGAGCCAAACGGCTGTTTTGCGGTCTAGGTAATAATGTGCCAAAACCAACGATAGATATTTCTTCGTTCTGGGACATTTTTTCTGTTACGATCTCCATGTAAGCTTCCAAGACCTTTTTAGCCTTTTGTTTTTTTAAACCGGCTTTTTCAGCCAACTCTACAATAAGTTCTGCTTTGTTCATAGGTATTATTGTTTTAATGATTAATACTGTTGCAAAATTAGTGAAAAAAATTACTATAGAAAAGTTTTTTGCAAATTCTGCTTACTTTATGTTTCAAAGTGAGAGGTTGGTTAAGACAAGATGACGATAAGTTGTTGTAAATATAATAGTCATGTTTTATTTAATGAGTTTGTAATAAGACTTTTTAGAAGGATATAATAAACCTGTTTGTAATATACATCTATGAAAGAATGTGAAAAATAAAAAAGTCTACTTTCACAAGTAGACTTTTTTAATACTTATAATGACCAATACCTTTACCTAAAATGTGAGGCTTGAACCTCTAAAATTACTTTTCACAAAGATATAAATAGTTTTTGAAGATTGCAAGTGAAAACATATATTTTTCAAGCTTTCTATGAAGTGTAAAATACCTGGTTTCTTGTGGAATGCTAAAAATGAAATCAAAATGTAGTAAAATAGCCACATAAATATCATTTTGCTTTAAATATTTCTCTTATTAGAATGTTTTAAAAGTGGATATTCATCGTTTTCCGATTAAAAATATTATATTTGTGGACAAGTGTAAGTGTATATCCCCGGATATAATCTCTCCCTATGTGAGTGGCATGATTGTAATATTACTCTAATCAATATAAAAAGCAGCGATGTTTATGATTAAAAGAAAAGAACTAACGTACGACAATTCTTATTTACTAAAAGTGTTTAACAGGGACTTTCCTCATTTGGTGACAATGGCGGAAGAGAGCCAGAACATAAAATTGTTCAGGGAGGCTCTGCGCTCATTCGTTTCTTCCCGGATTGAAATCAACGGAGGTGGCAGTAATATGGGAAATGCCGTGGCGAAGCGTATTTTACTTTTAATCGAATATGACGGGTCTCCTATTGATGAACTTTCAACGGGTGAGGAGTTGTCTGTGCAAACAATCACTTATTTCTGGCAATTACTGACGGGAAAGCTGGCAGACGAAGTTTCTCCCGACCTGTTTATTGACCTTTATCATCAGTTCAAGTTATTGGAGCATCCCGAGAGCATCGAACCGGACCGTTCCCTGGTTAAGCGTCAGATGCATCGTTGGCCGACCGGTTTGGATGAAGAAGTGGTGGCAATCCGTGAAGCAAATAAAGACCGTATTATAAAACGGCTTATACGGAAGATAG
>OHNO01001239.1_pt1 | contig 11267 bp, 10 predicted proteins | sample 1569521 | NCBI WGS metagenome assembly OHNO01 (sample SAMEA3879604, study PRJEB24766) | human gut metagenome | biome: human-associated habitat; feature: feces | place: USA | collected 1985/1987
GGGTGGCTGTTAACCACTAGGTTCGAGGTTCGAGTCCTCGTCGAGGAGCCAGCCGATAGTATGGCATTCTGTACCGCAGGGTACGGGATGCCATTTTTTATAAGCCTGTATTCCATTTACGAACGGCTTTCTGCCCGGCATTTCAAACAAACGGCGGAGACGAGCCTCTTTTGTGAAGAGGGCGCGCCTCCGCCAATAACTTATTTTCACCGCCTGCGGTGCCGCCGCGGGCGACTATTCTCTATTCCCGCTCCCTGAGGCTCACGCCGTTGAGTTTTTCATAGTAGAGGCCCAGCGCGCCGTGGTCCAGGGTGTCGTTTCCCTCGCCGGCCAGCGCGATCATCATCTCGGCAACCTGCGCCGATAGGGGGGCGGAGCTGCCGATGGAGCGGCTTGTCTCCAGCACGTTCCAGTAATCCTTGATGTGCAGAGCGATGCGGAAGCCGGGGTCGTAGCGCCCCTCAAACATTCTCGGGGCCTTATCCTCCAGACACTGGCTCCCCGCGAGTCCCTTGCGGATCGCCCGGCGGGGCTCGACGCCGCATCTCTTGGCGAGGCTCATACCCTCGGCGACGGCGGCGATATTTATTCCAACGATCATCTGGTTAACAAGCTTTGTGATCTGCCCCGCGCCGAGCTCACCGACAAGCGAGACACTGGCCCCCATTTTGGAGAGGATATCTTTAACACGCTCGAAGACCTCGCTTTTGCCGCCGACCATGATCGCCAGGGTGCCCTTTTCGGCCTTTTCCTGCCCGCCGCTGACCGGCGCGTCAAGCATCTCCACCCCGCGTTCAGCGAGGGCGCCGCCCAGCGAACGGCTGACAAGCGGCGCGATCGAACTCATGTCGACCACAACCTGTCCCCCGCGGCAGCCGTGGATGATGCCGTTATCCCCCAGCACGACCTCGCTCACCTGCGGCGAGTTGGGCAGCATGGTGATGATGACCTCTCCCGCCTTCGCGGCGACATCCGCCGGCGAACAGCCGCGCTCCGCTCCCGCCGATACGAGTTTTTCGACCGAGGCCTCCGCAATATCGTAGACGACCAGGGAGTAACCCGCGGCAATCAGGTTTTTTGCCATCGGCACCCCCATGATTCCCAGTCCGATGAAGCCAATTTTGCTCATTTACATCCCTCCAGAATTAATGACGGTTTTTGTTCCGCTGCGCGGCTGACGCCCCGCGCACTAAAATTCCTTTTTGATATCGACGATGTTTTTCAGCGGACGACCGGCCAGCTCATTGCGCACGTTTTCGATTGTGAGGTCTAAGGTGAGCGGCATGTAGTTTATCACGTCATCGGACGAGACATGCGGCGTAATGGTCAGGTTCGGCGTCTTCCAGAGGATGGAATCGGCGGGCAGCGGCTCCGGCTCGAAGACGTCGAGGATCGCGCAGCAGAGTTCGCCGTTCCGCAGTTTGCGGTCGAGCGCGTCGTGGTCGAGAAGCGCGCCGCGCGAGATGTTCATCAGCCCCGCGTGCTTCGGCAGCCAGCCCAGCACCTCTTCGTTGAAGAATCCGCGCGTCTCCTCCGTCGCCGGCGCGGCGATGGCCAGGAAATCGGCGTCGGCCAGCTCTTCTTTCAGCCTGTCGATTCCGTATACCGCCTCACAGCAGGGATGTTCCTTCACATAGGGGTCGATCGCGATCACGCGGAGGCCCATTCTGTGCGCCTGTCTGGCGATTTCGCCGCCCTGGCTGCCAGCGCCGAAGATGACGAGTTTTTTCCCCTTGATCACCGAGGTGAAGATGCGGTCCCACTTGCCGTTGCGCTGCGCAGTAGCCAGGCAGGGCATCTGCGCGTTGAGCATCGCCAGGAACATCGCGAAGGATTCTCCCGATTTCGGCAGATGCACGCCCCTGTTGTTTATGATGGTCACGCCCTCCGGCACCCAGTCAAACGGGGTTGCGTGCTCAATACCGGCGCTGATGAAGTGTATCCAGCGCAGGTTTGGAGCGTAGGAGGCCATGTCTTTCGTCGGGAAACAGAAGCCAACCATTATATCCGCCGTCTTCATATAGTCGTAATATTCTTTGAGATCTTCTTCCGTCCACTGCTCCACCGGGTCCACGACGCTGCTGCCGAGGGTTATATGAATCTTGTCCACTATATCGGCGTTCTTCTTCAGAAGAGCCTTTACATGCCCCTCTGTGGCGATAAATATCGGAGACGAACTGCGGCTGTTTTCGATGTGAATATGGATCTTTCCTTCGTACATTGTAAAGACCTCCCTGTTTTTGTTTCGCCCGGCAAAGCGGGCGCTTTTGTCTGTCTGTAATTTATATTCGCTGAACGCGGGTATGGAGCCATCTGCCGCGGCGCTCACTATTGCGCCGCGTATACCTGCCCTCTCGGACGGCCCGTATGACGGAGACGCCGCTCAGCGTCCCCTTAATTCCTCGGCGGCCAAATCCTGCAGCTGACAGAGCGCCAGTATGTAAACCTTAAGCGCCTCTTTGAGAGAGGGGATATATGAGGCTTCGTTCGGCGCGTGGTCCGAGGCGACGAATGAGGGGCGCGGAGTGTAATCATCTCCGGGGCCGAATCCCACGGCGTTTTTGAAGCGTCTGGCATATGTGCCGCCGAACATGGTATAGGCCTCGGCCGGATGTCCCGTTATCTCCGTGTAGGCTGAGAGCAGCACCTTTATCGCGGGCGAATCCGGCGAGATATAGAATGGCTCCAGGATCTCTCCTCCGCCAAACTGTGCGTTGTGGGCGGCGGCCACCTTGGAGAGGGCTTTTTTGAGCTCTTCGCCGCTGACGCACTCAGGATAACGGATGTTCATATCCTGGCGCACGACGCCGCCCTCCTGCGAGATGATGCCGCCGATGCTGGTCAGCTGCCCCAGCAGTTTGCCGGTGCAGGCGATCCCCAGCCCCTCGCCGTAGGCGTTGGAATGGATTTTATGCAGCAGCTCTAAGAACTGTCTCTCGTCGGCGTCGCCGATGCCGTTGTCGAGCAGGAAATCGGTCAGGATGCCAATAGCGTTATGTTTGCCGTCCGGGTGCGCCGCATGGCCGCCGATACCCTGGGCCTCTACTAAAAACAAACCGTCCTCTTTGGGGGTAACGGTGATTCCCTTCGTCTCCTTGAAGCTCTTTCCGGGAGCGTGGACCACGCAGGAGGCCCGGCCCGGGATGGAATTGCTCGCGTTGCCGGCCGCGAAGGATGAAATGCTGGTAAAGACCGGCGCGGAGGAGAATACGCCGCCGGCATACATGCCCTTTTCACCGATGCTGACGGGAAAGTCCACATCGGGGGTGAAGCAGAAGATCGGCTCCGGGTTGCGCTCGAGATAGTAGGGGACGTCGTGCATGCCGCACTCTTCGTCGCAGCCCATCATTACGCGGATTCCATAGTTGAGGGGTCTGCCGGAACGCGCGAGGAACGCCGCCGCGTAGAGCGAGAGTATCACCGCACCCTTGTTGTCGCTGATACCGCGCCCGATCAGCCAGCCATCTTTCTCAGTCAAAACATAGGGATCGGAGCTCCAGCCCTCGCCCTCGGGAACGACGTCGACGTGGGCGATAACGCCTATGTGTTCTTCATGCTTTCCCGGAAGGTCGGCCCAGCCCACATAACCGTCGCCGTCGTTGACCGCGAAACCGAGGCGTTCGGCAATCGCCATGGCGGAATCGAGGGCGTTTCTCGGACCGCGGCCAAAGGGAGCGCCCTCTTCCGCCGGTCCCTTTACGCTGCGCTTCGATACCAGCTCGGCCATATCGTTTAAGATGTCTTTTTCATTTTTCTCAACGAAAGCCTCGATTTCCTGGAGCAGTTGCTTTTTTTCCATCATGGTCCCCTCTTTCTTTTGATAACCCGCTCGAATATCCGAACAGTTTTGATCTATCCCAGAAATACCGCCATAAACCGCGCGGAGACGCTATTCATCCTCTGCCAGCTGCTGAATGCCCAAATATTCCTGCTGTATGGACGGGTCATTGAGAAGCGCCGCGCCGGTACCCTCGCGGGTCTTAATGACATAGGCGCGGTTGGCCACCTCAAGGGCCAAAAAGGCGTTTTGTTCGACGATCATGATCGTCTGCCCCCTCTCCCTGTTCAGCTGCAGTATCTTTTCAAAGAGTTCATCGACGATGATCGGCGCGAGCCCCAAAGAGGGTTCGTCCATACAAAGCAGCTTCGGATGGGCCATAAGCGCGCGCCCTACGGCAAGCATCTGCTGCTCGCCGCCGGAGAGGGTGCCGCCCCTCTGTTTCAGGCGCTCCCTGAGCCGCGGGAACAGCGCCAGCACCTCTTCAAAGTCTCTCTCTATCGACTCTTTAGGGTCCTTACGGCTGAAGGTGCTCACAATAAGGTTTTCTTTGACCGTCAGATTGGGGAAGATACGCCGCCCCTCGGGAACGAGCGAAATACCCTTAGCCATCGTCTCGTAGGCGGTATGGGGGAGACGCTCCCCACAGAATGTAACTGTTCCCGACTTTATCGCCTTATCTCCGGCGATGGCCCGTAAGAGCGTGGACTTACCCGCGCCGTTGGCGCCGACCACGGAGACGATCTCCCCCTCATCAATATAGAGAGAGACGTCCTGCAGGGCGTGAATGCCGCCGTAGTATACGTTTAGCGAATCGACCTCTAAGAACTTGCTCACGCTTTACGCCTCCGTTCTCCCAAATAGGCCTTGATGACCTGGGGATCTGTCTGGATCTGCTTCGGCGTTCCCTCCGCCAGGACCTTGCCCAGGTTCAGTACATAGATCCGCGAACATAGCTTCATCACGATGTCTATATGGTGTTCAATCATCACGACGGTCAGGTTGAAGGTCTTGTAAATGCCGCGCAGAAGCTCTATCAGCTCGTTGCACTCGTCGTTATTCATCCCCGCCGCCGGCTCGTCGAGCAAAAGCAGCTTCGGAGAGGCCGCCAGAGCGCGCGCGATCTCAAGGCGGCGCTGCAGGCCGTAGGGCAGCGTGCCCGCCTGGCGGTCCTTATGTTCCACGAGCCCCATTATCGAAAGAAATTCCAACGCGCGCTTCTCGGTATCGATCTGAACTCGTTTTACCGACGGAAGGCCCAGCATCGCCGCCCACACAGAATACTTCGGCGTGCTGTGCATCGGGATGGAAACATTATCAAGTACGGTCATCTTGGGAAAGAGGCGGATATTCTGAAAGGTCCTGCTGATGCCGTAGTTAGCGATCTTAGAGGGCGGCTTGCGCACCAGATTTTCCCCGTTAAAGAGGATCTTGCCCTCCGAAGGCCTTATATAGCCGGTGATAGAGTTAAAGAAGGTCGTCTTTCCCGCGCCGTTCGGCCCGATAAGCCCCACAAACTCATTTTCGTTTACCTGTACGCTGACATCCTCTAACGCGCGCAGTCCGCCAAAGGCGATACTCATATGGCTGACGTCAAGTATCGGCGTCTGACTAGTCATTCGTCTTCACCCCTGTCCTTTTAAACAGATCTTCCAGCCATTTAAAGGAGATCTCCCGATATCCCATAAGGCCTTCGGGCTTGAACTGCATGATGATAACGAAGGCCGCGCCGTAGAAGACAAGGCGCCAGAGCACCAGGAAGCGCAGGACCTCAGGAAGAATAACGAGAAAGACCGTCGCCAGTATCGGCCCGGAGAGGCTGCACATACCGCCCAGAACAACCGCGGCCAGCAGATCGTCGGATTTTGCCTCCGCAAAGGTGGTGGGGGCGATATAGGTCGCGAAGAATGAAAAGAGCCCGCCGGAGATACCTCCGTAAAAGGCGCTTATCATCAGAGCGATCAGCTTCGCCTTAACGGTGTCGACCCCTACCATTTCAGCGGCCAGCTCCTGCTGGTTGATGGCGATACAGTTTTTTCCATAGTGAGATTTCAAAAAATTTCTCATGAGCCAGACCATTATCACAGTTATGGGAAGCACGGTCCATATCGTGGTCAGCCGCGGTATATCGGAGATGCCGTGGGCCCCCTCAAAAAACGGGTATATATTGGAAATGGTGATGCGGACTACCGCGACGAAGCCCAGCATGACGATGGCAAAGGCGTCGCCAGCCATCTTATTCCGCAGGGCCGGGTAACCAATAATCACGCTCACGATCACCGCGCAGATTCCCCCGCAGAGAAGGGCGGGCAGGAAGGGAACGCCGAAATGCTTGAACAGTATGACGGCCGCATATCCCCCAACCGCCAGAAACCCGGCGTGCCCGATGGAAAAGATGCCGGTATATCCGGTGAGCAGGACCAGTCCGGCGACGGCGATTATGTTTACGCAGGCGAAGATCATGAGGGAAGAAATATACATGCTCTACTCACCTTCCTTACAGTTTGTCACTGGTGTCGGTCCCGAGAATTCCGTTCGGGAGGAAGACCAGCACGACAATCAAGATTCCAAACGAGAAGAGGTCGCGGTACGCGGAAGAGATATATCCGGAGATTATCGTCTCCAGTACGCCGAGAATGAAACCGCCCAGCACCGCTCCCGGCAGGCTGCCCAGCCCGCCGATGACGCTCGAAATAAACGCTTTGCTGGAAATGGCGCCCAGCGTGGGATAGACCGCGTACTTCATCCCTGTAAAGGTACCGGCGATCGCGGCGGTGATTCCCGAAATCGCGAACACTATCAGCGAGACCTTATTTACGTTGATGCCCATAAGTCCGGCCGTATCGGTATCGTGCGCGCTCGCCCTGATCGCGATCCCGTATTTCGTCCTCTCAATAAAGATCCACAATACGGCAAGCGCGGCCAGAGAGACCAACAGCGACAGGATATCGATTGAGCCGATCTTGATTTTTCCAACGGCCAGGACTCTGAATGGCAGCGAGATGTTCAGACTCCTCAAATTTGCGCTCATCCATATCGTCATCAGGTTTTGGAGCAATATATTGACGCCCATCGCGGAGATCATCAGAAAAAGACGCGAGGCCTTCAGCCTGCGCAGCGAGCGATAGGCTACCAGCTCAGTAATTATAGAGATAATAATACCTATTATGATGGCGCCGCAGAGGCCGGCGGCGAGAGAGGTCATCCCCAGATTCTTGACGACAAAATACGCGCCGTATGCGGAACACATCATAATCGCGCCGAAGGCAAAGTTGGTAAACTTAAAAATACTGTATATCAGCGCATAACCGACCGCGAGAAGCGCGTAGATAGCGCCGATGGAAAATCCCGTTACAAGCTGTTGTATAAAAAGCGTCGACATTATTTTATTCAACTCCGTTTGTAGGATAAAGCGGGGAGGATCTTCATCCGCCCCCGCTTACCACAGAATTTCTGCAGACTCCGGGACAGCGCGGGCCGCCCTTATTCCGACAGCTTCAAGTTTTGAAACGGCGACATTTATTTGGTGGGCTTAAACGTCTTAAGGTGATGATACTTGCTGTCTTTTATCTGAAGAATCGTGACGCTCTTATTCAGAGGATTGTGGGTCTTGGGATCGATGGTGAACGACTCAGTGAACAGAGGAACGTTCTTTGCGCTCTCAAGAGCTTTTTTGAGTACCTCACCGTCGAAGCTCTTTGTCTTTTTCACAGCCCACTCGAGGAGCATAATGCCGTCCATGCCGTAGTAGGCGTAGATATTGGCCTTATATCCGGTCTTTTTATGTCTCGCGTCAAAGGCCTTTTTATAGTCCGCATATTCAGGGGCGTCGTCGGTCATCGGCGTGGAAAGATAGGCGCCCTCAACCTGGGGACCGGCGGTCTCCATCAGCTCCGGCGCGTAGACGCCGTCCGGGAAGAGATAGGTGAACTCAAGTCCCAGCTGCTCCGCCTGCTTGGCGATCAGCGTGGCATATTTATATTCGCACGCCGGGGAATAAAGCACCTTGGCGCCGCTGTTGTCGATCGCCGAAAGCTGCGCGCGGAACTCCACGTCGCTTGTCTGATAAGACTGCGCGTTGACAATCTTGCCGCCCAGCCGCTTAAATTCATCGGTGAAATACTTCAGGATGCCCTGCGCATAAAGGTCGTCTACGCCGGCGATCGTCGCCACCTCTTTGATTCCAAGTTCCTTAAAGGCAAAGTTAGCCATCGCGCTCCCCTGGTAGGAGTCGGCGAATGAGACTCTGAACATATAGGGATGGACGGCGCCGGTGTCCTCGTTCACCGTGACTTTGGCGTTCGTCGCCCCTATCGTGATGCAGGGGGTCTTCGATTCGTTGCAGAGCTGTACGATAGGTATCGCATAACGGCTGCCGGTGGGACCGACGATGGCGATGACCTTGTCCTGCTGGATCATCTTGTTGACGGCCGTCACCGATTCCGTCAGCGCGTCGCGTCCGGCGTCATAGGAGATAAGCTCCAGCTTCTTGCCAAGCCAGCCGCCCTTCGCGTTGACCTCTTTGATGTAGTCCTCTATCGCCAGCTTTGGCGGAATATCCGTGTACGCTCCCGAACCGGTAAGGTTGGCCAGATAGCCGATCTTGATCGTATCCCCGCTCCATCTGTCGGACATCGCCGCCTCGGCAGAGCTGAGACCGCCAAGCATCGTTACGGCCAGCATGATGATCATTAACGCAAAAAATCTCTTCTTCATTACAGTACCTCCTTAAAAATACGCACACTAGAGAGCGACTAACTGCTTCGGCTCACTACAACAACAGTACGAGGCTCTAAAAAGAGCTTCGTCTTAGCGTTCTGAGGCAACAAAACATCTGCCTCATGCCTTTTAGGCATGACGTTCATCCCTTCATGCAGTTACTATTTGGGCATCCACCCTCCTCTTGTGTTAAGTGCGGCGCTCGTTATACGCAGCGCGCCAGATGCTTTTCGGAGTAAAACGACGCCTTTGTAGGATTCCTTTCTTTGATAGCGTTTAAAATAAACCTATGAGCCTCCACCGTCTTCTCAAGAAGCCGGAGGTCCTCCTTATAGCGCCGCCACATATGGACGTCCGCCCTCTTCAGGAGGTCGTTGCTTATGGATATCAGCGTTTCGTTGTTAGTCGCCTCCGCCACCGCGATATGAAAATCCCGGTCGATGTCAAGAAAGAGCTTGACGTCATGCTCCTCCAGGGCGACACCGGAGGACTCCAGCAGCGTCTCCATTCTCTCGATCTGTTCCGGCTCGGCTCTGCGGGCCGCCATGGCGGTAACGGAGGGCTCGATCGCCATTCTTGCCTCAAGGGCTTCAAATGAGCCGCCAACCTTTTCCGTGTCTTCAAGGAATTTTTCGAGGATGTTCTTCGGGGGATATTTACCCGCAGAGGCGCGTTCACTGATATACGTACCCTCGCCAGGAACGCGCTTGATCATGCCCATGATCTCAAGGGCAGACAACGCCTCGCGCACGGAGGCGCGGCTAATGTCCGATTGTCTGACGATCTCCAATTCGTTGGGCAGCTTCTCCCCGGGCATCAGTTCACCGTCTTCAATCAGGTCAAGAATCCTGCGGACGATAATCGCGGGCTTTTTGGTAGAGTCCTGTTTGGAAAATATATCCTTCACAGACGATCGTCCTTTCATTATTGGAATAAATTGCCTATTCAAATAATACGGTATAAGCTAAAAATTTGCACATAAAAACGCCTGCAATAACGTTAAAAAGACAGCAAACCGATTATTTTCTTCAGCATGATGATAACTCGCGGTTTTTTCGGATAACAGACAGGAGAGAAACATAAACCATAAGTTGGGCTAAACGTAAGAAACATAACCGCGGACGCGCCGTCAATATAACAATCCAAAGGGGATTGCGCTCCTTCAAACTCAAAAGACGGCCAAATACCGGAATTATCGATTTACCATATTATTTTTTCATAGTAGATATCGATGTTTCTTGTGTCTGATTTCAGTTAATACATAATATGTATTTACATCATATGTCTGACTTGATAATCTCATTATAGTTAATAATAGAACATTGTCAAGCAAAATAGGGTCAATTCCCTTATAAACTTGTAAGTTTTTTAGAAAAACTGGTATATTGTCAACAAAGTGATAAATATAGGCATGCTTAGACAAATATTCCCTAAAATATAAAGTGAAACAGGGAATTAACCGCAAAATAGATGTATATATGAACATATAGGAGTATTTACGGCTTTTTACTGCCCCAAAATAGATGCTCCAAGATATAATCTGTAAATGTTCGCTCTCCGAGTGGATAATATCGCGTTGTCAAAGCTAATCGGACTGGGTAGAATAATACCTGTTTACAAGTCTCCGAAGATAAGAAAGGAAAGATCAGGAAATGAACATAAACCTCGAAGGACTTCCGGCAATATTGGAAAAGGTGACGCTCGCCTCGCTGCTGCCGGCGCTGCTCTATCTCCTGGGCGGAATGGCCGTCGTCAAGATCGTCATGAGAGCGCTGACAAAGGCGCTGGAAAAATCCAGCATCGAAAAGACTCTGCACAAGTTCATTCTCACGCTGATAAGGCTCACCCTCTACTTCATCGTCTTCATGACCGTCGCGGGAGCTCTGGGGATACAGATAACCTCCTTCGTCGCCATCCTGAGCGTCGCTGGCTTGGCCATCTCCCTCTCACTGCAGGGCGTGCTTTCAAACCTCTCCAGCGGCGTCATGCTGCTCTCCGTCAAACCCTTCAAAGCAGGCGACTACGTCGAAGTTGGCGGCGTCGGCGGTACCGTGCGCGAGATCGGCTTCATACATACCAAGATATCCACCCCCGACAACAAGATAATCTACATTCCCAACAGCGAAGTATCCTCCTCAAAGATCGTGAACTATACCAACGAGGGGAAACGCCGCATCGACCTCGTCTTTTCCGCCGGCTACAACTGCCCCATAGAGACGGTCAAACTCGCGATACGGGAGGCCGTGGAAAAATTCCCCAAAGTTTACGCCGATCCCGCTCCCTTTGTACGCGCCAGCGCCTATAAGGACTCCGTCATCGAATATACAGTCCGCGTTTGGTGCGGTACCGATGATTATTGGGACCTGTACTACGATATAATAGAGGCGGTCTCTGAGTCATACGCCAGGCACGGCGTCAAAATGAGTTATCCGCACGTTAACGTGCACATGGTCAAAGATTAAAATAATTTACTTACGGGAGTGGTAACATGTCGGATAAAAAAATCCTCGGTTTCATCGGCACGGGCGTAATGGGAGCCAGCATGGCCGGACATCTGCTTGAGGCAGGCCATGAGGTGCATGTCTATAACCGCACCAAAGAGAGGGCTTTGCCTCTGGTCGAAAGAGGCGCCGTCTGGGAGGATACCCCCGCCGACATCGCCGCGAAATGCGACGTCGTCTTCACCATCGTCGGCTTTCCCAGGGACGTTGAAGAGGTTTACCTCAGCAAAAGAGGACTCGTGGAAAACGCCAGGAGCGGGGCGGTACTC
>OHNO01001240.1_pt1 | contig 11263 bp, 9 predicted proteins | sample 1569521 | NCBI WGS metagenome assembly OHNO01 (sample SAMEA3879604, study PRJEB24766) | human gut metagenome | biome: human-associated habitat; feature: feces | place: USA | collected 1985/1987
CCCCGCGGCCGTTTTCCTGGCTCACGAGCGAATAGGAGGCCGCCGGGAGGTACTCGCCGCGCGTCTCGCAATGGTATTGGATCGAGTCGATCAGCGCCTGCGGATGCTCGATGCGCACCCCCATGGCAAAGGGCTTGGCCTCGACGCGCACGCCGCGGCGGTGGAGCAGTTCGTAAATATCGCGCGCCGAATGGCCCGTAGCCAGCACGACGGCGGCTCCTTCGATCAGTTCGTCGCCGCACCATACGCCTTTTATCCGGTCGCCTTCGATTTTCAAATCGGTAACGCGGCTCCCGAAACGGAACACGCCGCCCGCTCCGACAATCGTCTGCCGGATACGCTGCATGATGCCCGGCAGCTTGTCGGTTCCGATGTGAGGATGGGCCTCGAAGAGAATTTCGGGCGTCGCACCGTGAAACACCAGCGTCTGCAACGCCTTGTTGTAGTCGCCGCGTTTTTTGCTGCGGGTGAAGAGCTTGCCGTCGGAAAAGGTCCCGGCTCCGCCTTCACCGAAGGCGTAGTTCGAGTCGGGGTCCACAGCGCCGTTGCGGTTGATCTGCGCGATGTCGCGCTTGCGGGCCGAAACGTCGCGGCAGCGCCGCGAACAGCCCCGCAGGTCCCGATCCCACGACCACGACCTCCGTGCGTCCGTCGACCGACGGATAGTCGAAATGCACCGGCCCGGGCTGCGGCTCGCGGTCGACGTACACTTCGAGCGTCAGGTTCACCTTCACCTGCCGCTGCCGGGCGTCGATCGACCGTTTCACGACCCGCGCCAGAGCAATATCGGCCTCCGAGACACCCATGCGCCGCGCCGCCTGCGAGGTGTAAAACGTCGCATCGGCAGCCTGCTTCGGCGTGAGTACAAGGGTAATATGTTGCGGCATGTCTAAAAAATTACTTACAAAAGTAACCAAAAAAGCCGGATAATGGCCCGTGCCGGTTGTGTTTTGTGAATTTTTATCTACCTTTGTCCTACCGATGCGGATATGGTGTAATTGGTAGCCACGTCAGACTTAGGATCTGATGCCTTACGGCGTGGGGGTTCGAGTCCCTTTATCCGCACAAAGGAGCCTTTTCCGAGGCTCCTTTTTTTGTCGCCCGTCCGGTAGGGGGGGGGCTGGTTATCACCATTTTGCAAAGGTCTCGACCGATTCCCCGAACCGGAAGCGGAAAGCAAGCCGGAGAAAACCGTTGGGTGGCAAAAAAGTGGGCAGAGCCGATTTGGACTTCCGAAAACGGGATTGCCACCTTTTTAGCCAGCAATGCATTGTTTTGCTGCACTTTACACTGCAATAAAGTTTCCTTGCAGACGTTTTGTCAATCCTTAAAATGTCACGAGTTATGAGACAAGAAACTTTTACCATCCTTTTCCTAATGCGAAAAGAACGACCGAAGTGGGCGTGCGCATCACGCAGCGCACGGCAGACAAGTACGAGCGGCTGCTGCGCTACCTCAAACAGTATCTCGCCCAACGCGGCAAAGCCGAGGATATTCCCGTTGAACGGATGAACTACGAGTTTCTGGACGGCTTCAACCTCTTCCTGCAAACCGCCCACCGCTGCCGCCACAACGGAGCGGTCGCCGTGATGAACTGTCTGCGCAACTTTGTCCTCTACTGCCTGCGCAACGAGTGGATCACGAAAAATCCGTTTCGCTACTATAAACTCAAAGAAGACGAGGTGCAGGCCAAGGAGCACCTCACGGCGCATGAACTGGAACTACTGAGCCGCAAGGCGCTCGACCACCGGCTGGCCCGCATCCGCGACGTCTTCGTCTTCTGCTGTCTGACGGGGCTGGCCTTCGCCGATGCCGACCACCTGCGGCGCGAGCACCTCTCGCAGGACGACGAAGGCCGCTGGTGGATTCACAAGCCCCGCGAGAAGACCTCCGTGATGAGCCGTATCCCGCTACTCCCGGCCACACTCGAAATCCTGCGCCGCTACGAGCACGACGAAGTATGCGTCGCACGCTCACGGGTGCTCCCTACGCCGAGTAACCAAAAGATGAACGCGTACCTGAAAGAGATAGCAGCCGTGTGCGGCATCAACAAAGTGCTGACCACCCACGTTGCCCGCCACACCTTCGCCTGCATGGCCGTCGAATACGGCATGCCGATTGACGTTCTAGCCAAGATTCTCGGCCACTCGAACACCAACATGACGCGCCACTACGCCAAGTTCTCCGAGACAGTCATCGGCCGCGAAATGGAGATGTTCGGACAAAAACTGACATCGGCCGCCGCGGAGTAACATTCCGGGTTTTAAGAGAGCAAGTTTATGTTTCGGGTGCCCCGAAACCCTTGCAGATTCATCCCGCTGGTCTCAAATGGATATAATGAAAAAGAATCCCAAAGGCGGACGTCCGCCCAAATCCGCAAGCGAAAAGCTCAAGGAGCGGCTGACCGTGAAGATGGCCGCAGCAGACTACTACGCCCTGCGCGGCAAGGCGCGGGCGGCAGGTCTCACCTGGGCCGAATACGCCCGGACGGCGCTCTCAAGGAGCGTCGTCCGCCAGCGCCTCACGGCAGAACAGATGACCCTGCTGCGGCAGCTCGCCGGTATGGCCAACAACCTCAATCAGCTCGCCCGAAAAGCCAACTCCGCCGGATATGTTCAGGCAGCGGCGGAGTGCACAGCTCTGATCGAAAAGATAGATACGCTAATAGATCAAATTAACGAATAACCATGATTGCCAAAATATCGAAAGGCGGTTCGTTCGGCGGAGCCGTCGATTACGTCCTTGACAAAGGAAAAGACGCCGAATTGCTCGCCGGACTGGGCGTCCGGATGAAAGACCGGGATTCCATCGTCCGCAGCTTCCGAATGCAGGCGGCACTGAATCCGCATCTTTCGAAGCCCGTCGGCCACATCGTCCTCGCCTTTTCGGCACAGGACGCCGCACGGCTCGACAACAGGCGGATGGTCGGAATCGCCGCGGAGTATCTCTCCGGCATGGGCATCCGAAACACGCAGTTCATCATCGCCCGCCACCGCGACCGGGAACATCCCCATCTGCATATCCTTTTCAACCGGGTGGACAACGACGGCCGTACCGTCTCCGACCGCAACGACCGCTACCGTTCGGAGCGACTCTGCAAGGAGCTGACCGTCCGGCATGGGCTCTACTTCGCATCGGGCAAAGAGAATGTCAAGGAGCACCGCCTGCGCGAACCGGACAAAACGAAATATGAAATTTTCCACGCGCTGCGCGACGCCGTACCCCGCTGCCGCGACTGGCCGGAGTTGACGGCAGCGCTGCGGCACGAAGGGATCGCTACCGAGTTCCGGATGCGCGGCGGCACATCCGACGTACAAGGCGTCGTCTTCGCCAGGAACGGCTACCCGTTCAACGGTTCGAAAATCGACCGGCAGTTCAGTTTCTCCAAAATCGACCATGCGCTGAGCCTGAACCGCCGACAAGCACTCTCCGCAAACGAACGCGGTTCTGTAAGCAATCCGGTCGCATCGTTCAGTCACCTGCTCGAAGATCTTCTGCAACCGGTCTACGATGCGGACGAAGAACGGCGCCTTCAGGAACGACTGCGCAAAAAGAGAAAACAACACCGACTTTAATCGACAATACCTATTATTTATGGACACGAACACGATTATCGAACTTTTCGAAGAACTGAGAAAACAACTCACCTCCCTCAGCCGCAGAATAGACGACCGCAACATATCCGCCCCAGCTCCAGTAACAACGGATGATAAAATCGCCCGACTGCTCGAAACGGCCCAATTCACCCGCACGAATGTCGAACGGGTACGCATGGAACTTGCAGACCGCATTACAACTATCGGAAAAGAGACTGAAAACCATACCGAGAAAATTATTGCGGCCGTCGCTCATCCTGCGCAACCCGCAGCCCAACGGCATATCCACGTCATCGACTTCAACACCTCGTGGGCACTACTCTATATGGCGATCTCTTTCATCGTGATTCTCTGCGGCGGCATCCATATTACTAAATTATACGACCGTATTGCCAACCTGCGTGATACGGAATTGAAATACCGTTACGTTCAAATGATGGGCGACATCGACGAGCAAAAATTGCGCAACCTGAACGCCCTCTTCTACGATTCCGAACGCCGCGCAGACCGTCGCTCGCTCCGGCAACAAGTTGAGCGTTACGAAACAGCCGTCCGGGAAGCAATCGAGAATCAACAACGTAGCGTTATCCGAAAGCAGGAAGCAGAAGATATCCGGCAAAAAGCAAAGCAGTTCCAAAAGGAATTAGACATTACAAAATAATCATACGCGCCTGTTATCTAATCAGAGTTAACAGGCGCGTATTACTTATCTTGCAAAATCATTATGCAACTCTTCTATACGACTCTTCCAACTTACCCATAGCTATCCCATTCAATTATTTTCGTTCCACTTCTTACACTGCTCCATAATCGTATTCAAAGCATCTTCCTGCCCAGCAGGCGGATAATTATACTTTTTCAACAATCGTTTGACAATACGCCGCATTCCGGCACGAGCACTCTCCTTCATATTCCAGTCAATCGTCTTGTTTCGCCGAAGCGCATCTGTCAACTCTCGCGTAATAGCGACCAACTGATCGTTGGAATAGAAATCTTTTACAGCCTCAGGCTTGGTCAACGCATCATAAAAGGCAAGTTCTTCGCTGTTCAGATTAAGCGACTCGCCGGCCTTTTCGCCGAAAACGATCTCACGGGCTATTTTCAGTAATTCTTCGATAACCTCTTCGTTCGTCAGCATCCCTTTCAAATAGCGGCTCATGGCATCGGCCAGAATTTCCGAAAACTTCTCGGCTCGTACCGTATTCGTTCGCTGATATAGTTGTACCTGCTCTGCAATCAACCTACGCAATAATTCTACGGCGAAGTTCCGTTCCTTCATCCGGGCAACCTCTTCAAGGAATTTCGGATCGAACAAAGAGAACTCCTCCTTAATATCGGAGAAAAGATTAATTACCCCTTCGCTCTTGATACTCTGCTTGAGCAATTCATTAATACGCCCGTTGATCTCACGGAACGAAATCTTACCCTTGCCCTCCACGCGCGTCAGTAATGTGCGCACCGCCTCAAAATAGGCAGCTTCGATACGCTGCTCGTAATTCAGCAAACTCTGACAAAGCGACAATGCCTGCCGCAGCAGCAGCGCCTCTTTGATATAGAGTTTTTTCGTTTCCATCCGCTCGGGGGACTGCATGAAATCGACACCTCCGCTGATGGCTTTCGCCCGCTCCAAATCAGACTTACCGAAGAAAGCGCCATAATTGAATCCATACATCAGATCACGGCAAACGTCCAGTTTCTTTTGAAACTCCGGATAGGCGGTTTTAGCCACATCCGTATCACCATAATTTTTGCGGTCACGGTATGTATAATCGTTCATCGCCGTCTTCAACGCCGAAGCGATACCCACATAATCCACAACCAAACCGCCTTGTTTATCCCCGAACACACGATTCACACGAGCAATAGCCTGCATTAGATTGTGTCCGGACATCGGTTTATAAACATACATCGTCGAAAGCGAAGGTACGTCGAAACCCGTAAGCCACATATCAACTACGATGACGATTTTCAACGAGCTATCGTTGTCTTTGAACCGCTTCTCCAACTCTTTCTTGTGGGAATCATTTCCGATAATCGCCCGCCAGTCTTCCGGATCTTTATTACCGGAAGTCATCACAACAGCCAGCTTGTCACTCCACACCGGACGCATTTCGAGAATCCGACGGTAAATCTTGATCGCTATTGGCCGCGAATAGGCTACTATCATCGCCTTACCCGTCTGCTCGTATTGCCGGAATTCCTCATAGTGTTTTACGATGTCCTCGCACAATGATGCCACCGTCGCGTCAGCTCCAAAGATCGAATCGAGCCGCCCCAATTCACGCTTGCTTTTCTCAATGACATACTCTTCCGCTTCCTCGGCCATCGCATCATACTCCGCATCAATACGTCGCAAGGTCTGCTCGTCGAGTTTCAGATTGATTACACGGCTCTCGTAAAATACCGGCCGTGTCGCACCGTCATCCACCGACTGCGTCATATCGTACACGTCGATGTAATCGCCGAATACTTCGCGTGTCGACCGATCTTTTTGCGCAATAGGCGTTCCGGTAAACCCGATATAGGTAGCATTCGGCAACGCATTACGCACCAGACGCGCCGCGCCGATTACAACTTTGGCCTGCATCACCCCGTCAGCATCCGTAACCATTCGGACCCTCTCCTCCAATCCATATTGACTGCGATGCGCCTCGTCGGCCATAACGACTATGTTTCGTCGTATCGAAAGCGGTTCTTCGCTCTCCTCGAATTTCTGCATCGTCGAGAAAAAGATACCGTTCGCTTCGCGTCCCGCCAATAATTCCCGAAGATGAGCCCGACTTTCGGCTTGCACGGGTGTCTGACGCAAAAAATCCCTGCAACAAGCGAACTGCCGGTACAACTGACCGTCCAAATCGTTACGGTCTGTCAGCACGACGATAGTCGGCGACGACATCGCCTGCTGCAACTGCTTGGCGAAAAAGACCATCGACAATGACTTTCCGCTGCCCTGCGTATGCCAAAACACGCCACCCCGACCATCCGTCTCAGCTGCTTTGACCGTCGAAAGCACAGCCTTGCGTACGGCATAAAACTGATGATAGGCACTTAATATCTTAACGCGCTGTTTACCGTCTTTCGAGTAACAAATAAAATTCCGCAACAATTCAACAAACCGCGTTTTTTCGAACATTCCCGCGAAAAGCACATCGAAATTCGCGCTATGGGTATCTTCATAACTCCCATCTACCGTTTTCCACTGCATAAAACGGTCTTCACCCGCTGTGATCGTCCCCGCCTTAGTCATCCCCTGATCGCTCATCACACAAAAAGCGTTATAAATAAAGAGAGACGGAATCTCCTGCATATAGTTACGCAATTGTGCATAAGCTTCCGACACGTCCGTATTCTCACGCGAGGGCGATTTGAGCTCGACCACCACCAGCGGCAATCCATTGACAAATACGATCATATCCGCACGCCTTACCGAGTGCCCATCGACCGTCCATTGATTAGCGATTGTAAACCGATTATGTAATGGTGAATCATAATCGACAAGCCGGACATTTGCAGAGCATTGCTCGCGGCCATCGAAATAATTGACAGCTACGCCATTTTGCAAGTAATCCGTGAACAATTCATTCTTCTGTACCAACGTTCCACCCTCATAAGTTCGAATCTTCACCATGGCTTCGTCAATAGCGGCCTGTGGCAGACCACGATTGATCTGCGGCAACACAGCCTCCAGCGCCTCCACGTAAAGCGGTTCTGCATAGTCGCGTATCACATTGGGGCCGTACACATAATCGTAACCTAATTGCTCTCGAAACAACTCGAGAATGGCGTTTTCAAAATCATCTTCGGTGAAGTGCATATAATTGTTATTTTTTCACATACAAGTTAACAAGTTGTGATACCATATTACGCGCAGATTGCGTTGCGACATCAGAACTAATAGATTGTAAAGACAGGCTTCGTTTGATTTTACGTCTCAAATCACTAATGGTCGCTTCCTTATTGGCCCAATCTATATATTCGGTTTGCCGTGTAATAATTCGAAGAACATTCTGTTTTATAGCATCATCTGAAATATATTGTGATATGATATCATAAATAGCCTTATCAACTAACTCTTCTCTCACTACGGATTCAGCTATCTCAACACTTTCCTTAGATTCTTCAGCTTTTATTGCATCAAAATCTATCTTTTCAAAAGATGAAGCGCTTCTGACATTAGATTTACACATACTATATTTGATATATGCCATCTGATGCTCCAACTCCGGAAATAAAGCCCCTTGGTTTATATTGTAGAAATTCAATTCTTCTAAAAGGCTTTCCTTACTTCCGGTCGGTATGATTATCCTTTCGCTCGCAAACTGGCTATTTAAAGAACAACTGCTCTTTTCGATCCGACTGACGCCGTAATCAGATTTATTGAGTTGAATATTAATGCTACCCGAAAGCAAAAAGGCTCCGCTCTGCCGAATCAAACGTTCATTGTTGAATGTCGATATAACAAAGTAGGCATTTTGCATCACCTTTGCCAGTTCCTCAAAATCCTCGGCTTGTTTTATTTGACTGCGTAATCCTAATTTCTCGACCAATTGATGCAATACAATATCTCCGTTGAAATCCATTTCCGCAATTCGAGCCAACAGATCAATATCATCTGAATTATGCTTATGTCCATAAGCCCGTCTATAATAAACAGCCCCATCGACATCATATTCATTATCAAATGGATGATCGGAATCGACATCAATAGTATCAGATTCTTTATAATTCTTGTCGTAGTTTTCTTTATCTTCACATTTTGCACACGCAAAATACAACGCGACTAAAGGGTTTAGCGTTACATCCAACATTCTGGTTGGCAGTCCATAATGTTGTAATTTTGTCAGTCGTTCAAATGCGCTTCGGCCACCAAATTCAAAAGGAGCACGAGCACAAGCTTCGGATATAATATCGGATTCAATCGTCAGGTTATTCTCTCTAAATAAACACGGGCGCACATCCCAATTTTTATTGGATTGGCCCCTGAAAAAGAATCGCTCATTGCTACCTTCATTGGCAGCTTGCAACTGAGAAATATATGCAACATCACTACTGTCCCGTAAAAGCGGGCAAGTCGGTCTTTGAAATAGTTGAAACATAGTCTATTAGAAGTAATTTTTCATGTGCGACGATTTGAATTTGTAATTTTGCAGCCCATAAAGGGACTGCTCTATGAACAAAGACAAATATGTATTCGCTCAATTGGTTGCATTTCTCGACAACAACAAGTTCCGTCACCTGGTTGACAAGTATGATGGGAACAGGTATGTCAAGAACTTCACCTGCTGGAATCAGCTCATGGCACTCATGTTCGGACAACTCTGTAACCGTGAGAGCCTGCGTGATGTTGTCGTTGCATTGGAGACTCACCAATCCAAATGTTATCACCTTGGAATGGGGCGTAATCCAATAGCGAAAACGACATTTGCCACAGCGAATCAGAATCGTGACTACAGGATCTTTGAAGACTTTGCCTTCTTCATGATGGAACAGGCTCGCAAGAAACGAGCAACCGACATCTTCAAGCTGAAGGGGAATGTTTATGCATTTGATTCAACAACGATTCCGCACTGCTTGTCAGTATTCTGGTGGGCAAAGTTCCGCAAGAAGAAAGGAGGCGTTAAGGCGCATGTCCTTTATGATCTGGAGTCCCAGGTTTCTGCTTTCTTCCATATTACGACTGCATCGGTACACGATTCAAAGGCAATGAAGGAGATTCCCTATGAATCAGGTTCTTACTACGTATTTGACCGTGGTTACAATGCATTCAAGGAACTCTACAAGATTTGTCTTAATGAATCATACTTCGTGGTTCGGGCGAAGAAGAACTTACAGTACAAGTGTACGAAATGGAAACGTAGATTGCCTAAGAATGTGCTTTCTGATTCCGTTATTGAACTCACGGATGTGAACACACAGAAGAAGTTTCCTGAGAGGCTGCGACTTGTGAGATTTCACGATGACGAGCAAGACAGAGACTTCGCATTTTTGACGAATGCATTCCATCTTACCGCTCTCGAAATTGCTAATCTCTACAAGAACCGATGGCAGATTGAGTTGTTCTTCAAGTGGCTCAAGCAGCACCTCAAGATTAAGAAATTCTGGGGCACTACAGAGAACGCTGTCAGAATACAAATTTGCTCTGCAATCATAACTTATTGCCTTGTCGCCATCGTCCAACACGACATGCGACTAAAGCGGTCAACTTATGAGGTCCTGCAGATTTTGAGCATCTCACTAACGGATAAGACTCCACTGAGAGATCTCTTCGAAAAGACTAATTTCAACGATGTCAAAGAACTCGATTATCCCCTCTTGGAGGGACTATTTGATTAATATTAACTTCGTCCCAATTTTAACGGGACACTAATGATGCTACATGAACAAATCCGGATACGGATTCTCCGGGATATATCGTGTTTTTCTTCAAATATCCCAGCTTTTTGACCTGTTGTTCGTCCTGCAAGGCCTGACCGAAATCAGCGAGCCGCTGCTGTGAGGCCATGTTGGCCTGATAGGCCGCAGAGGGATTATAAGTCGTAGTCGTATAAGACGAATAACCGCCGTAGCTGCTGTAACCGGTCGTCGTGGAGGTCGAATAACCTGCGCCGGCAGCAGCCATTCCTTCGCTGACACCCATCAAAACAGCGGCCCAGGTCTGCGATCGGTTCACTTTCTTCAGATAGCTATCGCAAGACCAGACCTGCAGATCGGTGGCGACATCGTGTTCGTCTACGGAATAGGCCGTCATATCGGTCTCCGGATTGAATTCGACCGGCGTCAATGAATTATTGGAGATAATCAGATCGACCCGGTGCCACTTGCCGTAATCCCGGACGATGGCATCCGTCAAGGCGATCGTCAATCCGTTTTTGAAATAGACTTCCCAGGGCACACCGTCCCGATAATCGGCCGAGCGCTCCGCTATGGCTGGTGATTCCCATACCGGCATGTCGTCCGCAATGCGGAATTTAAGCGTGTTCCCGCTGCCGTCCGCCAGCAAATAATAATCATGAACCGGCAGCCCTGCACGATATTCCACCATTCGGCAGGAGCCGTCCTCGTTGTATGTCTTGTACGTTCCGGACAATTCGCCGCCGGCATACAACGCACGCGTTTTCAACGTTCCATTCTCGTCGTATTGCCGATATTCGCCTTCCAACAATCCTCCCGAATAATATGATTTTTCCGACATGTGACCATTCTTGAAATAGGAAACAACGTCTCCGTCAAACACTGTCCGGCAATCATCGAGCGTATCGATTGTCTGAAAATGCCCTTCTGTCCGTAATTCTCCCGAAATATAAAAATCCCTGAACATTTTGGATCCCGCCGAATCCGCAGGATAAAGCGCTATCCGATAATATTCGGCAAAAGCCGGACTCGGCACGACTGATCCTGAACGGTTGTAGTAGAGTGTATCTATTCGCTCCTGCGCTAAGACATCATTGCTTGCCGTAAGCAATATCAGTAATAAAATTTGTTTCATAGGAAATTTTCTTTTGAGTTGAATAATGAATGGTGTTGTTTGACAGGTATATAAAAAACGCAGGCTAAACTTTTTATTTGCTTTCTGAGGTCTTCGCAATACCTTGTCTGACAAATAAGAGTAAAGCCCACGTTGAACGTGAGCGTTTACACTTTACTCTTGTCAGACTTTTTGAAAGTTG
>OHNO01001243.1_pt1 | contig 11251 bp, 11 predicted proteins | sample 1569521 | NCBI WGS metagenome assembly OHNO01 (sample SAMEA3879604, study PRJEB24766) | human gut metagenome | biome: human-associated habitat; feature: feces | place: USA | collected 1985/1987
CCGCCAGCCCCTACAAGTTCTGTGAGAGCGTGCTGGCGGCCATTGGGGAGGAGCCTGCGGCTGGCGGCGTGGACCGGATCGACCAGCTTCAGACGGTCACAGGCGTGACGCCCCCCCCGCGGCTGGCGGCGCTGCGAGGTAAGCGCCCCCGGTTTGACCAGTCGGTGGAGCGGGAGGATATGGAGCGTGTGGTGGAGAGGTTTCTCTCGTGAGACAGCCCGTTCAGATCCGCCCCTACCGGACGGAGGATGAGGCTGGCTGGGTACGCTGCCGGGTCCTGTCCTTCCTGGACTGCTCCTATTGGAACGACATAAAGCGGGAAAAGGAGCGCTATGCCGGCCCCGCCATCTGCTTGGTCGCGGAGGTGGCGGGGGAGATTGTGGGCCTGCTGGATGTGGAAGCGGACTCTGAGGAGCTCACCTGCCGGGACGGCCCGGGGGCTGTCCTGTGGCATCTGGCGGTGCTGCCGGCATACCGGCGGCTGGGCGTGGCCCGGCAGCTGTGGCGGCGGGCAAAGGAGGAACTTCTGGAGTGGGGCGTCACCTACTGTGAGGTGTGGACCCAGGAGGACGAGGCCGCCAACCGCTTCTATCAGTCTGAGGGCTTCCGGCTGGCGGCGGATCGGTGCTGGCTGCGGTGCTATGTCAGCGGCCGCGCCTGCGCCGGGGTTCTGGACGCCAAGGCGTTGGGGGAGATTTACGGCCCGGAGGAACTGGTTTTTGACGCGCCCCTCTCCCGGCGGGCGGAGTTGGCGGAGCGCTGCTGCCGCATGGATGAGGTGCGCCTGTACACAGCCCGCCTCTCCCGATAGATAACCGGCGGCTGCAGCCGGAGTGAGGAGGAATGCAATGGCCCTCTATGCCATCGGCGATCTGCACCTGTCTTTTAGCGTGAATAAGCCAATGGATGTGTTTGGCTCCGGCTGGGCGGGCCATGTTCAGCGGCTGGAGGAGGCGTTTGGCCGCCTGGGACCGGAGGATGTGACGGTCCTCTGCGGGGACACCTCCTGGGGCATCGACTTTGCCCAGAGTTTGGAGGACTTCAGGTTCATCAACGCTCTGCCGGGGAAAAAGATTCTCCTCAAGGGCAACCACGACTACTGGTGGAACACCGCCTCCAAGATGAAGAATTTTTTTGCGGAGAACGGCCTGACCACCCTGGATATTCTCCATAACAACTGTTTTTTTTACGGGGACTACGCCCTCTGCGGCACCCGGGGGTGGTTTTACGAGGAGGAGCAGTCCGGCCACAATGAGAAAATGCGCGCCCGGGAGGTGGGGCGGCTGGAGGCGTCCCTGCGCCTGGCGGGAGACCGGCCCATTCTGGCGTTTCTCCACTATCCCCCCCTCTACACCGGCTACCGCTGCCCGGAGATCATCGCCAAGCTGGAGGAGTACGGTGTGCGGCGCTGCTTTTACGGACACCTCCATGGCACCACCCACAGAAGGGCGGTGGAGGGGGAGCGCTCCGGTGTGGACTACGCTCTGGTGTCTGCCGATTATTTGGGATTTATTCCGAAAAAAATATTGGAATAGGGAAAAAAAGACTGGAAATCTTCAACTTGATGTGATACAATACTGTGCTGGCTGACTGTGAAGGCCGACAGTAAACGGAGGAAATGACAATGAGTGTGAAAAATTGCGAGAAATTAGAGAAGAGCAAGGTCAAGCTGACCGTGGATGTGAGCGCCGCCGATTTTGAGGCCGCTATCGAGAAGGCCTACAAGAAGCAGCGCAATCAGATCAACATGCCCGGTTTCCGCCGCGGCAAGGCCCCCCGCAAGATGATTGAGCGGATGTACGGCGCGGAGGTCTTTTACGAGGAGGCCGTGAATATCGCGCTGCCGGAGGCCTATATGGCGGCCGTGGAGGAGCAGCAGCTGAATGTGGTGGGGTATCCCGCCTTTAATCTGGATAGCGCCGGCAAGGAGGGCCTTACCTTCACCGCCGAGGTGGCGGTGTACCCTGAGGTGACTCTGGGCCAGTACAAGGGTGTGGAGGCTCCCAAGGCCGAGGTCAAGGTGGCTGCCGCCGACGTCAACGCCCGCCTGAAGGAGATGGCTGAGCGCAACAGCCGTATGGTCACTGTGGAGCGCAAGGTCAAGAAGGGCGACATCGCCAACATCGACTTTGAGGGCTTCAAGGATGGCGTCGCTTTTGAGGGCGGCAAGGGCGAGAGTTTCGACCTGGAGATCGGCTCCGGCAGCTTTGTCCCCGGCTTTGAGGATCAGGTCATCGGCATGGAGGCGGGTCAGGAGAAGGATATCGACATCACCTTCCCCGAGAACTACCACGAGGGCCTGGCCGGCGCGGCGGTGGTGTTCCATGTAAAGGTGAACTCCGTAAAGGTCAAGGAACTGCCTGCCATTGACGACGAATTTGCCAAGGATGTCAGCGAGTTTGACACCCTTGCGGACCTGAAGAAGGATATCAAGGCCAAGATGACCGCCGAGCGGGAGGACGCCGCCAGGCGCGCCTTTGAGGATTTGCTGCTGGAGAAGGTGGCCGAGGGCATTACCTGCGATATCCCTGACGAACTGGTGGAGGAGCAGGCCGGCCAGTTTGTAAATAACTTCAAGCGCCAGCTGCAGGGCCAGGGGCTCAGCTTTGAGCAGTACGCCTCCGCCATGGGCGGCAGTGAGGCCGATCTTCTGGAGCAGGCCAAGGAGCCCGCGCTGCGTCAGGTGAAGGTGGATCTGGCCATAGGCGCCATCATCAAGGCTGAAAATCTGGAGGTCACGGATGAGGACGTGGAGGCTGAGTACACCCGTATGGCCGCCCAGTACGGCATGGACGCGGAGAACCTGAAGAAGTACATGGAGGCGGACATGGTCCGGGAGCAGGCTCTGCGGGGCAAGGCCATCGCCGTGGTGGTGGACAGCGCCGTCCCCGTCAAGCCGGAGGTGAAGAAGGCGGAGGAGAGCGAGGAAAAGCCCGCTGAGGTTCCCGCTGAGACCCCTGCCGAGTAAATACCTGCGGTCAAGTTCCGGTACTAAAGGCGCCGGGAACTGGTTATCATAGTGTGGTGGCGCGCTGTTTGCGCCGGCGGTCCCGCAGGGCGCCGGCGCGGGAGGGTCCTTTATTCATCAGGAGGTATATACCATGAGTTTAATTCCATATGTTGTGGAGCAGACCAACCGGGGCGAGCGGTCCTACGACATTTTTTCCCGCCTGCTCAACGACCGTATCATTTTCCTGGGCGAGGAGGTGACGGATGCCGCCGCCAGCATCATTGTGGCGGAACTGCTGTTCCTGGAGGCCCAGGATCCGGATAAGGACATCCAGATGTATATCAACAGCCCCGGCGGCTCTGTCACCGCCGGTATGGCCATCTATGACACCATGCAGTATGTCAAGTGCGACGTGTCCACCATCTGCGTAGGGCTTGCCGCCAGCATGGGCGCATTCCTGCTGTCATCCGGGACGAAGGGCAAGCGCCTGGCTCTGCCGAACGCTGAGATCATGATCCATCAGCCCTCCGCGGGCACCCAGGGGCAAGTCACCGACATGGCCATCCATATCAAGCGGATGGAGACCATTAAGCGCCGGCTGAACAAGATCCTGGCCGACAACACGGGCCGTAGCATTGAATCCATTACCGCCGACTGCGAGCGGGACAACTTTATGACTGCCGAGGAGGCCAAGGAGTACGGCCTGATCGACAAGGTCATCTATTCCAGATAAGTATAGAAGGGAATTTGCCCATGAGTGACGAGACGAAAAAGTCCCTGCGCTGCTCCTTCTGCGGAAAGCGGGAGGAGGAGGTGCGGCGGATGATCCAGGCTCCCGGCGCCCGCATCTGTGACCAATGTGTCCAGCTGTGTATGAGCGTGCTGGAGGAGGAACTGGGCAGTTCCAACGACCACTTTGACACGGAGGTACCGGACCAGCTGCCTACCCCCCGGGAGATCAAGGAGGTTCTGGACCAGTATGTCATTGGACAGGAGAGCGCTAAGGTGGCGCTGAGCGTGTCCGTATACAACCACTATAAGCGGATCTATTTTGGCGGCGGCGAGGATGTGGAACTGCAGAAGAGCAACATCCTTATGATCGGGCCCACCGGCAGCGGGAAGACCCTCTTTGCCCAGACGCTGGCCCGGATTCTGCAGGTGCCCTTTGCCATTGCCGACGCCACCACTCTAACGGAGGCGGGCTATGTGGGCGACGATGTGGAGAACATCCTGCTGCGCCTGCTCCAGGCGGCCGACTACGATGTGGAGTTGGCGGAGCGGGGGATCATCTATGTGGATGAGATCGACAAGATCGCCCGCAAGAGCGAGAACACCTCCATCACCCGGGATGTATCCGGCGAGGGTGTGCAGCAGGCACTGCTGAAGATTGTGGAGGGCACGGTGGCCAATGTCCCCCCCCAGGGCGGCCGCAAGCATCCCCACCAGGAGTTTATCCAGATCGACACCCGCAACATCCTCTTTATCTGCGGCGGCGCCTTTGACGGCATCGACAAGATCATTGAGCGGCGCACGGATAAGCGGGGCATCGGCTTTGATTCCCAGCTCCAGAGCAAGAAGGAGCGGGATCTGGGGGCGATCCTCAAGGAGGTCCAGCCTCACGACCTGCTGAAATTCGGTATCATTCCCGAATTGGTGGGCCGCTTGCCCGTCATTGCCCCGCTGGACTCCCTGAAGCGGGAGGATCTGGTGCGGATCCTGACGGAACCAAAAAATGCCCTGGTCAAGCAGTACAAAAAGCTGCTGGACTATGATAAGGTGGAGTTGGAATTTGCCGGGGGCGCGCTGGAGGCAGTGGCCGAGAAGGCCATTGAGCGCAACATCGGCGCCCGGGGCCTCCGGGCGGTGATGGAGGGGATTTTGACAGATGTTATGTTTGACATCCCCTCCGATCCCACTGTGGAGAAGGTGGTCATCACGCCGGCGTGCGTCCGGGGTGAGTGCGGCCCGGAGTTGGTCCGGGGCGGCGGGGACCGTGCTCCACAATCCGCCAAGTGGCCTGCCGCGCCGGGCACCGCCTCCTGATACAGGGCGGGTCCATATCATTTGATGAGCGAGAAAAGGGGGGGCGGGAAACGGCCTCCCTTTTTTCCCATCGTTCCCCGGCGGCCTCTGCCGTCGGGAGCCTCCGGCCCCAGGCCGGAGAAAGGAGAACCAATCTATGGAAAACACAGCCTTAAACATGCCGATTCTGGCCCTGCGGGGCCTGACCATATTTCCCGGCTGCGTTCTTAGCTTCGACGTGGAGCGGGAAATTTCCATTCGCGCCCTGGAACGGGCGATGGAGAGCGGCCAGAAAATTTTCCTGGTGGCGCAGCGGGAGTTGAATGTGCCCCTGCCCGGCGAGGAGGATCTCTATCAGGTAGGGACCGTGTCGGTGATCCGCCAGATTCTGCGCATCAGCGAAAGTTCCGTGCGGGTAATGATGGAGGGCCGCTTCCGGGCCAAACTCCGCCGCCTGTGGCAGACAGAGCCCTATCTCCAGGGAAATGTGGAGCCCATGCGGGAATTGAAGGCCCGCATTACCGACTTCCAGCTGGAGGCGCTGCTGCGGCAGACCTATACCAATTTCAGTGAGTACGCCGCCGCCGCCCCCCGGGTCAGCGAGAACGTATCCGCCGCCGTGCTGGATGACCGGGACCCGGGCCATCTGGCGGACTATATCACCCAGAACATCGTGCTGCGCCATCAGGATAAGCAGGCCATCCTGGAGGAGGAACGTCCCGTTCCCCGGCTGCGGAAGGTCAATGAACTGCTGGCCCGGGAGGCCGAGATCCTGGGGTATGAGCAGGAACTGGAGGGGAAAATCCGCCAGCAGATGGGAGAGGTCCAGCGGGATCACATTATTAGGGAACAGATCCGCCTGCTGCAGCGGGAACTGGGGGAGGACGAGGACAGCGAACTGAACGACTACCGCCAGAGGATTACCGATCTGCATCTGGCGGAGGAGGCGGAGCAGAAGCTGCTCAAGGAGGTGGACCGGCTGGCCAAGCAGCCCTATGCCAGCGCCGAGGCCTCGGTCATCCGCAACTATCTGGATGTGTGCCTGGAGGTGCCCTGGAACCAGGAGACCAGGGAGCGCACCAGCGTCTCCGCCACCCGGAAGATCCTGGACCGGGACCACTTCGGGCTGGAGAAGGTGAAGGAGCGCATCCTGGAGTTTGTGGCCGTGCGCCAGCTGAATCCGGGAGCAAAGGGCAAGATTATATGCCTGGTGGGTCCCCCCGGTGTGGGCAAAACCTCCATCGCAATTTCCGTGGCCTCCGCGCTGAATCGGAAGCTGGCCCGGTTGAGTTTGGGCGGCGTCCGGGATGAGGCGGATATCCGGGGCCACCGCAAAACCTATATCGGCGCTATGCCCGGCCGCATTGTCACAGCCCTTACCCAGAGCGGCAGCATGAACCCGCTGCTGCTGCTGGACGAAATTGACAAGATGGGCAACGATTTCCGGGGCGACCCCGCCTCCGCTATGCTGGAGGTGCTGGACAGTGAGCAGAACGGCGCGTTCCGGGATCACTTCCTGGAGATTCCCCTGGATCTGAGCAAGGTCCTGTTCATTACTACCGCCAACACCACCTCCACCATCCCCCGGCCTCTGCTGGACCGGATGGAGATCATTGAATTGACCAGCTATACCGATGAGGAGAAGCTGCAGATTGCCCGGCGCTACCTGCTGCCCAAGCAAATGGCAGAAAATGGCGTGGGGAAGGGGACCCTCCGGGTGGGGAATGAGGCGCTGCGCTCCATCATCACTGGCTATACCCGGGAGTCCGGCGTCCGCTCTCTGGAGCGGGAAATTGGCCGCATGTGCCGGAAGGCCGCCATGCGCCAAGTGGAAAAGCATGTAAAGCTTGTTTCCGTTACAGTCGACAATTTGGAGGACTTTTTGGGCGTGCAGCGGTACCTGCCGCCGGTTTTGGATAAGGACCCGGTGGGAGTTGTCAATGGCCTGGCCTGGACCGAGGTGGGCGGCGAACTGCTGGAAGTGGAAGTGAACGTGATGGAGGGTTCCGGCAAGCTGGAACTCACCGGCAACCTGGGGGATGTGATGAAGGAGTCCGCCCATGCCGCCATCAGCTGTATCCGCAGCCGGGCGCTCCAGCTGGGCGTGGACCCGGAGTTCTACAAGAACCGGGACATCCACATCCACTTCCCCGAGGGGGCGGTGCCCAAGGACGGCCCCTCCGCCGGCGTGGCCATTACCACCGCGGTGGTGTCCGCGCTTACCGGGGTGAAGGTTCGCAGCGATGTGGCCATGACCGGTGAGGTAACGCTGCGGGGCCGGGTGCTGGCAATCGGCGGCCTGAAGGAAAAGACCATGGCCGCCAAGCGCAACGGCATCCGCACGGTCATCATCCCCAGGGAGAACCAGAGGGATCTGGCGGAGATCGATCCCGTGGTCCGCGCCTCCCTCCGCTTTGTGGCGGCGGAAACGGTGGACGTTGTTCTGGCGGAAGCCCTCTCCTACCCGGAGACGGCGGCGGCAAAGGAGGAGGCGGTTGCCGCTTTCCTCCCAACAGAGGTGCCCGTAAAGGATAAATCCTTGCGTCAATAAACATACATAGCCGGGGCGGAAATCGCCCCGGCGCAACGAAACAGGAGGTAGGCCATGCCCGTCAATTTTAACCGTGTGGAGTTTGTCCTCTCCGCCGTGGAGCCACGGACCTTCCTGCGGGACGGCCTGCCTCAGCTGGCGTTTGCCGGCCGCTCCAATGTGGGGAAGAGTTCAGTAATCAACCGCGTGGTGAACCGGAAGAATTTTGCCCGGGTGGGGGCCTCCCCCGGAAAGACCACCCAGATCAACTACTTCCGCCTGGACGGCCGCGCCTATCTGGTAGATCTGCCCGGCTATGGCTACGCCAAGGTCTCCAAGGCGGAGCGTGACAGGTGGGGGAAGCTGATGGAGGACTACTTTGCCTCCGGCCTTATCACCTGGGGCATAATGATTGTGGACGCCCGGCATAAGCCCACAGCTGACGATGTGACCATGGCCGCCTGGTTTCATGGGACCGGCTGCCCTCTTATCGTGGTGGCAAATAAGCTGGATAAGCTGAAGCGGGCGGAGGTGGAGCCGAGCCTGGCCCTGATCCGCCAGACACTGGGTCTGGCGGCGGAGGATCAGGTGGTGCCCTTTTCCGCGGAGACGGGCGCGGGCCGGGAGGAACTGGTGCGCCTGCTGACCCTGGCTATGGGAGAATCCCCGGCGGAATAGGCCCCGCCTCCCCGCTTTGCGGCCATGGGGTCCGGGGCGGGAAGTGATGAGATAAAGCGTCCCGCCCGGCCATGCGTGTTCTGCGCGGCCGGGCGGTTTTTTTATCTGCTCTTTTGTGTTACTGGGCGCGTTTTTGGGTCAGACGGAAGGCGTAGCTTACGCTGCCGCTCACGTCCTGATAGCTGCTCCACTGGGTGCTGACCAGCACCACCACGTCCCCTGGGCTCTCCGGGGTTTGGATGCCGTAGTGGCCGGCGGTGAGGGTGGCGGTGAGGGGTTGGCCGCCCTCATAGTCCGGCTCGTTCTCCGATACCGGCCAATAGGTAACGGAAACGTTGTCCGGCAGCAGAGAAAATTCCATGTCCAGTACCGTGCCCGCCGCGGCGCCCACGGTGGGCAGCAGGTCAGGTGAAGCGGCGGCGTCCAGGGGGTGGATGGGATCCGCCACCTCGCCCTGCCCCTTGTAGTTCCAGCTGTAGCCGAACTTGGGTATGACAGCCTTCCGGCTGCCGGACACCAGGTTCATGGTGGGGATTGTCTCCTGCAGCTGCGTTCCGCCGCAGCCGGGCAGCGCCAGGGCGATACACAGCAGCAGGGCCAGGATGCCGGCCTGTAGTCGTTTCATATTTGTTCCTCCTGAGGATGTATTTGTTTGATGGACGTGAAAGGGGCAAAATCTGTTCCTGCAGGATAGCTTTCGCAGAAAGCCACTCTCTCATGCGCCCTATCGCCACAGGACCCTGGCGGGGTTGCGGGGTGCTGTGCGGCAAAAGCGCAGATTTGTGCGGCCCAGGACCAGGCATCCGCAGAGAGGCCGCCTGTCTGAAACGCCGAAGTAGTCCCGCAGGGCCTTATCCGCGGTGATGGCCCGGGCGGCGAAGCCGCAGTACAGGGCCCCCAGACCCATGGCGTGGGCCAGCAGTTCCATATTGGCAAGGGCCAGGCAGCCGTCGATCACATGCTCAGCGGTGACGGCCACCATCTGGCTGGCGCCGTAAAAGAGGGTATCCGGCCCGGCGGGGTTGGCCAGGTACTGCTCATAGCGCCGCACCAGGCCCCGGCGGCCCGCCTCCCTGGCCCCCTGGGCGAAGCTGTCCCAGATGGCGGGGCGCATGGCCTCAAATTCCTGATCCAGTACAAAAAACCCCACACTCTGGGTGTTGCTGCTGGTGGGGGCGCACCGGCCCGCCTCCAGAAGCTGCTCCAGTTCCTCCCGGATCAGCTTCTCCCCGGTAAAGCGGCGGATGCTGCGGCGAAAGCGCATGGTGTTCAGCAGCACCTGGGGGTCAAGGTCAAACCGGGCGCTCTCATAGGGGAGGGGCGGCTCCAATTCCGGCATGGAGACCGCGCCGGTGGGGCAGATTGCCACACACTGCCCGCAGCGGAAGCACAGCAGCTCCCGGCAGCGGATGCTGCCGTCCTCCCCCGGGCCCAGGGCGCCCACGGCGCAGTTTTCGGCGCAGAGCCCGCAGCGGATGCATTGTTCCTGATGGATCGTAACCATATCTGTTGCTCCTTTGCTGAGAATTTCTCTCCTGCATTCTACCATAGTCCGGCCCCATCCCGCAAGGGGGCGGCAGCTGGCGCCGGATTTCGCCCTGTCCATAAAAAATTTGCAATTTTATACTTTTCAAAACAGGGAAAATATATTAGAATAAGAAACGATAGCAAGGTCCGCCTCCCGCACTGGCCGGCGGCGGGCAATTATGATAGAGGAGGTCCCTATGGAGGAACCAAGATATAAGCGGATTCTGCTGAAAATCAGCGGAGAGGCCCTGGCGGGGGAGAAGCACTTTGGCCTGGACTTTACCGTCATCGGCCAGGTCTGCGATGCCATTCAGGAAGCCGTGGCCATGGGTGTCCAGGTAGGCGTCGTGGTGGGCGGCGGCAACTTCTGGCGGGGTGTGAAGGACGGGGGCGGCAGAATGGAGCGCACCCGGGCCGACCACATGGGCATGATGGCAACGGTGATGAACTGCCTGGCGCTGGCGGATGTGCTGGAGCAGAAGGGGGTGCCTGTCCGGGTGCAGACCGCTGTGGAGATGCGGGCCATGGCGGAACCCTACATCCGCTCCCGGGCTATCCGGCATCTGGAGAAGGGACGCGTGGTCATCTTCGGCTGCGGCACCGGCAACCCCTTTTTCTCTACGGACACCGCTGCGGTGCTCCGAGCCGCGGAGATTGGGGCGGACGTCATTCTGCTGGCGAAAAACGTGGACGGCGTGTACAGCGCGGACCCCAACAAGGACCCCAGCGCGGTGAAGTACGACTCCATCACCTACGACGACGTGCTGGCCCAGCATCTGGCCGTGATGGACTCCACCGCCACCAGTCTCTCTATGGATAACCACATTCCCGTGCTGCTCTTTGCCTTGAAGGACCCCTACAATATTATCCGGGTCCTCAAGGGGGAGAAGATCGGAACAATTGTGAAGGAGGAAGCATGATATGAAGAGCGAATATCGGGTATATGAGGAGAAAATGCGCAAGTCCATTGACTCCGTGGCGGCGGATTTCGCCGCTGTCCGGGCGGGGCGGGCCAGCGGTGCTGGACCGGATCTCTGTGGACTACTATGGCACCCCCACCCCCATCCACCAGATTGCGTCCATCGGTTCCCCGGACCCCCGGACGCTGACCATCCAGCCCTGGGACGCCAGCGCCGTGAAGATGATCTGCAAGGCCATTCAGGAGTCTGATCTGGGTATCAACCCCCAGAACGACGGCAAGATCATCCGTCTGGCTTTTCCCCAGCTGACAGAGGAGCGGCGCAAGGAACTGGTTAAGCAGATTGCCAAGTACGCTGAGGGCGGCAAGGTGGCCATCCGGAATATCCGCCGGGACGCGGTGGAGGCGTTTAAGACCCAGAAGAAGAACGGCGAGATTACCGAGGATGATATGAAGATCGCGGAAAAGGATATTCAGAAGATGACCGACGACATGTGCAAGGAGATCGACAGTCTGCTGGAGAAGAAGGAAAAGGAGTTGCTGGCGGTGTAACCGCCGGCGGACCGGACCTCATGAAGCTTTCGCTTTGGAAAAAAAAGCACGATGATCCGGCGGGGCAGGTGGA
>OHNO01001246.1_pt1 | contig 11218 bp, 12 predicted proteins | sample 1569521 | NCBI WGS metagenome assembly OHNO01 (sample SAMEA3879604, study PRJEB24766) | human gut metagenome | biome: human-associated habitat; feature: feces | place: USA | collected 1985/1987
GGATCGCTTGCCGGAGCCGTCACGATGGCCTCGCTCTCCAAAAAGGGTGTCAGAAAATGGATACTTCTCGTGGGAGCCGCCGCGACCCTTTCGGTACAGGTACTGATGGCGATCGCCTGGAACTATGCGCTGGCGCTGCTTTTCGTGGCGATGATCGGCTTCTTCAACCTCGTTTTCCTCAACGCGGGAAACTCCATCTTCCAGGTCTATGCGCCCGACAAATACCGCGGCCGCGTGATGAGCGTCTATTCCTTCCTCACCCAGGGCTCGCTGCCGGTCGGCAACTTCTTCGCCGGCACCGCGATGCAGGCGTTCGGAGGCTGGGCCGGCTATCCCGCCTGCGGCCTCACGGCCTTCATCTGCCTCGCGCTCTTCATGGGAAATAAAAAAGAGGTTGTGAAAGGCTGGTTCCGCGCCGCAAGCCTCCAGGAGTGAGAAGACATCACCTTATCGCTCGCTTAGCTCAGCAAGCGACGTTTCCATAAAAAGAAAGCGTGACAGAGAAACCCACCGCGCTTTCATATTATTCACCGACAGTGCGCCTATGCAAGCAGCCCTGCCACATCTATTCACGCGGTGAGACCGCGGAGATATTTCTTTATCAGGCTCATGCTCTGTGAATCAATCTCAACCTTTCCCCTGCTGATACACCATTCGACCTCACATCCTCTGGCTATTATAGTCAGGTCGCGAATTGTCTGTTCCGTATCAACCTCTTCGGGAATCTCTCCCAGTTTTTTTCCCTCCGCTATCATTTCCCTCAATATCGAAAAAAACTCTCTCCCGGAATCAAGCATAGAATCGCTGACAGAGCTGTCCCTAAGGATATACTGATAAAAGACGGAGAGAAAATCCCTGCCTATGTCGGCGATAAGCTCTACGGTGTTGCACATAAATAGTTCGATCTTTTCAATAGAGCATTTACCAGCACATTCCGGACCGCATATAATGTCACGATAATATTCCCTGTACTGTTCGTCAAGTGTTCTATATGTGACGACCATAATGCCTTGTTTATTTTTGAAATGATGATAAAAGGCTCCGACGGAGGTTCCGGAAGCGGCAACGATATCATTGACCGTAACCTCCTCAAAGCTCTTCTCCGTAAAAAGTTTTGCAGCCGTTTCGTAAATATGCCTGCGCGTCTGCTCCGCCTGGTTTTTTCTTTTATTGCCTTTTTTGTACATTTGTCTGTCCTCATCAATATGAAACTATCAAAAGAATTTTTCCGAAAAACATGGTTTTATTGTATCAGCACCGCATACATAAGTCACTTTCTTCTTAAAATTATAATAATTCATTGGCCTAATATTACATCTAATAAATTTATTAGACAGCTATTGACTGTTCTTTAATATTTTTATATCATTTTATACAGAATTAATTCTGCGAATTTATTCTAAGAACTAATTCTACTTAATCCTTATCCATATTTTTATATAAAGGTGTGATGGAAGAATGGTATCTGAGATCTTCAACGCGGTATGGCTCTATCTTGTAGTCTTAGTCATCATTTTATTGGTATTGGCGCAATGCGTGGTCTTTATGCGCAAGGCTTGGAGGCGGGCGCTGGGATTGGGAATCTCCGAGGCACAGTTAAAAAATACCCTCGTCTCGGGGATCAGTATCAGCATCATGCCAACGCTGCCCGTGCTGATCGTATTTCTCGCTCTGACACCGCTGCTGGGATCTCCCCTGCCCTGGCTCAGGCTCTCGGTCATCGGCTCCGCACAGTATGAGTCTTATGCGGCAAGCGTAGCCCTGCAGAGCGTGGGCGAGAAACTTATCCCCGGCGGTTACTCGCTGAAAGGCTGGATATCCGCCGCCTGGGTAATGACTATCGGCGGCAGCGCCTGCGTACTCTGGTCGTCTCTCGCGATAAAGCCTATATCTTTAATGTACGAGAAGATTGAGGCGAAGATGGACAAGCGTTTCGTTTACGCGATCGGCGGCGGAGCATTGTCGGGCGTGATGGCCTTTGTAACGGTCGCCTTTGGATTAAGCGCAGTTTCTACTAACGGGGTGGTCTTTGGCGTCAGCTTTGCCTTCGGCGCGTTTCTCGTCCTGCTCCAACGCAAACGTCCGGAGAGTAAATGGATCGGCGAATATCTCATGACTATCAGTATGCTCGTAGCCATGGCTGCGGCCTGTATAATATTCTAAGGGGGTCTTAAAGATGGAATCAAGGGCGTCTTTCAACAGCTGGGTGCATAAATTTGGTATTTCATCGAGCCTTTTCCTATTTGTTCTGATGTCGGCATTCCCGGTACTGATAAGCTTCTATTACGGCGTTTGGCCCAACCTGGCGCAGCTATGGCCGGCGGCGATCGCGGTGATACTTTTCATGGCTCCCTGGTGGCCTGCGGAAACGGTCGGCTATATGTCGGTCATGGGGCCTGGCGCGTTATATATGTCTTATATCACCGGCAACGTCACAAATCTTAGAATGCCGGCGACGGTGGGGACAATTAACTCTTTAGAGATAGAGCCGGGAAGCGACGCCTGTCATACGATGGCTATCATCGTATGCGGCGCATCCATCATTACAACGGTGCTTATCGTCGCAGTCGGCGTGCTCATTGCCATTCCGTTAAAACCTCTCTTAGAATCTCCCGCCATACAACCGGCATTTAAGTATGTCGTACCGGCTATATTCGGTGGGCTTGTCGCTCAAACCATACTAAAAACAGGCAAATCGGTGTCGTTCTTTATCATCGGCGTCATACTTTGTCTCATCTTTTGCTTCTTCACAAAAATAAACAGCGCATACTATATGCTGATCGTTCTTGTTTTTTCAATACTACTCTATCTATGCGATTACAAATTTTCAAAAAATTAACAAAAAGCTCCCTATAAAACCATAACGAATTGGAGGATCACATCATGGAAAATTACAAAAAGATCAAATGCGGAAAACTCTATGACGGCATACAGGCAAAGCTCCAGGAAGAGATGGAAATACTGGTCTGCGGAAAATATATAAAGGAAGTCGGACATAATCTTCCATGTCCCGAAGGTACAGAGGAAATAGACCTCTCGCACCTCTCGGTAACTCCTGGAATGATAGACGCGCATGTCCATCCGCAGTTTTTCAGCTGGCGTGATTTGTATAAAGATGTGATTTTCAACTCCGACGGATACCGCGCGCTGGCAACATACCATACCGCAGAAAAGGCCCTGCACGGCGGTTTTACAACGATACGTTCCATCGGGTGGTTCAGAGAGTCATATGAACTTGACGTAAAGCGGGCCATCAGCGAAGGGTACCTGCCAGGAGCGCGTATGGTGGTGGCGGCACATATCCTTGCCAGCTCAGGCAGCCACGGAGATATGTCGCAGGTAGTGCGCAGCCACCCACAGCTAAGCGATTTTCTGGAAAGCACCTATGTCGGCACGGGAAACGGACCCGATTTTTTCCAGGCCGCTGTCCGCAGAGAGAAGAAGATAGGCGGAGATTTTATTAAAATAATGGCGACAGGCGGTTTTGCCACGCCAAACGACGATCCTGACGATATACAGATGAGCGACGGTGAATTCAAGGCAGTCTTCGATACGGCAAAAGAGCTTAAAATACCAGTCACCGCGCATGTTTATGGGACAAGACTGATGCAAAAGCTGATCGGGTTCGGCATTACAGGAATGGAACACGGCTCTCTCATGGATAAAGAGACGGCAAAAATGTTCGAAGCGACGGGAACTTATCTGGTTCCCACCTTCTGTCCATACCAGGACGCCATAGAAGGCGACGAAGAGAGTATGTCGATGAAATCTCCCGAGTTCTGCCGTAAGCTCCATTTCTATCAGGAACGCCTGCGCAGGGGAAGAGAGGCCATACTTGAGAGCAATATCAAACTAGGATACGGAACGGATCTCGTCGCCGTCCACGAAAGCTACGAAAGCGGCTGGGAATACAGCGCCTGGCTGAGAAGCGGCGCAGACCCCTTCCGCGCCCTCCAAGCCGCCACAAAAAACAACGCTGAAATCTGCGGCATAGAAAAAATCGCCGGAACGATCGAAAAAGGTAAATACGCGGACATATCAGGCTGGGGCAGGGACCTTCTTAAAGATGAAAATGCTCTGCGGGACTGCTCTTTTGTAATGAAGGAGGGAAAGGTCTACCAAGCGGAAAGCTATGTCGATCTTTAAGCAGCTTTCGGTCAAATTTTAATCTGTACGGCGTAAGCCCAAAACCAAAAGGTGCTTCGGCATGACCATCTTATGCCGAAGCCCTTTCTCGATTTCCGTGGGAAGATAACAAGTTTGTGATCGATCCGCGCTGACAGCCGGCGCGCGGTACTTTCTGGCGCAATTTCTTCAGCTTAGCCTCTAAGCAAGCAGCCTTTCCGCGTTGCCGTGCAGCAGCGCCTCTTTTTCCTCCAAGGAGAGCCCCGTCTGCGCGATCAGCTTTTCATATCTTGCCAAGCCGAGTATCGGCCAATCCGAGCCGAACAATATTTTGTCCCCCGCGCCTATCGCGAATATCGCGTTAAGTATTTTGGGTTCATATAGCCAGGGCCAGGCGGCGGTGTCAAAACAGGCGTTCGACGTCAGCAGGCGCATCTCGGGCATCGCGGTGAAGGCCCAGAGGCCGCCGCCGAAGTGCGCGAAGACTACGCGCGTCAGCGGAAAATTGCGGCAGAAGGCCGCCGCCTCGCGCGCGCCGTAGGCTCCCTTGCCGGCATATTGATGGCCGGCCTGCTCCGCGGTGTGAAACAGGACAAATTTGTTATATTCGCCGCAGATGCCGCAGATCTCCCGCAGCTGCTCCGCGCACGAAAGGTCGAAGCTCTGTCCGTCGGAAAAAAGCTCGCCCAGCCCTGCGGCGCCGAGGTCAAAGGCGCGCCGCGCCTCCGCCGCCGCGCCGGGCCGCGTCGGAGAGACGACGGCCAGCGGTAGGATACGCCCGGGAAAACGGCGCGCCGCATCGAGGACGTAATCGTTCATCTCGCGGCAGAGCCCCTGATCCCGGAAAGCAAAGGTCGTGGCAAGCGCGCTCTCGACGCCGCTCTCGTCCATCGCCGCCACCAGCTCCTCCGCCGTGCCCCATTTCTGCACCTTAGAGGCGGTCAGCAGTTCAAACCATGGTTCGCGGGCGGCGATCTTGTCGCGCTCTTTTTTAAGAAATTCGGGATATATGTGTACGTGGGAATCGATTATCTTCATAGTCGCTTACTCTCTCTCTTCATGTGCTCCTATGGGGAAGGATATTATCGCGCTCTCTCTGCCGCTTATATAGTGATCCGTTATCGCCCGTTCTGCGGCTTCCGGATCGCCTTTTGCGATAGCAGCGATAATTGCCTCGTGTTCTCTGACCATCTTGCTGGTGAAAATTTTATTCTCATACATCATATTTCTTAGAGAACGCACTTCATTCCAGAGATCGAAAAGACGGGATACTAATAACTTGTTATGATAATTTTCATATAGTTTTCTATGAAAATTATCGTTGGCGCGGGCCATCCCTTCGAGGTCGTTTTCTTTTATGTGGCTTTGCAGTTCTTGGTTTATGGTATTGAGAGACACCATATCAACAATAAACGGCATTTTTGCGAGCTCTTTGACCAGATATCTCTGAAACTTGCAGGTATTCGTGAAGGGTAAGATTGCGGACCGAATACCCTACCTTTGGTCTATAAACTGCAATTCCCTCCGCGATAAGTTTCTTCAGCGCCTCTCGGATGGGAGTCTGGCTTATGCCAAATTCTTTTGCGAGAAAATCTATGTTGATATGCGCGCCAGGCATTAGTTTGTTTTCCTGTATGAGGCTTCTGATTTTATTGGCGGCCTGGTCGGCAAGAGATATTTTGGGCAATGTTTTTCCTCCGCATTCAGCATAGATATACGTTATCATCGATACCTATTTTAGCATAGAGCATTATATCGCTAAAAATGGCCGCAGGAAAATTTTCCTACGGCCAGGCCACTTTATAAACGCTTGTATTTTCTTTTTAAAGGATATTTTTATAGGTAGATCCTCTTTGGATAATGAGTTTTATGTTGTCTCTTACGGTAATAGATTCTGCATTTTTCAAAGGATTTCCGGCAACAAGTATCAGATCTGCCTCTTTGCCAACTTCAAGTGTACCTATTTTTTTATCAAGTTTCATGAGCCGGGCGTTTTCTCTAGTCGCGGAAATGATAGCCGCTTTCGCACCCATAACTTTAGCCTTCAATCCTATTTCCATATTTTTATGATATTGCCCATCACCCACTACATCAGATCCTGAGCCAATATCAAGGCCGGCGTTCACGGCATGATGTACCGCCTCCAGGGCGTTTTCGCGCACCATCTTCATCTTGCGAAGAAAGTATGCCGGAATGCCCAGCTCTTCGCCATGCTCGCTCATGTAAAAATATGTGGTAAGGGTAGGTACCAGCCAACAGCCTCTTTCCTTCAAGTAACGCGCTGTCTCTTCATTAAGATAGTTGCCATGTTCGATGCTGTAAACGCCGGCGTCGGCACACATCTTCATACTGTTGTTCGAGTAGCAGTGAGCCAGAACTTTTTTGTTCGCCGCGGCAGCCTCGTGTACAACGGCTTTCATTTCGTCGATTGTATACTGAGTTGTGTCAACCGCCGCCTGCCATTATTTTTAGATGGTCGACACCCTGTCGAAGCTGTTCGCGGGCAACCTTTTGAACTTCTGCAACACCGTCCGCGATCACTGCTGAAAAAGGTGATATCGCCGGCGCTGAGAGTTCCGTGGAGTAACGCATGTCGGCATGCCCGCCGGTCATTGATATGGACTTTCCACAGACGGTCAGCCGCGGCCCGGGTACAAGCTTCTGCTCAACGGCTACTCTGAAACCGGCATCTGCGCCTCCGGCATCACGCGCGGTCGTAAATCCTTGGTCAAGCGTATCTTTTAGTACCCTTAACGCCTTTACATAGTGCATCGCAGGGTAGTCCCGCCGATGCAGATTGCCAAGGTCGTTATCAAAAAGGCTCAAGTGAATATGAGCGTCGATAAGCCCGGGCATCAGCGTCATGCCGCGGCAGTCGACTTTTTCTGCGCCGGAAAATGCCGGGGCCGTGCCCTCACCGATCTCTTTTATAGTTTCATCTTCCGTTACAAGCCAGCCGTTATCACATGGCTCATTGCCGGTACAATCAAAAATCTGCGCGTTATAAAATAGTTTTGTAACCATTTCCGTCTCCTCCACGTATACGTTTTAAGCGGCGCTACGTTTTTGAAATAAACAGAGCACTAGGATAGAACAAATCACCGCCGGAAGTACAGAGGGATATGTAACTGCAAAACCCCAGCCCTGTTTTTTTAGAACTTCCATCACAAGAGTGACTACACCGCCGGCAACCATGGAACCAAGACCGCCAAGCTTCGTCACCCTTTCAGGACATACGACCGCCGCCACAAGCGCAGGCGATATCGCGGCTCCATACATCGTGTAGGCATACATCTGAAGGGCAAGGATATTCGGGAAGTATTTGATCATTATATATCCCAGGACGCCAAGCCCAAGGACACAGATTCGAGAAACCTTCAGCATCTTCTTCTGATCCGCATTACGGTCAAAATAGCGTGCGTATAGATCCCAACTCGTGCTTACGCCTATAGATAACAGGAAAGAATTTGCTGTAGTCACTATAAATGCCGCGACCGCCGCCACCGATATCCCCCCTATGAACATTGGCATCCCATGCTGGGCAAGGTAGATAAAGGCCTGTGCCGGTTTAATATCCGGGTAAAGGGCGCGCGAGGTAATCGCCGCTATCGATACGATTATTCCAATCAGCAGCGTCAGCAGCGACCACCACAGGCCGCCCTTTAATGCCGTGTCTTCGTCTTTAGCGGCAAAGAAACGCTGGTACATATTCTGATCGCCCATAAGATAGACGAACGTCGGAAGGAAAAATCCCAGCACCTGTACAAAAGAGAGATTTCCAAATCCCATATGTCCCTCCGGAAGACGGGCGATAACCGCAGAAAACCCTCCCGCATTGCATACGGCTAAAGGGACACCGATGAGAAGCCCTACCATTATCATCAAGCAACTGATGAAATCCGTATACGCCACCGAGTAAAGTCCACCGAAAAGCGACGTCGCGATAATTACCACGAATGCGATTATCGTTCCCGTTTCAACAGAGATTCCCAATGTGGACTGCAATAAGGTACCTACGCCTAAAAATTGGTAGGCGACAACGCCAAGGTAGGCAAGAAGTATGATTATCGTTGAAATAAACCTCGCCTCAGCTCCATATACCTTTTCAATGACCTCCGGTACCGTCTGCGCGTTCTGGCGGCGAATTTTTTTCGATATAAAAGTGAGAATAAGCTGGCCTATCGGAGAAGCAAGCGAGAAGGCGATAGCAACACCGAAACCAAATTGGTAGCCGAGAGAATTTGCGCCCCCCATCACCGTGCCGGCGCCCATCCATGTGGCAATGAGCGTGCCGACAAGCACATAAACGGGAAGAGAACGGCCCGCTACGGCATAGTCCTCCTGGTTCTTAACTCTTTTTGCAAGATAGACGCCTAAAACAGATATAAACACAAGGTAAATAGCGACGCAATAGAAAGCAAAACTTGGACCTGAATTTTCCACAATACATACCTCCTATTCATTTTTATACCTTTTTAAAGGAATTTGTGTCCTTTCTATCCTCCTTTCAAAAATATAAAATATGGTTATATATAAATCATATAGGATTTTTATTAATTCAAATACTATTGTTAAATAACTTCTTTGTCAATAGTAAAAGTTAAAATTTTACTCTTAATTTTTTGAATATTTCTATGACATAACGAACATTCATATTCGCGCCGCACCCCGCCGCTTACTATGATATTCTATCCAGGTGGAGGAACTTTACTAAAGAAGGGAGCCTGTGGCGATGGCGGAAAGTAAAAGACAGATGTCCGATTCACTGAGGGTGGCGATGCTGCTCGCGCTTGCGGGCGGTTTTCTCGACGCCTATACCTACGTGACGCGCGGCGGCGTCTTTGCCAACGCGCAGACCGGTAATATCGTTCTCTTCGGTATAAATCTCTTCGAGGGAAATTTCATCGCGGCCAAAGATTATCTGGTGCCGATTTTCGCCTTTTTTATCGGAATAATCATCGCGGAGATGATAAAGAGCCGCTTTCGCAGTAACCGCGCCCTCCACTGGCGGCAAATCGTCGTCTTGATCGAATTTGCCGTGCTCGCCGCGGCGGCCTTCATGCCGCAGGCTTACAACACCTCGGTGAACGCCCTCATCTCCTTCGTCTGTTCTTTGCAGGTGGAGAGTTTCAGAAAGGTCAAGGGCAGCCCGTTCGCCACGACTATGTGCACGGGGAACCTGCGCAGCGCCACCGAGCATCTCTACAACTATCACAAAAGCCATGACCGCGAGGCGCTGAAAAACAGCGGCCGTTATTTTCTCGTGATCGCCCTCTTCACGGCGGGGGCCGGCATCGGCGCGGTGGTCTCCAAATTGTTTCATTTCCAGGCGGTCCTCTTTGCCGCGTCGCTGCTGCTGACGGCGGCGATCATTATGACAAAGGACCCTGAGTCGGCCAATATCTGACCGGCGGCACGCAGCAAAAAAGCGCACCCCTTACGGGATGCGCTTCATTTTGTTCTCGGTTAAAAGATCTTACTTCAGTTCGACCTTTGCGCCGGCCTCTTCGAGCTTCTTCTTTATCTCTTCGGCCTCTTCCTTCGCTACGGCTTCCTTGATCGTCTTGGGGGCGCCGTCGACCATCTCCTTGGCTTCCTTCAGTCCAAGGCCGGTGATCTCGCGGACAACCTTGATGACGCCGATCTTGTTCGCGCCGTGCTCGGCGAGGACTACGTCAAATTCGGTCTTCTCTTCCTCTGCGGGAGCCGCGGCGCCGGCTGCGGGCATGCCGCCCATGGGCATCATCATCGCGGGAGCGGCCGCGGAGACGCCGAACTTCTCTTCGAGTTCCTTAACGAGCTCTGAAAGCTCGAGTACTGACATTTCGCTGATAGCCTGGATGAGTTCTTCACGTGTCATTGTTGTTTCCTCCTAAAATTTTTCGTAATTTAAATTTTTTATGCTGCCAGACGGCCTATGCCGCCCGTGGTACTATGCCGCTGATTCTTTCTGTTCCTTGATCCTCTCGAGGACTGTGACAAAATTCCTCTGGGGACCGGAGAGCACGGTAACGAGACCGCGAAGCGGAGCCGCGATGGTGCCCACGACCTGAGCGATGAGCGTCTCCTTTGAGGGAAGGTCCGCGAGAGCGAAGACCTGATCCTTCGTGAGGACCTGCTGTCCTCCGAGGATGGCGCCTTTGATGACAAGAGCTTCGTTGCCCTTCTCCTTGGAGAAGTCGCGGATCACCTTGGCAACCGCCGCCGCGTCGCCGTAGGAAAGGACATAGCCGTTGGGCCCGAAGTCGATCTCGGAAGCCTGGACCATGCCGCATTCGCTGAGGGCTATGCGCATAAAGGTGTTTTTGCAGACCTTCATCTCACCGCCGGCCTGACGGATGAGTTTACGCACCGCGCTTATCTTCTTGACTGTCAGTCCGCGGTATTCGGTGATGAAGACTGCGTCGCTCCTTTTGAGAGCCTCTGCCAGCATATCGATATTTTCACGTTTTGCTTGTGTCGGCATTTCTGTTTCACCTCCTGATGATTATATTGTGTTATTCGGAAATGCCGTCTGATCCGGCGCGCAAAGCGCGGCCAAATAAAAAGGCTTCCGAACCCAAGCAAGTCCGGAAGCCATAATAACTGTCATATATACAGAATTATTCTTCGCGAGACCTCGGCAGGAAATTAAGCGCAAAGGCACCTGCTGTCTTGAGCCATAGCGAGTGAATTATACTTGCTGCGCCATATTTTGTCAAAACATTTTTCCGGACACCAAGCACCGTATATATCCGTATACCCCAGGGTTATTATAATATTTACGCACCTCCGTCAAACAGCTTAATATACTGTAAATCTATAGTATTACGGATATTTCAGCGGCATCACATAAAACAACTTGACATATACCACAGAGGGGTATATAACAAATATACCTAATAGGGGTATTTACTACAAGGGGGCCGTGAGATGAAAAATAAAGAAAATTGCGCCTGCTGCGAGAAGATGACCGAGCGCACCGAAGAAGAGCGTAAAAAACTGATCCACCGCCTCAACCGTATCGAGGGACAGATACGCGGAATTCGCGGGATGGTCGAAAAGAGCGTCTACTGTACGGATATTCTTGTACAGTCGGCGGCGGTGACGGCGG
>OHNO01001248.1_pt1 | contig 11207 bp, 7 predicted proteins | sample 1569521 | NCBI WGS metagenome assembly OHNO01 (sample SAMEA3879604, study PRJEB24766) | human gut metagenome | biome: human-associated habitat; feature: feces | place: USA | collected 1985/1987
CTCGAAATCGTCTTAGCGGTGCTGAGCCGCTACGTGGGTTCAAATCCCACCTTCTCCGCCAGTAAATATCAAGTCTTGCAAACACTACGTTTGTGAGACTTTTTTATTTTCAACCGCCGGCCAGCTCACAGGGAGAGAGCCTTTCCAGCGGATAAGGCTCGAAGAGGCGCGGCGTCTTATTTTCTGGCGTCGAGAAATATTATCGCCGCGGACATTACGGCGGCAAGCCCCGAGACCGAGAGCACGAGCCAGGCGACGACCCCGGGCCGCCAGTCCAGCAGCCAGGCGTAAAACACCGAGGATACAAATATAACGAGCACAAGATAATGCAAAATTTTTGAATTCACAGATTCACTTCCCTCTGCCGCACCAACGGCAGGAAATATAATGCGTACACTACAACTGTCTATGGCAGAAATTTTTTCTCAAAGTCATCCAGCGGCATCGGCTTGGCGTAGTAGAATCCCTGTGCGGCGATACATCCCATCCCGATCAGCATCTCCGCCTGTTCCTTCGTCTCAACGCCTTCGCAAATTACATCGATGCCCAGTTCTTTCGCCATAGAGATTATCCCCTGGACAATAATTCTTCCGCGCCTCTCATGGCAGCTGTCGGAGATGAGGCTCCGGTCAAGTTTGATCGTATCGGCGGAGAGCTGCTGCAGAACGCTGAGCGACGAATAACCTGAGCCAAAATCATCTATGGAAAGGAGGAATCCCAGTTTTTTCAGCAGATCACGATGGCTCAGCATCTGCCCGACATTCTCCATAAGAATATTTTCCGTGATCTCCACCTCAAGATATTCATGCGGAACACCGTATCTGTCCGCGATCTCAGCGAGGGTATAGGGAAAATTCCGGTCTTCAAAATGCAGCCTTGAAAAGTTGGACGACACGGGAAAGAGGCGTACCCCCCTGTCCATCCACCGCCTTATCGTTTTACAGACCTGTTCATAGATATAGAGGTCGATCTCAATAATAAAGCCGTTGCTCTCAAAAAACGGGATAAAATCACCGGGAGAAATCGGCCCCTCATCGCGGCGGAGCCAACGCACGAGCGCCTCGGCCCCCACTGTCTCCCCCGTGCGCATATCGGTCTTTTGCTGAAAATAGGGCACAAACTCGCCGTTTTGCAGGGCCGGCGCCATTATATCGGCCAGATGTCTGCGCCGAAGCTCCTCTTGGCGCATTTTTTCGTCATACCGCAGGGTCACACTCTTACCCGTGTTCTTGCCGTTTATCCTCGCGTAGTTGGCAAAGTCCATAAGCAGAGAGACGTCGGGGCTGTCTCCGCGCTGTGTGACATAGACGCCAAAGGTGAGACAGATGGAATATGATTTCTTCATCGCCGCCACCGCGGCGCCCATCTGTTTCGCGATGAGATTCGTCCGCGACAGCAGCCCGTCCCAATCGCTGTAATGCAGGAGAAGTACGAATTGGTCTGCGGATACCCTCGCGCAGCACTCGTCGGGAGAGGTGTTTTCTTTGAGCGTCCGCGCCGCCAGTTTCAGTATCTCGTCGCCCTCCTTGAAACCAAAGCTGTCGTTGATCGTCTTAAACTGATTGATATCCATGTATACGAGAGCCAAGGGATCATCCCCGGCCTCCTTAAGCATCTTCTCCGCATCCAGACGGAATTTATTAAGATTGAATATCCCCGTAACGCCGTCTACGTATAGCAGCGCGTGGAAGCGTCTGTTATTCGCGGCATTCGTGACAGCTATGTAGCCCAGGACCCCGATAATGACAAGAAAGACAACGCTCGTCACGCCGGCCGCCGCCAACGGATATTCGCTGACGATCCGCCGCAGAGTCACCGGTCTTGAGATGACGGAATTATCAAGGATTATTGAGTCCATCTGCTCACGGGAAATATACTGAATACATTTATCCAATATGGAGAAAACGCGGGGATCGGCGCTTTTAGAAACCCCGATGCTGAGATCGTCATAATAGTTGCTCAGCACAGCCATATTGAAGTTTTCATATTTTCGTTCCGACAGCAGGTAATTCGCAACATAGGTGTTCGTATATGTGACATCGGCCCTTTTTTTCGCGACAGCGTCAAAGCAGTCGCTGATCGAGGGATAATAGACCACCTCAGCCTGTGGATTATCTTCCGCTATCTTTTGAGAAAAGTAGCAGCCCTCCGGCAGAGCGATACGCTTACGGACGGAGACGCCGCTTACGCTGACGGAGACAAATGGCGCGCGTAAATAATAGACGGTGGTGTTAACATGTTTTCTTTCCGCCCACAGGTAATCGTTCGCCACACCGCAAATAATATCCGCGCTGCCGCCGTCGACCATATTCCATGATTCATTACGGTTATGTACCGGCAAAAATTCAAATGTCAAACCGGAATAGGCCGCGATAACACGGAACATATCGGCTACGATACCTTTAAATTCTCCGGTTTTTGGGTCAGTATATTCCAAAGGGGCCTCAGTGTAATTATAAACGGCCCTTAAAGTCGGCGCTTTAGGGATATAATCCATCTCTTCCCTGGTAAATACCGGCCGCTGCAAAGCGTTGACGGCGAAGTACTTTTCAAAAAGCCTCTGCTCGTAGTATGGATCACGCAGCTTTATCGTGGTCATCGCTTCGTCAAGGGTACGGGCCAGCCTCTCCCTGTCTTTCGCCACGGCGAAATACAGCGGCTGCGGGGCAAACTGCGCCACGCTGCGAAAAACACTGTTCTTTCCAAGATGTGATATGGCGACGCCGTCAAGTTCGCCGCGGTCAAGGGCGGACAAAAGATCTGCGGTCTCCCTATAGGGGACGATCGTGACGGAAAAACCGTTTTTGCGGCAGTACTCCTTAAAATACTCGGCGTCCAGACCATCTTTTATCACGCCTACGCGCATGCCGTTAAACGACGAGAAATCTTCATAATCGTACCGCATATCATCTACGCGTACATTCAGCGTAGAATAGATACTGCACATCGGCCTCTGTGAAAAAAGAAATCTTTTAGCCCTCTCGTCGTTGTAATAGACCGCGGGGAGAATATCGATCTCTCCTCTTTCGAGCATATTAAGGGTATTTTCCCAGCTTTTGCCGTCAACGACCTCATACTTCCAGCCGGCATACTTGGTGATTTTTTGAAAATACTCGAAGTTGAAACCGACATACTCGCCGCTCTTGTTCCGGCTCATATAATCGCCGTCTTCATAAAAGCCTATCTTTACCGCCTCACCCTGCCCGTTAGCGGCTGCAATATGCGCATTCAGCACGAGAAAAAAGACGATATAAATAAGTAAACAGGCACCTCTTTTGCAGATATCTATAATCGTCCACTCCCAGAGAATAAAGCTTAAAACGCCTGCAAAACCCGGCCTTACAGCCCCAGCGGCACGGGCAAAGACTTTAGTTTATCCAATAAACAGTTTACCATAATATAGTTATGAAAGATATCTGAAAAAGCAAATCAACGACGCCGTTTCATACCTGCCGCTCATGAAAACCGATTAGCCTCTTCGTTTACATAAGTGTCATGCTCCGCGAACGGAGGATAACCCATTAGTAATTTCGGCTTTATTAGAACAGTGATAAAAGACCGCATATGGACATTTTGAATGGCTGATGAACGAAGCCCATATCGAAAAATATACCGGACACAATACACGCGCCCCTACGTCAGGGTACGACACAAAATTTTATAGGCATTTTTTCAAAATTACCTGTCTTTATCCGGCCACGGTTACGACTAAAATACCGCCTCGCTTCCGACGGCATTTTCTTTTATATATTGAAACTTTGAAAATCCTCAAAGTTTTGAGAATCCCGCAACCCGCTCAACCGGCACCGTAAAGGCGATCGCCCTCGCCTCTGTGGAGGGACCGGCCTTGTCAATGATTGCGTCGATAATGGCTTCCTTGCCCTCACTGCTGGTGACAAGGTAGATCATCTCTTTTTCCGCCGCAATAGTAAGGCCGAAAAATTTGGCGCCAAAGCGGGCTCCGGTGCCCTTAGCGTGGATGACGGTACCGCCGCGCGCTCCGGCCTCACGCGCCGCATCCATAACCATATCGACGTAGCCCCTTTCGGCAATCGCGACAATCAGCGAATACTGCATATCTTCCACCCTCTTCTTAAATTCGTCGTCTATCAAACCTTCCGGCAGACATTGCGCGTTAGATACTCCGGAGACACCGTCCACGGGGAGCATCAGGGCCACACCGGCATTCGGCGCGTCTATCCGCATCTCCGACACAAGCCCGTCAAGAAGCCTGTTGGCAGCCTCCGAACCGCACAGACAGCAGATGATCTGCATCTCCTTTTTCTCCAGCCCCCACAGATGGAGCGCCTTCTTCTGCGCCGTTCCCTCGCAGAGATAGCTGAATACAAGGTTGGCGCCATGTTTATGAAAAAAATCTATGTAGCTGTCACTCAACTCGCGCTGAACGACCGTAATCACGAAACTAACTCCGTTCATAACCGCTCCCCTCCGAACCTGTAGGTTTAAGCAAATCCATCATAGGCAAGGCTCATTTTTCTTCATCGCCGAGACGCCGCGCATATACAGCAGTCCCAAAAGCTGAATGGTGATCAGCGGCGTCATTGCCACCATCGCCACCACACCAAATGCATCCTGTGTAATATTACCGCCGACCGCCGAACAAAGCCCCATCGCCAGCGGCAGCAGGAAGGTCGCCGTCATCGCCCCGGAGGCCACCCCGCCGGAGTCGAAGGCGATCGCCGTAAAGATAGGGGGCACTATGAAACTCAGCGCCAACGCTATCGCATATCCGGGAACGATGAGCCACATCAGCGGCAGCCCCGTCAGGATACGCATCATCGCGAGCCCAACAGAGATAGAGACGCCGATCGAGAGGCTGACGCTCATCGCCTTTTTGGGAATCGCGCCGGCCGTTATCTCCACCACCTGCTTATTCAGCACGTGGACGGCAGGCTCAGCCATGACGATAAAGTAACCGATCACCATACCGATGGGGACGATCACCCAGTTGTTCTCCAGTCCTCCGATCAGCTGCCCAATATAATTGCCAACGGGCAGAAAGCCGACATTCACGCCGGTAAGAAAGAGAACCAATCCAAGATAAGTATACAGGATACCGACCGTGATCTGGATAATTTCCGTTCCATAGAGCCTTAGCTTAAAGATTTGGAAGGCGAGGAAAAAGAGGACGATCGGCAGTACGGAAAGGGCGATCTCATAAAAGAAGCGCGGGAATTCAACGGCAAAGAGATGCCAAAGCTCCTGAGAATTTTCAATATCAGGCACTACCACCGGCGTATATTCGCTGCCACCTCCGGGATAGAGAAGGCCAAGTATCAGAACCGCAAGTATCGGGCCGATGGAACCGATGGCCACAAGACCAAAGCTGTCGTTCTGCGCGCTGCTGTCGCTGCGGGAGGCAGCCACGCCGACGCCGAGCGCCATGATAAAAGGTACAGTCATCGGCCCGGTGGTGACGCCTCCTGAGTCAAAGGCGACCCCGATATAATCCACCGGTATAAAAAAGGCCAGAATAATGATAAGCGCGTAAGAGACGATCAGAACATTCCGCAGCGGTACCCCTAGGAACATACGCAACATCGCCAGCATCAGGAATACGCCGACACCGGCTGCCACCGCCCCGATAATGGCCGCGTTAGGGATATTGGGGACCTGCCCCGCAAGGACCTGAAGATCCGGCTCCGAAACAGTGATAAAGCTGCCGACAAGAAAGCTGATCAGCAGGATGAACCACAGGCTCCTCGTCCGTGTAACGGCCGAACCGATATGCTCGCCAATCGGCGTCATCGCGATATCGGCCCCCAGCGTAAAGAGCCCCATTCCAATGACAAGGAGGATCGAACCAAAGACAAAGGCCAGCAGCGCACCGACGGGCACAGGCACAAGCGCGAAACAGACGGCGAAGACTATCGCCGCAATCGGCAGGACCGATTTCAAAGCCTCTTCCATTTTTGAAAAGAGGATGGTGTTGCTCAGTCCAAATTTTTTCAGCATTCTCTGTGACAGAGCCGGAGACACCGTCCGGTCCAACAGGCCATCGACTCGCTCTCCTTTCGTTGGAATCATCAGGAGCTGCTCGGCTCCGCCGCGCCGCCGCAAGAATCAGCGGAGAACAGGCGAAACGAAAAACACCTTTAACTGAGTATAACATATCGTAAAAAAAACTATCCTGCCGATGACAATAGACTAAATTTACATTATTTTCTCATAATTATCACATGTTTCTTAACCCTCAATATTACCGATGCGCGGCGAAGCAGCGGCACATAGAATATAATATTGCGTGCTCGTCACATGAAAAGGCAACAGCCCCTGCCGTATCAAGGATATTGGGGCATGCAAAGCGTGATAGACACAGTAATACCCATCCCGATCACCTGCAATCAGCGCACCTAAATCATTTAAGATATTGCCGCCGTGGGTATTTTATAAGTGGCGTGCCTGTGGAGATTCGAACTCCAGACCTTCGCCTCCGGATAAGCAGCGAACCGAAACGCCGCTTTCCGCGTTTCGTGTGAGTCGCTTAGTCTTTTCGTTTATAATAGCCACCGAGGGATTTTTAAAAGTGGCGTGCCTGTGGAGATTCGAACTCCAGACCTTCGCCTCCGGAGGGCGGCACTCTATCCAGCTGAGCTACAGGCACGCATGAAGCGCTAGTAAGTATATCACAAGAAACGGGGAGCCGCCATAGATGGATGATATTATTTATATGAAAGAGGCGATCAAAGAGGCGCGCCGCGCGCTTGAGTGCGGTGAGATACCGGTGGGCGCGGTGGTGGTCCGCGGCGGAGAGATCATCGGCCGCGGGCATAATGTGCGCAGCCGCGACAATTCGCCCTTTGGGCATGCGGAGATCGCCGCGATGACTGAGGCGGCGAAGAGGATAAATTCCTGGCGTTTCGACGGTTGCTCAATCTATGTGACGCTGGAGCCTTGCGTCATGTGCTCTGGCGCGCTCGTCCAGTGCCGTATGGGCCGGATCGTCTTCGGCGCTAAGGACCCAAAGGCCGGCGGCTGCCGTTCCCTTTATGAGATTCCCGGCGACCCGCGGATGTATCACCGGTGCGCCGTGACCGGCGGCCTGCTGGCCACGGAATGCGCGGAGATGCTGCAAAAATTTTTCATTGAAAAAAGAAGGGCACGGGCGACCAAAAAGTAGCCACTTCCGCGCCGTTACCGGCCCTCAAGATATTTCACGGTGAACTCCTCACTGGGCAGCGGTCTGTCGATGAGATACCCCTGCACGTCGGGGCACCCAAGGGCGATCAGTATCTCCGCCTGTTCTTTATTTTCGACGCCCTCAGCGATACAGCCGATGCCAAGTTTGCCGCAGATATTCACGGTACTCTCCACGAGCGCCCGGCTGATCTCGTTGTCCGCGACCTCCGCCACGACGGCTTTGTCTATCTTTATCACATCGAAGCGGAAGGCCGACATCATGTAGAGGTTGGAATATTCGCTGCCGAAATCGTCAAGGGCGAGCCTGTATCCGGCGGCGCGAAGAGCCGCGCAGGCCGCGGTGAAATCGGGGCGTGAAACATTCCCCACGCTCTCCGTGATCTCAATCTCCATGTATCCCCGCAGCGCCTCAAAACCGGCCCCGATCCTCTCCACCTCGTCAAGTAAACCGGGGGCAAGCAGTGTATTTTTTGAAAAGTTGACGGATAATGGGATCAATTTCAGACCAGCCGCCCGTAGGTCACGGAGCAGACGGTAACCCCGCTCCATAATATAGAGGTCGAGCGTCCCTATCAGCCCCGCGTCTTCCAGCTGAGGGATAAAATCGTCGGGCGTAAGCAGCCCTTTACGAGGATCTTCGTAACGCGCCAGCACCTCGGCGCCGGTTATCTCTTGGCGCGTCAAATTCATCTTCGGCTGCAGATAGAGCTTTACAAAACCGTTTTTAATGCCGCGATTGAGCCAATCGTCAAGACAGGCCCTGTGTTCGGCGCAGAAAGATCTTGTCTCCTCCTCCATCCGCAGCCTGCGCATGAGGCAGACAGACCTGCTATGGCCGCCTGAGTCTTCTATGAGACTTTTATACGATACCTCAGTACGCCACCGCTCGCCGCCTGCGATTGAAAAGCTGCAGATCATGCGGTCACGCTCTCTGCCTTTGAACATCCCCTCGACAAACGCGGCAAGGGCTTCGTCGGTCTCCTCGCATGACCCGCCGCAGTACTGAAAAAAGAGCTTGGTAATATCACCGCCGCCGGGAATTTTAGCGCAGCAATGCTCTTTGGCGTCCCACAAATAGAGGGTCCTGCTGGGAAGATCAGCTATATAAAGAGTCGAAGCGGTCAGGTCCAGCATCCCAGACAGCATTTTATCTGTATTGTATAAACTCGTTCCATTAAACACAGCCGGTTTCCTCACCGTTTCTGTCATAAAAACATATTCCTTTCCCCGTCCGCGGCAATGAATGTCATTTCCCGCGGCTGCTTGCAGCAGCAACCATATATACGCTTCTCCATTATACAACATATAAGATGTTAATAAGACTCTAATTAATGATTATAGCGTTAACATTAATCTCGCACTCACCATAAAATTGACAGCAGGTGAGGTGAAAAAAATTGGACAGTGAATTTATCAGAAAACGAATCACCGAACTGAGAATAAAAAAAGGCGTCTCAGAATATAAGATGAGCCTTGATCTTGGGCACAGCAGAAGTTACATGCAGAGCATCGTGAGCGGGCGCAGCCTGCCCTCCATGGCGGAATTTTTATACATCTGCAAGTATCTTGACGTCACTCCAAGCGATTTTTTCAATGAGGAGATCGACCACCCCGCTCTTGTGAAGAGCGCCCGGGAGGGAATTTCAGGACTTTCGGAAAAAGATTTATCGCTTTTGCTCACTCTGATCGAAAGACTTCATTTTAAATGACCGAAAAGCGGCCCCTACCCTCTTCTACCCTTTTGACATCGCCCCCGCAATAAGATATAATGTCCTCCGTCGATATGACGATATAGTAACGGCGCACGCGGAGAGGTGTCTGAGCGGTCGAAGGAGCTCGCCTGGAAAGTGAGTGAAGGGGTCAAACTCTTCCATGGGTTCAAATCCCATCCTCTCCGCCATTATTATGTCCAAAGATTGTCGATGTGCCTTTTACGGGCACTCCAGTCCCATGCGGCGCGAGCCCGTGAACCTCGTCAGGTCCGGAAGGAAGCAGCGATAAGCGGAATCTCGCGGGTGCCATGGGGGAGCTGGAGTTCCCGTAAAGGGCACTTTTATTATCGGTTCTATTATCTTTCAGTCTGGACGGTGAGGTTATGAAAGAGGCTCCCGATTGTTTTCTTCCGCTCAAAGTCATGCCTGCCGAGGGCGACAAAATAATACTCTCTCCGGCATATTTCTTTCCCGCGAACATCATGTCGCGGGGGCTCTTCGCAGGCGTCAGCCTCGTCACAAAAACGATCGTCGTAGACGCCTCAAACGGCAGGGCCGTAATCTCCGACGCCGATATCCGGCCCTGCGCGGTGCCGGATTTTCCCTGCATTCCCCGCGAGCTGCCCGTTAAACTGAGCGAACACCAGGCCCTCTCCGCCGCCGAAATGATGGCGACGCCGGAGGAGGCGCGGGGCTGGCGGCGCGGCTTCAATTCCGTGAGGGTGTTCTTCCGCAACAGTGAGTTCAATTTTGTCTGGCATACATATATAATCCGCGGCTCCCTGCTTATCGACGCCTTTACGGGCGAGGAAAGCGAAGCCGCGGATGTGATCGATATTTTACTTCGGTAGCCTGATTACGAAGGCCGTACCTCCGAGCTCGGACTCCCCAAGCTCAAGGGTGCCGCCGTGGCGCTCGATTATCCTCCGTGAGATCGAGAGGCCGAGGCCGTAGCCGCCGCTTTTCTTCCTGCCGCGAGCCCTGTGGCTGTCGCCGCGCCGGAAGCGTTCAAAGATCAACTTCCGCTCATTTTCGGCGACCCCGGGGCCGTTGTCGTCGACCGTGAGCCGCCACATACCGCCCTCTTCACAGAGCAATACCTTAATGATGCCGGCGGGGCTGTCACTGAACTGGATATATTTCTGCGCGTTTTCCATAATATTCAGCAGCGCCCGGCGCATATCCTCGTAGACTCCCATCACATGTGCGCCGCCCGTAGGAGCCGTTATCTCGATCTCCGTCTCTTTGGACTGCGGCAGCGCCGCGATCTCGTCCTTTACCTCTTCCGCGACTCCCACAAGGTCAACGTCGGCCACATCTTTGCGCATCGGATCGGCGTCAAGGCGCACCAGCAGCAAAAGGTCGTCGACAAGTCCGCTGATCCGCTCCTGCTGCCGCAGCAGGCTGTCTATCGTTTCGACATCCTCGGAGCGTTCGGGACCGTTCATCTGCGGAGAGCTCTTGAGAAGCTCCAGACCGGTGCGGATTATCGCAAGCGGGGTCTGGAACTCATGTCCCGCGTCGATGAAAAAGTCGCGCCGCACCTCTTCGAGCTTCGCCTTTTCCGTGAGATCCTGAAGGGCGATGAGTCTGCCGCGCGGCAGCCTCAGGGTCGTCGCCTCCACCTGCATCGCCATCGCACCGCTGCGCATGATTGACAGCGTGCGCGTTGTGTCGGGCTCGTCCAGCATGAAGTAGAGCTCGTTGGAGGGCAGTATCAGCTCCACGGAGGAGCCGCGCGCGGGAAGCTCGCTCTGCCCGCAGATCGTCGAGGCCTCTTTGTTTATATAGCGTATCTTTTTTTCGTCGTCAATGAGAATGACGCCAATCGGCAGCGCGCCCACAAGCTGGGCAAGCTCCTCCTTGCGCTCCTGCGCCTCGCGTATCGTCTTTTGCAGCGAGTCCTGCATGGAGTTCAGCGTATTGGAGAGCGCCTGTATCTCGTCGTCGTTGGTTATGGGGAAGCGCGCCTTCTCGCCCCTCGCTATCTGCGAGGCTGCCCTGCTCAGAGAATTGAGCGGCGTCAGGATCAGACGCAGTACGAGGTATGTTCCGAGCCAGACCAATATCAGAATGAGTGCGAAGTATTTGATAAATGGTATTGTAACGCTCTTTATGAGTCCCGATAGCTTCGCCACCGGGTAAGAGAGGCGCACCACATAGACCTCACCGGGGCTGCCTGGGGTGATAACCCTCTTTGCCATATATATCTGCCACTCGCGCTGCGTCTTGCTGTAGCGCAGCTCCGCCCCCTCGCCGTTCTCAAAGGCCCCCATCACCTCGCCGCGCGTGTAGTGGTTCTCCATCTGCGAGACGTCGGCCTTCGTATCCGTC
>OHNO01001251.1_pt1 | contig 11188 bp, 9 predicted proteins | sample 1569521 | NCBI WGS metagenome assembly OHNO01 (sample SAMEA3879604, study PRJEB24766) | human gut metagenome | biome: human-associated habitat; feature: feces | place: USA | collected 1985/1987
CATCGCGGCGTTTTACACCAATATGGGCTTTGGCGTCTTTGACGATGCGGTGACGGCAGATATGGGGTGGTCCGATAAGCGGGGGCACGCCAGCGAGAGTGAGACCTCCCAGGCCATGGCCCTGTGCCCGGAGGTGGTGCGGGAGCACCGGGAGAAGGGCCAGGTGGTGGAAAACTTCATCATCCGTGGGAAAAACGCGCCCTTCCGCTACGGCGGATGCGCATGGCAGTGGGAGCGGGATGCCTCCGTCAACGGGGCGCTGGGGGATGCCCGCCTGGCCTCTCTGGAAGAGGGGGTCCGGCTCAATGCGGTTGCGTTGGAGCGGGTGGAGCGGATGATCGACTATATTTTGGAGCACCTGTAGGCCGGGGGCGGTGCTCAGGTAGTACGCTGCTGGCTGCGAATACTCCGCAGCCAGGGGGAACCGTCGGCGTATTCCAGAATGGCGCGGTGCAGCTGCTGAATGGACTCCGGCTTGTTTTTCAGCTGGGAGCGTGCTACCACCAGATAACAGATATGTTTGGGCGGTGTGGCATCCAGCTGGCGGATGGTGAGGGAGTGGTTATCCCGTGCCAGCAGGGAGATGGCGATCTCAGCGGGGCAGATAGCCCAGCAGTTGGGATGCCTCATGTAGTTGTGGGTCATGTGGTTGTTGTCAACCTGTACATAGGGGATCGCGTAGGGGTCCCAATGCTGGTCGTGCCAGCGCCGTACGTCCCCTGTCCAGGAGGTGATGCTCACCTCGTAGCGGGGATCCAGCTGATCCGGGTGGATTTTTTCATCCGGCAGCGGTGTGTCGGCCGGGCAGAGAAGCATGGTTTCCGCATCAAACAAGGGAATTGCCACGGTTCCGTCCTGTTGCACCAGCCGCAGGGCGAGGCCCACCTCCGCCTCGCGGCTGGACACCATGGAGTAGACCGCCTTGGACGACGCGGTGCGCAGCTGCAGCCGCGGCGGCTCCGGCAGGTCCAGCAGCTTATACATGATCTGCGGGATGACGTGTTCCTGCAGGCTTCCGGGGGCGACCAGGGTCAGTGGTTCCCGATTGCCTTCCCGGCAGAATTGAATGGTCCGCCGGTCCAGTTCCAGCCAGTGCTCGGCAAGGGAAATAAACGCCTGTCCCTTTGCGGTCAGTTCGATGGTGCGGTAGCCTTTTTTGCGCTTCACCAGCTGAAAGCCCAACTCCTCCTCCAGCTGGCTCAGGCGTGAGCTGATGGCAGGCTGGGAGGTATACATGGCCTGGGCCGCCCCGGAAAAGCTTTGATAGCGTACAACATACAAAAATGTTTTAATATTCAGCAAATTCATAGGCATACCTCACTTCTTGCGTCCATTATAGCAGTTTTTCTTGAAAGGTCAACGAGGCACAGCGAAAAAGCCCAACCCTGTTATAATCTGCCGCTGGGGGCGGCGGTTATAAAATATTGGCTACCTGTATCAACTGGGAACAAAAAGGAGGTTCATTCATGAAAAAGATTTCAGCATTGGTTCTTGCGGCGATCATGGTCCTTTCCCTGGCCGCGTGCGGCAAGACGGCGACACCCAATCAAAGCAATCATACTGCCGGGGAGGATACAACAAAGTCCCCCGAACTGCAGAGTTCCGTGGTGGAGGGCGGCGAGGAGGCCGAGGCGTACCGGGAGCATGTGAACATTGCCCTGGCCTCCCAAATCACCACTCTTGACCCGGGACAGATCTCCAATGTGCAGCACTACTATCTTTTTAACATGGTGTATAACACGGTGCTGTTCTATGACAACAGCACCAAGGAATTTCACGGGGAACTGGCGGAATCCTGGGCGTGGGCCGATGACACCTATACAAAAATCCATATCGTTCTGCGCCCTGATGTTGTGTTCCACAACGGTGAGCCCCTGACCGCCGAGGATGTGGCGTTTTCTCTGGGCCGCTCCACCAGTTCTCTGGTGTCCAACACCTATGACCACTGTGAGGTCATCGACGAACGCACCCTGGACATCTGCCTGAACCAGCCGAACGTGGACTTTATGTATGTGCTGTCCCACAACTCCTCCGCCATTGTGAATAAGAAGGCGGTGGAGGCCGATCCGGACCTGGGCGGGGTCTACGGCACCGGCCCCTGGGCCATCGACATGGAAAACTACGTTGCCGGCGACACCATCGAACTGATCCGGAACGAGGCCTATTGGGGCGAACTGCCCAAGACAAAGACGATTACCCTGCGGCTCATCGGCAATTCCTCCGCCCGCCTGATCGCTCTGGAAAACGGCGAGGTGGATATCATGACCAGCATTTCTCCCACTGAGATGATGGCGGCCAAGGGGGATCAGAATATTACGGTCTATGAGTACAACACCGCGCAGATGTACTACTTCGCGTTCAATAACACCAAAGGTCCCGCCGCTGACAATCTGACCCTGCGCCAGGCCATCGCCTATGCCATCAACCGGGATGAACTCTTTGCCGCCACCGGCGACGAGGGGGCCTTTGCCGCCACCACCTTCTGGGGCTGGCACATGAAATACTACAGCGACCAGTTTGATTTGGATCTGTCCTACAACCCGGAGAAGGCCAAGGAACTTGTGGCTGAACTGGGCGGCGACACGACTTTGCATCTGATGGTCAATACCGGCAGTTCCGACTACAAAATTATGGCGGAGGTTATTCAGGAGCAGTGCCGGCAGGTGGGCATTACGATCATTATTGACGAGGTGGACTCCGCCGGCGCCTCCGCAAACAGCAAGTACGCCAGCGCCACCCATGAGGCAATGCTGTACAGCATCAACATGAACGACTGGGACAGCGATATGGCCCGTCTGCTCTCTGTGGGCTCTAACACCAACAAGGCGGTGCTGAATAACGAGCGCGTCACCGAACTGCTGAGCCTGGGCTGCTCCACTACGGATGAGACGGAGCGGGCCGGCTACTACAAGGAACTTCAGCAGCTGATTCACGACAACTGCTTCTACATCCCCCTGTATTATACCAGCGACAGCGTGGCCTATGCCAACGGCCTGTCCGGCATGCGTCTGTCCTACAGCAGAGACCACGATTACTCCTATATCTGTATGCCCGAGGCGTAGCCCGCTGCGCCGGGGTACTTCCTGGGGCGCGGGCAGGCAGGCTGCCGCGCCCCAGGGACTACACAAGTCCATGAATCCAAACAGCATATTTTGAAAGAGCCACACAGGAGGGCCTATGAGCAGATACATCATTAGGCGGGTGCTTATGCTGATCCCGGTCATTATCGGCGTATCCCTGCTGGTTTTCGTTTTGCTGGACCTTGCCCCAGGCAATGTGCTGGACATGATTGCCAGCGACTATACCCCGGAGCAGTTGGCTGAATTGGAGCACGAACTGGGCTATGACCGCTCTGTATTCTACCGCTACGGGATGTATATGCTGGATCTGCTGCACGGCGACCTGGGCACCTCGTATATCTATAAGGCGGAGGTATGGGATCTCTATATGCAGCGGCTTCCCTCCACGCTGAAGCTGGCGGCGGCATCTGTGCTGGTATCCATCCTCCTGTCTATTCCGCTGGGGATTAAGGCGGCTACCAAGCATGGGTCGCTGACGGACAATGTCAGCATGGTTGCCGCGCTGCTGGGGCTGTCGATGCCCAATTTCTGGCTGGGACTTATGCTGGTTGTCGTTTTTTCTCTCAATTTGGGCTGGCTGCCCTCCAGCGGTGATAAGCAGGGCATACTGAGCCTGATTTTGCCGGCGATTACCGTGGGAACGGGCCTGATGGCTACGCTCACCCGGACAACACGGTCCTCCATGCTGGATGTGATCCGCTCCGACTATCTGCGCACAGCCCGGGCCAAGGGTGTACCAGAGAAGATGGTTATCAAGAAGCATGCGCTGAAAAACGCGCTGATTCCCATTATCACGGTGATTGGAACCCAGATGGGGCGCACCTTGGGCGGATCTGTGGTGACGGAGAACGTGTTTTCCTGGCCGGGGGTTGGCCGGCTGACCATCGAGGCGGTGAAGCAGCGCGATACCACGACCGTAACGGGCTGCATCATCATGTCGGTGATTATGATCAGCGTGGTACAGCTGCTGGTTGATTTGGCGTACGCCTTTGTGGACCCGCGTCTGCGGGCGCAGTACAGTTCCGGCGGCGGCCGGAGGAGAGCCGCCGTGCAGGCCGGCAAGGGAGGTGCCCAAGCATGAATGCTGTCAAAACCCCGGTATCTGTATCCCAAAAATACCGCAAACGCAGCGCGGTAGGAGAAATTTGGCACCGTTTTCGGAAGAACAGGGGCGCAGTCATCGGTATGGCTGTTTTGCTGCTGATGTTTGCCATCGCGTTGACAATTGACCTGTGGGTGGATCAGGAATTTGTAATTGGCCAGAATGTCTCTGAGAAGCTGCAGCACCCCAGCTTTCGGCACTGGTTTGGAACGGATGAAATGGGACGGGATCTGTTTTGGCGGCTCCCGTTACTCCCTGGCCATTGGCTTTGTGGCGGTATTTGTCTCCCTTGCGATCGGGGTCCCGCTGGGGGCTTTGGCCGGATACTACAGCAAACTGACAGAGACGGTTATTATGCGCGTCACGGACATCTTTTCTGCCGTCCCCGCTATTTTGATGGCGGTGGTGGTGGTCTCTGTATTGGGCAGCAGTACGATTAATCTCATGATTGCGGTAGGCGTGTCATCCATTCCCGGGTTTGTGCGTACGACACGAGCGGCTGTTTTGACGGTGCGCAACCAGGAATACGTGGAAGCGGCGCGGGCCTTGGGCAAGTCGGACCTGTACATCATCTTTTTCCACGTGCTTCCCAACTGCCTCTCCCCCATTATTGTGCAGACCACGCTGCGGGTGGCCAGCGCCATTGTGTCCGCCTCCAGCCTCAGCTTCTTGGGACTGGGCATCAAGCCCCCGGCACCGGAGTGGGGCGCTCTGCTTACCGCCGGCAAGGACTTTATCCGGGGCTACAGCTATCTGACGCTGTTTCCTGGCCTGGCCATCATGATTACCGTGCTGGCCTTTAACCTGGTGGGCGACGGACTGCGGGACGCCATGGACCCGAAACTAAAGCGATAGGAGGGTATCGATATGCATGAAGTGAAAGAAGAAATCCGTCCTTCTGATGATTTGCTGGTCCTGGATATGCAGCACCTGACGATCCATTACGTGTTGGAGGACGAGACGGTGGAGGCGGTCAACGATATTTCCATTCAGCTGCGGAAGGGGCAGATCCTGGGCCTGGTGGGCGAGACTGGGGCGGGAAAGACCAGCACGGCCCTGGCGGCGCTGAACCTGATTCCAGACCCGCCGGGCGTCATCAAGTCGGGGTCCATCCGGGTGTGCGGCAGGGATGTGCTGCAGATGAGCCAGGGCGAACTGGAGAAGGTCCGGGGCCACGACGTCTCAATGATTTTTCAGGATCCCATGACCAGCTTAAATCCGGTGTTCACCGTGGGAGAGCAGATTGCCGAGAGTGTGCGCCTTCATGAGGACTGCGACGACAGAGCGGCCATGGAGCGGGCGGAGGAAATGCTGGAACTGGTTGGAATCCCCCGGGAACGCGCCCAGGAGTATCCCCACCAGTTTTCCGGCGGCATGAAACAGCGGGCGGTAATTGCCATCGCTTTGGCCTGCAGTCCCAAGCTTTTGCTGGCGGATGAGCCCACCACGGCGCTGGATGTGACCATCCAGGCCCAGGTGCTGGATATGATGTACAACCTGAAGCAGAAAATGGACACCGCCATGCTTTTTATCACCCATGATTTAGGCGTTGTGGCAGAGATATGCGATGAGGTGGCGGTGATGTATGCGGGCCGTATCATTGAGCGGGGGACACTGGATGAGGTGTTCAATCACACAAAGCACCCCTATACCGAGGGGCTGTTCAACTCCCTGCCGGATATTGAGAACCGGGCCGCCGCGCTGCGTCCCATTCCGGGCCTGATGCCCGATCCCACGCGGCTGCCCAAGGGCTGCGCTTTTGCGCCCCGCTGCCCCTATGCGCTTCCGGAGTGTATCGATACCCCCCAAACGGACCGGCACTTTACGGATACCCATACCGTCATGTGCTCTGCCTATCAGGACCCGGCGTTCCGAATCCGCTGCGAGGAGGCTTATGATGGCTGATCATATCTTGGAAGTCCAAAATCTGAAGAAATACTTTAAGACCAACCGGGGCCAACTCCACGCGGTGGATGATGTGTCCTTTGCCCTGGACCGGGGAAAGACTCTGGGGATTGTCGGCGAATCCGGATGCGGCAAGTCTACCACCGGCCGGTGCGTCCTGCGCCTCATCGAGCCGACCGAGGGGAAGGTGCTGTTTGACGGGGAGGACATGCTGAGCCTGGGGAAACGGCAGATGCGCAGCCGCCGGTGCGACATGCAGATCATTTTTCAGGACCCCTTTTCTTCGCTTAACCCCCGCAATACAGTGATGCAGACGATTGCCGAGGGGGTGCGTATGCGGGAGAAGTATCAGACCAGGGAAGCCCTGGAGGCCCGGGTCCTGGAACTAATGGAGACAGTGGGACTGGCGGAGCGCCTGATCAACAGCTATCCCCACGAACTGGACGGCGGACGCCGGCAGCGCATTGGGATTGCCAGGGCCCTAGCGGTGGAGCCCAAGCTTATCGTCTGCGACGAGCCGGTTTCCGCCCTGGATGTGTCCATCCAGGCCCAGATTCTGAACCTGCTGAAGGATCTGCAAAAGGAACTGAATCTGACCTATATCTTCATCACCCACGACCTGGCGGTGGTCAACCATATCTCCGATGAGATTATGGTCATGTATTTGGGGCAGACTGTGGAGAAGGCACCCGCCGAGGACCTGTTCCGCTCCCCGGCCCACCCCTATACCAAGGCCCTGCTGTCGGCGATTCCAGTCCCAAAGGTGGGCGGGGCGAGGAAGGAGCGGATTCTGCTCAAGGGAGAGGTCAGTTCCCCCATTAATCCGGGTAAGGAATGCCGCTTTGCCAAACGATGCCTCTATGCCTGTGAGAGGTGCCTGCAGGAGGGGCCGCCGCTGCGGGAGGTGTCCGCCGGTCATTTTGTCGCTTGTCACCGTTTCCCCGAGTTGTGAGAAACGCGGTGAGATAGGAGAATGCTATGAAAATTGAACACGCGGTCCATATGCGGCCCGCGCTGCGCCTGCGCTGGCTGACCATTGCCTGCTTTGAGGTGCAGATAGGGGACTTTTCTATTGTAATTGACCCCTGTATCGCCGCCTCCAAACGGGCGCCCTTTGGCCCGGAGGTGGTGGAAAAAGCGGACGTGCTGCTGCTGTCCCACGGCCACTGGGACCATATTACCGACATCAAAAATCTGATGGACCGTTTTGGATGTCCCCTGCTGTGCGGTGAGTTAACGGCACCGAGCATGCTGCGGATGCTCAACTGCAATCCGAAGGATATATATCCTATGACATCCAACCTGGAGTTGGATTTTGGCGGCGCCAAGATCCGGGCCCTGTTCGGCCGCCACACGGATCAGCGCAAAACCCTGGAGGACCTGACCGAAAAGACAAAAAGCAATCCGCTGGTGAATACGCCGGAGATGGAGGCGTGCGCGTTTTACGGCCATATGGAGTACAGAAACTATCTGATTACCGCTCCCTCCGGCATGAGGGTGCTGTTCTGGGGGAATGACGTGACGCCCGCCCAGCTGCAGATGATGCGGGAACTGCGCCCGGATGTGGCGCTGCTGCAGTATACCCGGCAGAGGCCGGAGGAACTGGCCCGGATGGTGGCGGCGGGCGGCGTGAAGGTGCTGGTGCCCCACCACATGGATCTGACGAAGGATGAGAGTGAGTACGCTCCGCTGCTTGCGGCGCTGGAGCGGGAGGTGCACAGGGCTGCACCGGACTGCTTGGTTATCACGCCGGAGAAGCGAAAGTGGTACAGCTTTGCTCTGACGGTGGAGGCGGAATCCATTTCAAATGTTTGAGGTGTACAGTGTGAATGTGACAAAGCAGGAGATTCTGGCTTGGTGTGAGGAGCATGCCGGGGAGCAGCTGGCCCTCCTCAGGACCCTGGCCGCTATCCCGGCTCCCTCCCACAGCGAGCATAAGCGGGTGGAGTTCATCCGGGAGTGGCTGGCACGGGAGGGCGCTCAGAATGTCCGGGTGGATGAGGCCCTGAATGTGGTCGTGCCGCTGGCATGTGAAGGCCGGCGGGACATCCGGGTCTACATGGCCCACACGGATGTGGTGTTCCCGGATCTGGAGCCGCTGCCCGTGCGGGAGGAGGCGGGCAGGCTGTACGCTCCCGGCGCAGGCGACGATACGGCTAATGTGGCGGCGCTGATGCTGTGTGTGAAGTTTTTTCTCTCCCGGAAGCTGGTTCCCAGGGAGCCGCTGCTGATTGTATTCAACAGCTGCGAGGAGGGCCTGGGGAACCTGAAGGGCGTCCGGCAGATCATGCAAGAGTATGCCGGGCGGGTGCGGGAAGTGGTATCCTTTGATGGGCAGTCGTCATCCATTGTGTCGAGGGCCGTGGGCTCCGAGCGATGGAATGTGTGTGCAACCACCTGCGGCGGCCACTCCTTCGGGGCATTTGGAAAACCCAACGCAATCCACCACATGGCGCGGCTGATTGGACGGCTATACCAGCAGCCGCTTCCGCAGCGCCACGAGAGCAAAACCACCTACAACGTGGGGACGATACAGGGAGGCACGTCCGTCAACACCATTGCCCAGCAGGTGGAGATGACCTATGAGTATCGCTCCGATAACCGGGACTGCCTGCAGCAGATGCGGAAACAGTTCCTGGATATGGTGGATGAGGCAAACGGCTCCGAGGTCAGCGTGCAGACGACGCTGCTGGGGGAGCGGCCCTGCGGCGGCACGGTGGAGGAGTCGGCGCAGCGGCAGCTTCTGGAGCGCTGCACCCGGGCGATTGCCGATGTGACCGGGCAGCTTCCGGCCTATCGGAGTGGATCTACCGACGCCAATATTCCGCTGTCTCTGGGAATCCCGGCGGCGACCTTTGGCCTTTACCGGGGCGGGGGGGCCCATACCCGCCAGGAGTATGTGGAAATTGACTCCCTGGGAGCCGGACTGCAGATTGCGCTGCGGCTTTTGACAGCCTCCTGCCTGGAGACCTGAGAAGGGGCGGCGTCCTGCCGCCGTGTCATATGGCCGGAAGAAGCAAGCAGAGCGAGGAACCTTTTGGTTCCTCGCTCTGCTTACTTTTAGCTGTCGCAGGTGGTGTCAGGGGCGCGCCTTGGCATCCGGCTTGGGAAAGATGACGGTAATGGTGGTGCCGGCGCCCTCGTCACTCTCCAGTTCCACCGCGGCGCCGTGGTAGGCGGCGGCGTGCTTGACAATGGAGAGCCCCAGTCCCGTGCCGCCCACCTCCTTGGAGTGGCTCTTGTCCACCCGATAAAACCGCTCGAACACCCGCTGGCGGTCGGCGGCGGGAATACCAATGCCGGTATCCTTCACAGTCAGCCGGGGATGGCCGTCGGCCAGTTCGGTGGTGACGGTAACGGAGCCGCCGGGCCGGTTATATTTCACGGCGTTGTCCGCCAGGTTGTACAGCATCTCGTCCAGCACATGGCGCACGCCATCCACTGGGGCGCTCCCTCCCGCCAAATGGAGTGTGACCTGGGCCTTTTCGGCGGCGGCGGCCAGGCGGGAGACTACGTCCGCGGCCAGCTGGTGCAGATCCACGGCCTCTTTGTCCATGGGCACCAGATCCTCGTCCAGCTGACTGAGGTGGATGATATCCTCTACCAGGGTAATCAGACGCTGGGCCTCCCGGTAGATATCCCCGGCAAACTCCGGGACCGTCTCCGGCGGCACCATGCCGTCCTTCATCAGTTCCGCGAAGCCGGAGATGGAGGTCAGGGGGGTTTTCAGTTCATGGGACACGTTGGCGGTGAATTCCCGGCGCAGGACCTCCCGGCGTTCCCGCTCAGTCACGTCCAGAATAGCGATGACCGCTCCGGCGACCTGGCCCTCGTGCATCACGCAGTTGGCCAGCAGCTGGTAGCACTTGCCCTCCCGCTCCAGAAGGGCCTCGCTGTGTTGGCCGGCCAGGGATTCGTCCACCACCTGGCGGAAGGCCTCTGCCCGGCTGAGGTGGAGCACGCTCTCCCCCTGTTGGACGCTTTTGGCCCCCAGCAGACGAAGGGCACTGGTGTTGCAGGAGAGGAGATTGGTGCGGCTGTCCAGCAGCAGGAAGCCCTCGCTCATATTCTCGGTGATGGCGGTAAACTCCTCGTGCTGCTGCTTCAGGGCGGCCATCTGCGCGTGAATGGTTTCATTCTGGCTATGGATCCGGCGCAGCAGAGGGGTCAATTCCTCGTAGGTATCGCAGTCCTCCGGATGGCCCAGATCCAGCGCCAGAATGGGCCGGCTGATGCTGCGGGAGAGGCGGTAGGCCAGGGCTGTGGCCAAAAAGGCCGTCAGGGCGGACACCAGAATCAGGGAGGGTACCAGCCCCAGCAGCAGGGCCATGACAGAACTCTGCTCACTGGCTACCCGCAGCACGGAGCCGTCGGGGAGGGAGAGGGCCACATAGAGGGTTTGGGTGGACAGGGTGTTGGAGTAGCGCCTGGACTGGCCATAGCCGGTGGAGAGGGCCTCCTGAATCTCCTGGCGGGAGAGATGGTTTTCCATAGTGGAGGAATCCACCACCGAGTCGAAGAGCACGCTGCCGTCAGAAGCGACCCAGGTGATGCGGTTGGGAGAGTCCAGGCCGGACAGATAGGCTTCGCCCCCCAGGGAGACACCCTGAATGGCCAGGCGGGCCTCCGCGTCCAGTTCATCAAAGACCCGGGTGGTGAAGTGGGGGATCAGCACGGAGCAGAAGAGCGCCGTACTCAGCACCAGCACCGCCATGCCCACTGCCAGGATGGTGTGAAAAATCTTTTTTGTCATGGTCATGGGGCGCCTCCGATCTTATAGCCGATGCCCCGGATGGTTTGGATGCACCCGCCCGCCTCCCCCAGCTTCTGGCGCAGGGTGCGGATGTGTACGTCCACGGTGCGGCTGGCTCCGTCAAAGTCGTAGCCCCAGATGGCGTTGAGCAGCTGGTCCCGGGTAAATACGGTGTCCCGGTGCTCCAGCAGCAGGCACAGCACCTGAAATTCCTTCAGGGTCAGGGCGATGTTTTCCCCGTTCACCTGCACCAGATGGCGACCGGGGTCCACCAGGAGGGAGCCCAGGGTGTACACCGGAGAGGGGACGCTGTCATCCCCGGCCCGGCGAAGGGCGGAGCGGACCCGG